>ERZ857521.4069-NODE-4069-length-11118-cov-5.530778_pt1 | contig 11118 bp, 10 predicted proteins | sample MGYA00519701_ERZ857521 | MGnify/ENA primary metagenome ERZ857521 (study PRJEB31778, sample SAMEA3449346) | human gut metagenome | biome: human gut; feature: human-associated habitat; material: faeces | place: United Kingdom | collected 2010/2012 ...
AACACTTTGTGCATGAATTAGTTGGCTAATTTTATACTATTTAATGAATGTCCCTTTTTATAATATTATCATTCTATTATTTTTTGTATCGTCCCCATATTCACACCTTGCCGGATGATATGCGGATCGCCTTTATAATATAAATCACATGCGCCAACCGGCTTCAGGTCTATGGTATCGGTAACAAACACATGCAATGAACAGGCTCCTGCCGTTCGGCAGGTAAGTTCTTTGGCTTGCAGATCCGGAGCATTGTAATCACATTTTCCCGCTAAATTCAGATCTACTTGCCCGGCTTTTCCCCGAAGGTCAGTCTGGCATTTTCCGGCAATATTCAAGGTAAGCCGTGATATATCCAAGGATTCTGCTTTTACGAGGCATTTTCCTGCCATGTGGATTGCCAGATCGGGCACAATCAGCGAATTCATTGCCGTAAATGATACATCCCCTGCCATACTGAGTGTCTCGATAGCAGACGAGCGGGTCTGAATGACAAAGCGGGTCGGATTCATCAGGAAACCCTCTTTTTTCGGTTCGATGAGTAGCGTATCATGGGAGGTGTGAATCTTGAATAACGGAAAAAGATTCTCATCACATTCCACTGACAAGTGAGGCGTCTCGTCTGAATGCGTGTATTCAACTTGCAATTTATTTCCAGCCACTGAGATCACCCGATAATCCGTGATGGCAATCTCTTTTTGAATCAGATTGCCGTTTCCATGAATCGGCTTGACATTCACTTGGCAAGATGAAAACAGGTACCCGAATAAAAAAGCTAATCCATAAATAATAGGTTTCATACGTCTTGAGTTTGTTAAAACGAATAATAATAGGTGTTATCCCAATTCCATGGCAAAGAGCTCCAGCCGTTAATGCCTGTCTGGTAGAAATAGACACCCGATAGGATAATCGAGAGCACCCACAGCACAATCAGAATCCACTTCGCAGTAGCCGTCAGCGGTTTCACATGGAAGAAAGAACGGCATATCGCATACCCGATATAAAACACTGGAATTCCCAAGAAGATGATGAAGCTGATGCACCCCATGAATACCAACGCTGTCGGTGCCCCTGAATACCAATCCATGCCGAAAGGCGAGAAGTGATACAAAACACCGGTGCCGCCGACCAGCAGCGCGAACGCCACAATCAGCAATACGAACAACACCAATCCCAGAATCGGGAATAGAATGATACCCGCCAATATGGCGATGAACTTCAGGATAAAGCCAATCACCTGCACGAAACCATCGGCTATCTTGTGAAATGCGCTGGCAGGCTTGTCTGATTGGATAAACTCATTCGCACTGTGGCCTACCTTCTCGAATCCATCGGTTACTGTTTTCCCGATATTCTCAATTGTTACGCTTTCTCCTCTCATTTCCAACTTCTCGGTGGCAGTACGTGCTAAAGGCATGACCATCCAGCAAAGCAAATAAAATGGTACCACAAATCCGTGCGTAAAGAAAATCAACAAAAAGAGTAAAATACGGATAGCGGTTGCATCCCAGCCCATATACGCTGCAAATCCACCGGCTACACCACCGATTATCTTGTTGTCCGGATCACGCATTAAGCGTTTGCGCTGAGCCTTCGGTGCCTCTTGCGGAGCAGCTTCCGTTGATTCTTTTTCTTCTTTCGCATCCTCATCGAACAGCTCCTCCGGTTTTCCCATCCGTTGGATGATATTTTCGACCTCTTCAATCGTGATGACCTGATATCCTAAGCGAATACGCTCGTTGAAAAGTTCGGAGATGCGCATCTCGAAATCATTCAATATCTCTTCCGAACCCTCCTCCTTTCGGAAATGGATCCGCAAGTTGTTCAGATATTTGTCCAGTAGCTGGTATGCGTCTTCATCGATATGGAAAACCGAACCGCCTAAATTAATGGTAAGCGTCTTTTTCATGTCTGTGTCTGTTTAATTGTTCTTAATATGGTTAATTGTCTCTGTAAGTTGAAGCCATGAGGCTTCCAACTCTTGCAGAAACGCCTCACCCTGTTCTGTCAGCTTATAATACTTACGGGGAGGCCCTTGCGTAGATTCTATCCACTGATAGCTCAAAAAACCACTGTTTTTCAGCCGCGTCAGTAACGGATATAAGGTCCCTTCTACTACAATCAAGCGAGCCTCCTGCAGCTTCTGGATAATGTCTGAACTGTAAGCCGGCTCTTTTTTTAGCAAAAGAAGAATACAATATTCAAGCGTTCCTTTTCGCATTTGAGATTTTACATTTTCTGCATTCATAGCCCTTTACTTTTATTTGTAAGCAAAACTAAGCAAAACATAGTTATTATGCAATACAAGCTACTGATATTTAATATATTTTATATATGTGTGAAGCTATTTTAAACTATTAGCAGGTAAACAATCATACATAGGGAAATCCGCAGCCATATCTGCTTAGGGGAAGTGTCCCTTTCGTGAGTTGGTTAGCCTTGTTGGGGGTGACTACATTGTTATTGTTCCGGAAATAACACTTATCCGGTAAAAAATGGCGGATGCTTTTTACGCTCTCCGCTTTTATGTTATCTTTGTACAGAACTAAAACACACTGACAAACCTATTGATATGATGAATGTAAAAAACACAATCAGACTGGTGCTGGTAGGGATTGCCGGATTTTCTATCGGCAGCACGCAGGCGCAACACGGACGGGTGGATTTTGTGGACTTGAAGGAGGTGACGGTCCAGGATTCCTTTTGGAGTCCCAAGTTCAAGATCTGGAATGAGGTTACTATTACCGATGTATTGGATAAATTTGAAGGGAAACGTCCTGCACCGGAAGGCAATTTTGACACATTCCGTAATTTTGATTTAGTCGCTGCCGGAGAACGGGGAACGAATAAGCATGTCGGAGCTCCTTGGTTTGACGGATTGATTTATGAAACAATCCGAGGTGTCTCGGATTACTTGGTACACTATCCCAATCCTGCGCTTGAAGAGCGAATCGATGCTTATATTGACCGGATTGCGGCAGCCCAACAATCGGAAAGCACCGGTTATTTGAATACCTATACGCAACTTAACGAGCCTGGGCACCGATGGGGTGAGCACGGTGGATTTCTCCGTTTTCAACACGATGTTTATAATGCCGGAATGATGGTTGAGGCGGCAGTACATTATTATAAAGCTACCGGAAAGACGAAATTGCTGGAAACAGCTGTACGGTTCACTAACCACATGGTAGATTGCATAGGCGAATATCCGAAGAAGAATGTTGTACCGGCACATTCCGGTCCGGAAGAGGCTGTCATTAAATTGTATTGGTTGTTTAAACAGGAACCTCAGTTAAAAAAACGCCTGAATGTTCCTGTAAACGAACAGGCTTATTGGAAATTGGCTACTTTCTGGATAGAGAATCGGGGACATCATTGCGGATATCCTTTGTGGGGAATCTGGGGAAACGGAAAGGCGGAACAATGGATAAAAGACTGTCTCTATACCGATCCTGTATATGGAGTACATAGTCGTCCGAGTTGGGGGACCTATGCGCAAGATTCCCTGCCGGTATTTGAACAGCAGGATATTGAGGGACATGCCGTACGGGCTACGCTGTTGGCTACAGGTATTGCGGCTGCTGCACTCGAAAATCATTCGACCGACTATATCCATGCGGCTAAACGATTATGGGATAGCATGGTCGGAAAGCGTATGTTTGTGACCGGTGGGGTAGGGGCTATTCATGAAGATGAGAAGTTCGGCCCGGATTACTACTTGCCGTCGACGGCCTATCTGGAAACTTGTGCTGCCATTGGCGCTGGATTCTTTAGTCAACGGATGAACGAACTGACCGGAAAAGGCATGTATATGGATGAACTGGAACGTATTCTTTACAACAGCCTGCTGACGGCTGTATCTCTTTCCGGAGATAACTATACCTATCAAAATCCGTTGAATGCAGAGAATCATAACCGATGGGCATGGCACGGTTGTCCTTGTTGCCCTCTCATGTTCCTGAAGATTACTTCCGCGCTGCCGGGATTCATCTACGCTCAAGATAAAAAGGCTATTTATGTCAATCTGTTTATGGGAAGCCAAGCCGCTGTGTCTCTTTCTGAAAATAATAAAATTGGAATTCTTCAAGAAACGGATTATCCGTGGGGCGGCAGCGTGAAGATTACAGTCTCTCCACAAAAAAAGAGTCGGTTTTCGGTGAAAGTACGTATCCCGGGATGGGCATTAGGCCGGGAGAACCCTTATGGATTATATGAGTCAGACTTGAAACAAAGAGGCGGGCAAGTGCATTTGTGGGTCAATGGAGAAGAAGTCCCCGTTGAAGTAACCGATGGGTATGCTACTTTGAACCGGACGTGGTGCGAAGGAGATCAAATCGAATTGAAGCTACCTGTACAGCCCCGTATTATCACGGCTCATCCGGCTGTCAAAGAGTTGGAAGGGCAAGTCGCGGTTGCAGCGGGTCCGGTCATCTATTGCTTTGAGAGTGTCGACAATGGAGATGTCGGTTTCTTGCAATTGGATACAGCACAGCCATTGAAAATGGAGCGGTGTAAAAATCTGCTCAACGATGTTCAGGTCATACACGTTGGAGATAGGCAACCGCTGACGGCTGTTCCTTATTACGCTATCGCTAATCGCCAACGGAATACCAGCCATAAGGTATGGGTGGACCGGTATGAAGAGACTCACATTGCGGTTATGCCTCAACAGACAGCTGGAGAAATCACTCCCTATCTATATGGAGCGTGTATAGAGGATGTCAACCATGAAATTTATGGTGGGCTGTATGCACAGCGAATTTTCGGAGAAAGTTTCGAAGAACCTCAGCCTTCTCCTTCCTTCCTGGATTTTACCGCTTATGAAGGCGAATGGAGCGTAAAGGGGGAGGAGCTTTGTGTACAAGCGGCTCCCGGAGCCAAACTCGTCTATGATGGGCGTGAGCAAGTTAATCAGGTGTGTGTGGCTATCAAATTTGATAGCCGACAGGGGGGATAATGCCGGAATATTAATGCATGTCTCTCAGCCTAGAAACGGAGCTGACGCATTTTTGGGTTATGAAATTAGCCTTTCTGCCGATGGTTCGAAAGTAGTAATCGGGAAACATAAGAATAACTTTGAGTCGATAGCCACCATCCCGGTTACTTGTAACCCGACTGATTGGAATCAATTGATGGCTACTACGTTTGGGGGAACATTGGAGGTAGCCCTGAACGGACAGAAAATATTTTCAATTCCTGTAGATCCGGATTTGACTCAAGGGAAAATGGCCTTACGCACGTGGAACTCTCAGGTCCGTTTCCGTGATGTCCGTATAGGCAATGAGAACTTGGCGTTCCGTGTCAAACCTGTTGAAGCGGTCAGCCGTCAATGGGAGGCTTATCGGCAAGGAGACATGCAATATGATTTTGCCTTAGAAGACCACGTAGTTTTTAATGGGGAACAAGCCCAACGGGTCTCTTTTATTCAAGGCAAGGGACGGGTTGGAGTCCGTAATGCCGGCTTGAACCGTTGGGGAATAGCGGTCAGACAAGGCGAAACCCTGCAAGGACGGATTTATCTTCGAGGAGAGCACCTGCAAGGAAAAGTCACTGTCGCTCTGCAAAATGCCGATGGAACGCAGGAGTATGCTTCCCGGCAATTGAAGGGTATTGGCAAAGAGTGGAAGAAGTTCTCTTTTGCCTTGACGCCGGAAGCCGATGATCCGGAAGCCCGGTTTGTTGTGTATCTCGACCGTCCCGGTAGTCTGTGGATTGATCAGGTTTCGCTGATGCCTACAGGCGATGCCTTGTTTAAAGGGCTTCCCTATCGGAATGATATCGGGCAAGCCTTGGTAAATGAAGGCTTGACTTTCTTGCGTTACGGCGGAACGATGATTAATGCCCCGGAATATCGTTTCAAGAAGATGATTGGTGATCCGGATCGCCGGCCACCCTATCGTGGACATTGGAATCCCTATTCTACTAACGGATTTGGTATTGAGGATTTTCTGAAATTTACTGAAGCTGCCGGATTTACCGCTGCTTTCGCGATTAATATCGAAGAAACTCCGGAAGATGTGGCGGATATGGTCGAATACCTTAATGGAGCGGTTACCACTAAGTGGGGAAAAAAACGTGCGGAAAACGGGCATCCGGCACCATACGGGGTCAAGTATATCGAGATTGGCAACGAGGAGGTTCTGTTCCATGGAGATCGAGCTGATGAATATGCGCATTATATCGAACGTTTCAACCTGCTTTATCAGGCTATTCAGAGCAAAGATCCCTCTGTTCAGGTGATTTGTGCCGCATGGTGGAGGCCGGAATCATCGAATATGGAAAAAGTATTCCGAGCCATAGATGGCAAAGCAGCTTATTGGGATTATCATCCGTGGGCTGATGAGCCTTCTGCCGGGAAACAGGTAGAACGGGAATTGCGTCAGATGAAAGATATGTTTCTGAGATGGAATCCGCACACTACGTTGAAATGCGCTGTTTTTGAAGAGAATGGAAATACGCATAACATGAAAAGAGTATTGGGACATGTTACCTTGCAAAATGCCGTTCGTCGTATGGGGGACTTTGTACTGACTTCTTGTGCAGCCAATGCTCTGCAACCTTATCAACAGAACGATAACGGGTGGGACCAAGAACAGGTTTTCTTCACGCCTACACAAGTCTGGGGAATGCCTCCTTATTATGCCCAGCAAATGGCCTCGCGCCATCATCAGCCTATATTGGTCGGCTGTACTGTAACCGGAGGCACAGAACAGCTGGACGTTACGGCTACTCGCAGTAAAGATGGAAAGCAGATCGTGCTTCATGTGGCTAATATCGGGGGGCGTCCCGCAAGCGCTACGCTGGATATCGCTTGTCCCGGCAGGATTATAGCTGCCACGGCCTCTGAGCTTAGCGGGCAACCGGAGGAGGTAAACTCCCCGGAAAGTCCACAGCGGATTATACCAGTCGAGAAACCGGTGCAACCGACTGCCCGGCAAGTCTACGAGTTTGCGCCTTATTCCTATACTATTCTGACATTTGTCCAGGAGTAGAGCGCTTGATCGGTGTGGTTGAACGGGTTTTTAGTCTTTATAGCTGGACAATATGTCTATTTTACTATCAAATTGTCATATTTGGAAACAATATGTCAGCCTAATCGGAAAGAAATTGGAATTTTATTACTTGGCACACGATTTGTAGAAGTATAAGTGAATTTCGGAAACGAAAGGATCCGAAGTTCAAGGATAAACTGACAATAAAAAAATTAAAGATAGGAGATTAAGATTATGACACCGATGAGAAGAAATCAAAATTGGTTACCAAGTATTTTCAATGACTTTTTTGATAATGAATGGATGGAAAGAGCTAATGCAACTGCTCCGGCTATCAATGTTATCGAAAACGAAAAAGATTATCGTGTAGAGGTGGCTGCTCCGGGTATGAGCAAGGAAGACTTCAACATTAAATTGGATGAAGATAATAACTTGGTTATTTCCATGGAGAAGAAGTCAGAGAATAAAGAGGAGAACAAACATAATGGCCGCTATTTACGCCGTGAGTTCTCTTATTCTAAATTCCAGCAAACAATGGTTTTGCCGGATGATGTCAATAAAGAGGGCATTTCAGCCAGTGTTGAACATGGTGTGTTGACTATTGAATTGCCGAAAGTCACTCCGCAGGAAGTCAAGAAAACGGAAAGACATATTGATATCAAATAATCAAGCACATCTTGAGTCCTAAAATAGAAAGACCCGGGACCGATTCCCCTCATGGGAAGTTGATTCCGGGTCTTTCTGTATAGTAACGTGAAGCCTATGCTTGCGGACTCTGTCCGATAGGTAGTTGCTGAGTGGGCGTTTCCGGCAACGCAATGGCTTCGGTCGTTGGGACTATATTTACAATCTCTTCTTGTACTTTTACGCTTTCTGTCTCGAGAGTCGTTTGCGCAGCTTCAGCCACTGCTTTTGCCTCTTTCGCTTCCTGCCGGCGTTTCTTCTTCACACTGATGATGTATTGTTGGAAGGCCCGGTCTGTCCGGATTTTCTTCATAGCCATTTGAGCCGCATGCTGCTGCGATTCTTTTTTGGAATAGCCGATTCCTATGCCTATTTTTTCAGCTGTCCCGGCCAGTGTAACCGCAGTTTGGAAAACAGGATTTCCCTGTTCGTCCATAAATGATTCGATGACATCAAATGAAATTTCCAATTTGTTCTTTTGTGCCCATTCTATCAGATTGGATTTAAAGTTTACCTCTTTCTCCGAGAGTTTATCAATGTCAATATACTTCTTGATTAAAACATCATTGATAAACTTGTAACAAGCTTTAAATCCCTGGTCTAAATAAATGGCGCCTATCAAAGCTTCCAGTGCATTGCCCAGCATGTTGCTGTTATGGCTTTCGTTGAACGGATGATTGATAGAATAGCGGAGTAGATGGTCGATTCCCAATTCTTTCGCCATCCAGTTCATGGATTCGCGAGAAACGATTTTAGAACGCGTATTCGTCAAGAAACCTTCGCTTTTACCCCGGAAATGTTCATAAACAATATCCGCTACAATCGCGCTGAGAACAGCATCTCCCAAGAACTCCAGACGCTCGTTGTTCCGGTCCATACCCTCTTCGTTTTCAACATTCATGGAGGAGGATTTGTGCAGGAACGCCTGTTTGTAGTACCGGATATTATCCGGATAAAAGCCTATCATCTTATATATAGACAAATAAGGCTCCTTACCTTTATGTTTAAGGAGCCTTATTTTCTTGTATAACTGTGATAACACGTTACTTTACGAATTTTTTTACGATAACGCTTGCATTATGACCACCAAAGCCGAACGTATTAGACAATGCAGCATTGACTGTACGTTTCTGTGCTTTGTTAAAAGTAAAGTTCAACTTGTAGTCAATTTCAGGATCTTCATCCCCTTCCGCATGGTTAATCGTTGGCGGAACAATGTCCTCTTCTACAGCTTTGACGCAAACGATTGTTTCCAATGCTCCGGCTGCACCCAGCAGGTGGCCTGTCATTGACTTTGTCGAACTGATATTCAGCTTATAGGCATGTTCTCCGAATACCTCTTTGATGGCTTTAGCTTCTGGAATATCGCCTACAGGGGTTGAGGTCCCGTGTACATTGATGTAGTCAATGTCTTCCGGCTTCATACCTGCATCTTCCAATGCGTTCCACATAACCAGACGTGCCCCTAATCCTTCCGGATGAGTTGCTGTCAGGTGGTAAGCATCGGCCGACATTCCTGCGCCGACAACTTCCGCATAGATTTTAGCACCTCTTGCCAATGCATGTTCCATTTCTTCCAAAACCAAACATGCAGCACCTTCGCCCATTACAAATCCATCACGACTTGCACTAAACGGACGCGATGCGGTTTCCGGTGAATCGTTGCGTGTTGACAAAGCATTCATGGAGTTGAATCCGCCTACACCTGCTACCGAAATGGCTGCTTCGGCTCCACCCGTTACGATTGCGTTTGCTTTTCCTAAACGGATATAATTGAAAGCATCGGCAATTGCATTGGTTGAAGACGCACAAGCTGAAACTGTCGCAAAATTCGGCCCATGGAATCCATAAATCATGGAGATGTGACCTGCCGCAATATCAGCAATCATTTTCGGAATGAAGAACGGGTTGAATTTCGGACCAATTGTATCTTTGGTCTTTACGTAGCCCATCACTTCTTCTTCGAATGTTTTGATACCACCAATACCTGCAGCAAAGATAACCCCGATCCGATTTTTGTCTTCGTGGTCCAAATCCATGGCTGCATCAGCTACGGCTTGCTTGGCTGCACCGATAGCCAACAGACTATATCGGTCGCACTTGCGGGCTTCTTTGCGGTCTACATATAGAGACGGGTCGAAATTCTTTACCTCGCAGGCGATCTGAGTCTTGAATTTTGATGCATCAAATTGAGTAATAGGTCCTGCCCCACTTCTCCCGTTGATAAGACCTTCCCACGTTTCCGCGAGGGTATTACCCAAAGGAGAAATAGCACCAAGACCTGTTACTACTACTCTTTTTAATTCCATAATTTAAGAATAAAAGATTGATTACTTCGCGTTAGCTTCGATATAAGCGATAGCGTCACCAACTGTTGTAATCTTTTCTGCTTGATCATCAGGAATTGAGATACCGAATTCCTTTTCGAATTCCATAATCAATTCAACTGTGTCAAGAGAGTCTGCTCCTAAATCATTCGTAAAGCTAGCTTCGTTTGTAACTTCTGACTCTTCTACACTCAGTTTATCAACGATGATATTCTTTACTTTTTCAGCAACTTCTGACATAACTTTTTGAATTTAGATTATTAATTATACTTATTGTTTCAATTTTGGTGCAAAGGAACGAATTTTTTATGTAACTATGCAAATTTTAGGGGTAAAAAATGCAGACTATTGCACATTTTTTATATACTTGTGCACAAAAACAGAGAAAACATGAGAAATATAGCTATTTTTGCTTCCGGAAACGGAACCAACGCGGAAAATATTGCAGAGTACTTTTCTAAAAATGAAAAGATTAAAGTGGCTCTTATCGTATCGAACAGAGCCAATGCCGGTGTGCATGAGCGTGCACGCCGTTTGGGAATTCCTTCCTTGACTTTACCGAAAGCCGACTTTATCGCTGGTGAACCGGTCTTGCAGGTTTTGCGGGAGTATCGGATTGATTTTGTTGTATTGGCTGGTTTTATGTGTCTAGTCTCCGAACCACTTTTACGCGCTTTCCCGAACCGGATCGTGAATATCCACCCGGCTCTCTTGCCCAAATTCGGTGGAAAAGGCATGTTCGGTCATCATGTCCATGAAGCGGTTGTTGCAGCCGGAGAGAAAGAGTCCGGCATCACGATTCATTATATCAACGAGCAATATGATGAGGGGCAGATTGTTTTTCAGGCATCTTGTCCGCTGATTCCGGAAGATACGCCGGATACCGTTGCCGCTAAAGTTCATGCGTTGGAATACCGCTATTATCCCCAGGTTATTGAGCAAATCATCGGGAAAATAGAAGAAAAAGCCTGAATACAGGCAAAAAAGCCTCCCGGACGCAATGCCTGCGAGGCTTTCTTTTAGATTCCTGCTTTCGCTCTTCACAAAGCTACTCGCAAGCAGAACTTTTTGTTACTCTATTTTATTTACTAACTAAATATCATTGTCCACCTTCT
>ERZ857521.4071-NODE-4071-length-11106-cov-3.239345_pt1 | contig 11106 bp, 8 predicted proteins | sample MGYA00519701_ERZ857521 | MGnify/ENA primary metagenome ERZ857521 (study PRJEB31778, sample SAMEA3449346) | human gut metagenome | biome: human gut; feature: human-associated habitat; material: faeces | place: United Kingdom | collected 2010/2012 ...
GGTCTTGGGGGTGATGGCGTCCCGCAGCTCCTGGGCGGTGAGCTTGAAATGGTCCGCCTCCCGGGTCTCCACAATAACAGGCACGCCGCCGGTCATCTTGATGAGCTCAGAGTAGCTCACCCAGTAGGGAGAGGGCAGGATGACCTCGTCCCCGGGGTTGATGAGGGCCCTCAGGGCCACATAGACGCAGGGCTTGGCGCCGTTGGACACGGAGATCTGCTGGGGGGTGTACTCCACGCCGCAGTCGGCCTTCAGGCGCTGGCAGATGGCCTTGCGCAGCTCCACCGTGCCGCTGGAGGGAGTGTAGCGGGTCTCGTTGTGCTCGATGGCGGCAATACCCGCCTCTTTGATATAGTCCGGCGTATTGAAGTCGGGTTCTCCGGCTCCAAACCCGATCACGTCCTGCCCCTCGGCTTTCATCTGCTTGAACAGAGTGTCGATGGCCATGGTGCTGGACGGCTCAACAGCCAGTGCGATCTTGGAAAGCTCTTTCATATCAATGTTGTCCTCCTTCTGGCGAATCACGCATGGCATATTATATGCGCCGACTTGCAGGATTGCAAGTGGTTTCCGGTTATTTTCCTGAAATTCTGAACAATTTGGCAGGGGACGGTGCAAGTCAGGGGTAGAGCTCCCTCCATTCTGTGCTTTTTCACCAAATTCTCCTCTGCCCTGTTCCCACTCCCGTTCCTCCAGAGGGCAAAAGGACCCGGGGCCCCCCTCCCGGATCTGGCTTGGGGGTCCCGGGTCTGTGTGTTTTCTCTGAGTCAGAGCTTTTCCCGGATGCGCCGGCCCATCTCCCGGGTCCCGATGGGGATGACGCCGGGCTCGGCGATGTCGGCGGTGCGCCAGCCCTCAGCCAGCACCGCGTCCACGGCGTTTTCGATGGCCTGGGCCTCCGCGGCCAGGTGGAAGGAGTAGCGGAACATCATGGCCACAGACAGGATGGTGGCGATGGGGTTGGCCTTGTCCTGGCCGGCGATGTCCGGAGCGGAGCCGTGGATGGGCTCATACAGGCCGGGGGCGGCGTCCCCGATAGAGGCGGAGGGCAGCAGGCCGATGGAGCCGGTGACCATGGAGGCCTCGTCGGAGAGGATGTCCCCGAACATGTTCTCGGTGACCACCACGTCGAACTGGCCGGGGTCCCGGACGAGCTGCATGGCGCAGTTGTCCACCAGCACGTCCTCATAGGACACGTCGGAGTATTCCTCCGCCAGCCGGCGCATCACCTTCCGCCACAGGCGGCTGGTCTCCAGCACGTTGGCCTTGTCCACGCTGGACACCTTGTTCCGGCGCAGGCGGGCCAGCTCAAAGGCCCGGCGGCCGATGCGCTCGATCTCCTGCTCTGAGTAGGCCATCAGGTCGGTGGCCTCCTCCCCCCTGTCCTCAGTCTGATAGCGGTCCCGCTTGCCGAAGTAGATGCCGCCGGTGAGCTCCCGGACCATCATCAGGTCGATGCCTTTCTCGGCGGTCTCCTTCTTCAGGGGGCAGGCGCCGGCCATGGCGGGACGCAGGGCGGCGGGGCGCAGGTTGGCGTACAGCCCCAGGTCCTTTCGGATGGCCAGCAGGGCCGTCTCCGGGCGCTGTTCCGCTGGCTTGTCGCTGCCCCACTTGGGACCGCCTACGGCGCCCAGCAGCACCGCGTCGCAGGCCCTGCACTTCTCCGCGGTGCCTTCGGGGTAGGACACCCCCACTGCGTCAGTGGCGCAGCCGCCCATCAAAATGTCCTCAAAGGTAAAGCTGTGGCCGAACTTCTTCCCCACGGCTTCCATGACCTGGACCGCCTCACCCACTACCTCTGGGCCGATGCCGTCGCCCCGGATCAGCGCGATCTTGTAGTTCATTTCGCCACCCCCCGGTCCTTCAGGGAGTTGAGCAGGCCGCCGCTTTTGATAATTCCGTCAATAAACTCCGGGAAGGGGGCCGCCTGGTAGGTCTTGCCGGTGGTCTCATCGGTGATGACACCAGTGGCAAAATCCACCTCCACCTGGTCCCCGGCCTGGATCTCCTCCGCCGCTTGGGCGCACTCCATAATGGGGAAGCCAATGTTGATGGCGTTGCGGTAGAAGATGCGGGCAAAGGAGGGGGCGATGACGCACTTCACACCGCAGGACTTGATGGCCAGAGGGGCGTGCTCACGGCTGGAGCCGCAGCCAAAGTTAGGACCGGCCACGATGATGTCGCCGGGCTGGACGGTGGAAGCGAAGTCCTTATCGATGTCCTCCATGCAGTGGGAGGCCAGGGCCGCGGGAGAGGGGTCGTTCAGGTGCCGGGCGGGGATGATGACGTCAGTGTCCACGTTGGCACCGTATTTGTAAACCTTCATTGGTTCGTCGATCCTTTCAAATTAAGAATTAGGAATGAGGAGTTCGGGACCTTATATTCCCCATTGCGCCTGAGGCGCCGTTCGCTTTAGATGCGGGGGTCGGCCACGCAGCCGGCCACTGCAGAGGCGGCGGCCACGGCGGGAGAGGCCAGGATGACTTCCGACTGCACATGCCCCATGCGGCCCACAAAGTTGCGGTTGGTGGTGGAGACGCAGCGCTCCCCCTCCGCCATGACGCCCATGTGTCCACCCAGGCAGGGGCCGCAGGTGGGGGCGGAGACAGCGCAGCCGGAGGCGATGAAGATCTCCAGCAGCCCCTCCTTCATGGCTTGGAGGGTGATCTCCTGGGTGGCGGGGATGACGATGCAGCGCACATTTTCCGCCACCTTTTTCCCCTTCAGAATAGCAGCGGCCTCCCGCAGGTCCTGGATGCGCCCATTGGTGCAGGAGCCGATCACCACCTGGTCGATGTGCAGGCCGGCCACCTCGCTGACCACCTTGGTGTTCTCGGGGAGATGGGGCATGGAGACGGTGGGTTCCAGCTTGTCCAGATCGATGACTACCTCCCGTGTGTAGACCGCATCGGGATCGGCCTCAAAGGCCTCGCAGGGACGGCCCACCCGGCCGTTGATATACTCCATGGTCTTCTCGTCTACGGGGAAGATTCCGTTCTTGCCGCCGGCCTCGATGGCCATGTTGGAGATGGTGAAGCGGTCGTCCATGGACAGGGAGGACACGCCCTCCCCGGCGAACTCCAGGGACTGATACAGGGCACCGTCCACCCCGATCTCGCCGATCAGGTGCAGGATCACATCCTTGCCGCTGACGCAGGGCTGGAGCTTCCCCTTCAGGGTCACCTTGATGGCAGAGGGGACCTTGAACCACAGCAGGCCGGTGGCCATGCCCGCAGCCATGTCGGTGGAGCCGATGCCGGTGGAGAAGGCACCCAGCGCGCCGTAGGTGCAGGTATGGGAGTCGGCCCCCACGATGACCTCTCCCGGGGCGGCCAGCCCCTTCTCGGGGATCAGGGCGTGCTCTACGCCCACCTGGCCCACGTCGTAGAAATGGGTGATGCTGTGCTTATGGGCAAACTCCCGTGCCTGCTTGCACAGCTGGGCAGACTTGATATCCTTGCAGGGGGTATAGTGGTCCAGCACAATGGCGATCCTGTCCTTGTCAAAGACCTGGGTGAAGCCAGCCTTCTCAAACTCCGTGATGGCCACAGGGGTGGTGATATCGTTGCCCAGGACCAGGTTCAGCCTGGCTTCGATCAGCTGGCCCGGCTGGACTGAGGACAGCCCGGCGGCCTTTGCCAGAATTTTTTGTGTCATCGTCATTCCCATGGAATGTGCCTCCTCACTTTTGTGGGTGATTTTTTCCTGTCCAGTATGACGGTTCTCTTGCCAAAAGAATGTTAACTATGATACAATTAAGAGGATTTCTTGGGAAAAGAGGAGAGATCGATGGAATACGCCAACACCTTTTCGCTGGACTTCCCTGTGGAGCTCTGGCGTCCCTTCGCCCAGGACCGCCCCTCGGTCCGCTGCTCCTCCGGCTATCTGATCTACCTCCAGGGGACAGAGGCCACCTGCTTTTATTATTTGAAAAAGGGAAAGGTAAAGAGCTTCATCCAGTCGGAGGACGGGGCGGAGCGCACCCTGAACCTGTATCAGCAGGGCTCCATCTTCGGGGAGGCATCCTTTTTTGACGAACTGCCCCGGGTGTCCTCCGCCGTAGCCCTCACCCCCTGCGAGATCGTCCCCATCGACCGGGAGCAGGTCACGGCGGAATTTACCCGGAATCCAGGCATGGCCATGGCCATGCTGAAATATCTGGCCCGGACGGTGCGGCTGCTGTCCGCCCATGTGGACGACATGGCCTTCCGCCCGGCAGAGTGGCGGGTGGCTCAGTACCTGCTCTCCGCAGCATCTGGGCAGGATCAGGTGTCCTGCACCCAGGAGGAGATCGCCTCATCCATCTCTGTTAGCCGGGTGACCGTCAGCCGCATCCTGAACCAATTCTCCCGCAGGGGGCTGGTCGCTCTGGGATACCGGAGCATTTCTCTTTTGGACCGCAGGACTCTGGAAACGCTCTGCACACCCTAAAGCTGGAGCGGCGCATTTCTGATGCGCCGCTCCAGCTTTTTAGGTCTCTAATGTATCCATAAGCTGCAGAAGCTGCTCCAGCTCCGGCTGACAGCCATAGTCCTCTAAGTCCCAGGGGTCCAGCTTCTCACAGAGCAGCGCACGCCCCAGCTGCCGGGCCGTGTCCGGATCACGCGGCGTTCCGATCCCCAGAGCATAACATCGAATCAGGCGGCAGCGGCAGTTGACGTTTCCCTTTTCCGCACCCGCCTGGTAGAGCGCAAACGCCTGCTTCGGGTCCTGCTCTACTCCAATTCCGATCTCATAAAAACGCCCCAGTGCCCAAAAGGCAGCCTCATCCCCGGACTGCTGGGCCTGTCGGTAGCAGTCCAGCGCCTCTGCGATGCGGCCCGCCTGTTCTGCATGCCAGCCCATGTTATAGAGCGCACAGACACTCCCTGCCTCCGCTGCACGCTGATACCAAAACATAGCCTGTTCGAAATTTCGGGGCCCTCCCCTTCCATTTGCCAGCATCTCCGCCAAATTGTTCATGCTGGAGGCATTCCCCTTCTCTGCCGCACACCGGTAATATTCGACTGCCCTGGCGTAATCCTGTTCTGTCCCGATGCCGTATTCATAAGACCAGCCCAAAAGCCCCAAGGAGTCGGCATCCCCCACTTCGGCGGACTTGTGAAACCAGATCAACGCCTGCTTCAGGTCCTCTGCAACTCCAATGCCGCCCTGACAGCACCGGCCCAGTTCATACATGGATCGGACGGAACCCCGCTCTGCTCCCTGCCTGTACCAGCTTACCGCAGCTGCCGGGTCTTTTTCCACACCTTTTCCCTTTTCATAGCACCAGCCCAGATTTCCCATCGCAACAGTATTTCCGGCCTGTGCCGCCCGCCGATACCACTCCACGGCCTGCTTCCAGTCCTGGGGAACACCGTGTCCACGCTCATAGCACCACCCCAGGTTGCACATGGCGTTGTCCTGCTCTTGTTCCGCAGCCCTTCGCAGCCAGATGACTGCCTGCTTGTCATCCTTCCCAATGCCGCTGCCGTGGAGGAGCCGGTATCCAAAGCTGCTCATAGAGCGGGGGTTGCCCGCTTCCGCGCCTCTGCGATACAGCTCTGTTGCCTGGACCTGGTCCTGCTCTACCCCGATCCCTTCAGAATAGCACCAGGCCAGATTTCCCATGGCGCGGATGCTGCCCGCCTCCATTGCACGGCGGTACAAAGCTGCGGCCTTTTTCCCGTCCTGATCCACGCCCTGCCCTGTCTCATACAGCCACCCCAGGCAGCGGCTGGCTTCCGCGTCTCCGGCCTCAGATGCCTGTTCATACCAGTGCGCGGCAAGAGGGAGGCTGGCCTCTGCGCCCTCCCCATGCTCATAGTCCCAGGCCAGGCAGTACATGGAACGTACGTCTCCAGACTCGGCTCCACGCTGGAACCACCGGGCGGCTTCGGCGTGGTCCTGCTCCACGCCTTTTCCGTTGTCATAGCACCAAGCCAGGTTGCCCATGGCCCGGCCGCTCCCGGCCTCGGCGCTCCGCAGATACCACTCCGCCGCCTTCTCCCAGCTCTGCTCCACGCCCTGGCCCGCCTCATAGAGCCAGCCCAGGTTGCACATAGCATCGCTGTCCCCTCCGTCCGCAGAGCGGCGGTACCAGTAGGCGGCCTGAGCATAGTCCTGTCCGATCCCCCGGCCCTTCTCACAGCACCATCCCAGATCATACTGGGCCGTGGAGTCCCCCTTCTGAGCCCCCAGGGTCCACCAGCGGACCGCCTCCTGGTCATTCTGAGGGACCCCATCCCCCTTCAGGCACATCTGTCCCAGCTCGCAGGCCGCAGACTCGGCCCCCAGCTCCCATGCCCGGACCAACAGGTCCCAGGCCCGGTCTGGGTCCCGGGGCATCCCGGTCCCATTGAGGCAGCAGATCCCCAGAAGCAGAGCGGCCCGGCTGTGCCCCTGCTCCGCCGCCTGCGAATAGAGCTGGACCGCGCCGTCCGCGTCCTGCTCCACCCATTTTCCGTGTTCCATCAGCCAGCCCAGACAGCACTGTCCGTCCGCATCCCCTGCCTGAGCCGCACGGCGGTACCACTGTACGGCCTGCTTGGGGGAGATCTCCGTCCCGATGCCAAACTCATAGTGCCGGGCCAGCTCCGCCTGGCTGGAGGCGTCCCCCTGAAGGGCGGAGGTCCGCAGCCATTCCAGGGCAGCCTTTTGGTCCTGGGGCAGTCCCAGCCCCTGTTCCAGACAGCGGGCCAGCAGCCTCTGCCCCCGGGAGGAGCCGTGCTCCGCCGCTCGCCGGAACAGCTCCACCGCCTTTTTCTGGTCTGAAGTGGTGCCGATCCCCTGCTCATAGCAGACGCCCAGATTGCACACCGCCGACAGGCTCCCCATCTCCACGGCCTGCTGATAAAGCCAGAAAGCCTGGCGGGGGTCGGCCTCCACTCCGAGCCCCTGTTCCATACAGATGCCCAGGTTGCAGGTCCCCCAGCCGCTTCCCATTCCGGCGGAGCGGCGGAAGCAGGCCAGTCCCCTCTCTTTCCTATCGGGCCGGCTGATCCAGAAGACACCAAGGGCGGACCAGTCATCTCCGGTCATCTCCCCCTCCGCCGCCTGGAGCATCCGCTTGCCGCAGCGGGGACAGAACTCCGGCAGCCGGGGCCCCTCTCCAAAATAGCCGCACCCCTGGTCTGAACAGCGAAAAATCATACTGCTCTCCTTTCTCTGGCCAGCCTACTCCAGGCCCTGCTCCAAAATTCGATAGATGGCCTCCATGTCCAAGCTCCGCCGCAGCATGTCAGCCAGCCGGTCATACTGCCGTTCCTTAAAGGTACGGGCGTCCTCGGTGCAGGACTGTTCTCCGTTCCACTCCACCCCCTTCTCATCCAGGAGCAGATCCACCAGCCCGCAGGTGAACGCACCGCTGTCAAACAGTCCGTGGAGATAGGTCCCAAGCACCCGGCCCTCCACGGTGAAGATGCTCTCTCCCCCGCTGGTCCCCATATGGATCTCATAGCCCTCCAGAGGACACCCCCTGAGCCGTCCATAAAATCCGTCAGGTAGATCCGCTTGACAACACTTCTGTTCTCTAGACTTTTTACGAGAAAAGGTGGTGGCCACCGGCAGGAGTCCCATCCCATGCATGGAGCCGCCTCCCTCCACGCCCTGGGGGTCCTCCAGAGTGCGGCCCAGCATCTGGAATCCGCCGCAGATCCCGATAACTGGGACACCCTTTCCCACCAGCCGGAGGATCGTCCCCTCCAGCCCGCTCTGCCGAAGCCAGGACAGGTCGGCCAGGGTGCTCTTCGTACCTGGGAGGATGACCAGATCCGGCCTTCCCAGTGCCTGGACCCTGTCCACATAGCGCAGTCCTACCGCCGGATGGCGCTCCAGAGGGGCGAAATCGGTGAAGTTGGAGATGCGTGGCAGGCGGATCACCGCCACGTCCAGGGGCTTCCCCTCCCGTCTAGCAGAAAAGTGCTGGGAGAGGCTGTCCTCTTCATCCAGATCCAGCTCCATCCAGGGCACCACCCCTACCACCGGCACATGGGTCAGCTCCTCCAGCTGGGTCAGACCGGGGCGGAGGATCTCCACGTCGCCCCGGAATTTGTTGATGATAGTCCCCTTCACCATAGCCCGCTCATCAGGCTCCAGCAGGGCCATGGTCCCGTAAAGGGCAGCAAAGACACCGCCCCGGTCGATGTCACCCGCCAGCAGCACAGGCGCCCCCGCCATCCGGGCCATCCCCATATTCACGATGTCCTCCGCCTTCAGGTTGATCTCTGCGGGGCTGCCGGCCCCCTCCAGTACGACGATATCGTGGGTCTGGGCCAGGGCGTGGTAGGACTCCAGAATAGTGGGAATCAGCTGCTTTTTGTAGGACAAGTAGGCAGCGGCGGACATGCTGCCCACCACCTCCCCGTTGACGATCACCTGGCTCCCCACATCGCTGGTGGGCTTGAGCAGGACGGGATTCATCCGCACAGAGGGCTCCACGCCGGCCGCCTCCGCCTGCATCACCTGGGCCCGCCCCATCTCCAGTCCCTCCCGGGTGATGAAACTGTTCAGCGCCATATTCTGGCTCTTGAAGGGAGCCACAGAGTACCCGTCCTGCCGGAAGATACGGCACAGCCCCGCCGCCAGAACGCTCTTTCCCGCATTGGACATGGTCCCTTGGATCATAATGGATCTAGCCATGGAAAGCCTCCCTCTCCTGCTGAATGGCCTGGATCAGCCTCTGATTTTCCCCGCGGCTCCTGACGCAGACGCGGTAGAAGCCAGGACCCAGCCCCTGGAAGTCGGCGCAGCTCCGGATCAGGATGCCCCGGTCCAGCAGGCGCTCCCGCCAGCCCTCCTCCCCCTGGAACAGCAGGAAATTGGAGTCGCTTGGGTAGACGTGGAACCGCAGCCTGCTCAGTTCCTGAGAGAGATAGCAGCGCTCCTCCTCCAACTGCTGGTGGACGCGAAATGGCCAGTCCGGCGCATTCTGTAAAGCAGATATCCCTGCCTGTTGTGCCAGCTGTGACACCGGCCAGGGCGGGCCCTCCTCCGCCATAGCGGCCAGCAGCGTCCGGTCATCGGACAGGCAGTAGCCCAGCCGCAGCCCGGCCATGGCATAGCTCTTGGTCAGGGCCCGCAGCAGCAGCAGCCCTCCGCCCTCCAGCTCCCGAACCAGCCGGTCCGGCTCCCCTGGAGACAACTCCAGAAAGCACTGGTCCACCACCAGCAGTGCTCCGGCCTCCCGGCAGCGGGCCAGAAGGGCCCGCAACAGCTGGTGAGAGATCAGTGTGCCTGTGGGGTTGTTGGGATCACAGAGGAACACAGCATCAATTTCCTGGGAAATTTTTCCGAGCAGAGCGCTGGAAAAGCGGAAATCTTCGTGCATATTTGCGTAATGGAATTTAACTTTACAATTATTTTTGTACAGGGCCCTGTGGTACTCCGAAAAGGTCGGGGCCAGGACCAGGGCGTGGTCCGGACGCAGGGCTCGGACCAGCCGGTCGATCAGGTCAGAGGCCCCGTTCCCACACAGCACCCAGTCCTCTGGAACGCCGTCCCGGGCGGAGATGGCCCGCCTTAGGCCACGGCAGAGGGGGTCAGGATAGGCGGGAGAGCGCTCCAGCGCCTCCCGCGCCGCCTGGATGGCGCAGGGCGGCACCCCCAAGGGGTTCAGGCTGATGGACAGATCCAGCACAGACCGCTCCAGTCCATAGATGTCGCCACCGTGGGTCCTCTCCTCCATTTCGCTCCCTCCTATCTGAATATGTGAGAACACAGCACTGCCGCTGCGGCGCACAGGGCCAGACACAGGACCTCGGTCCCGTACATCAGTCGGTTGGCCGTCGGGATGTCCTCCGGCCGGATGGGCCGCTCCACCTCCCCGATGGTGGGCTTTCGGACCAGCGTCCCAAAATAGCTGGCATCCCCGGCCAGCTGGACCCCCAGCGCCCCGGCACAGGCCGCCTCCGTCTGAGCGGAGTTGGGGGACTTGTGCTTACGCCGGTCCCTGCGCCAGATCCGCAGTGCGTCCCGCCCCCGGAATCCAGGCAGCAGAGCGGCGGCCAGGCACATGAGCAGGGCGGACAGCCGGGCTGGCAAATAATTGGCCGCGTCGTCGGTGCGGGCCGCAGCCCTGCCGAAAAAGAGGTATCGCTCGTTTCGGTATCCCACCATGGAGTCCATGGTATTGACAGCTTTGTACACCATGCCTAGGGGCAGCCCGCCCAGAGCCAGCCAGAACAGGGGAGCGATCACGCCGTCAGAGGTGTTTTCTGCCACCGTCTCCACTGCGGCCCGGGTCACGCCGTCCCGGTCCAGGCACTGGGTATCCCGTCCTACAATGCGGCCAACCGCCCTCTGCGCGTCCATGAGGCTCCTGCCGGTCAGGGCCCGATACACCGCCATACTCTCATCCCGGAGGCACCGGGCGGCCAGCAGCTGATAGCTGAGCCAGACCTCCGCCGCAGTCCCCGCCGCCGGAGAGAGGGCATATAGAGCGGCCAGGAGCAGCAGGCTCCCCCCTCCGAAGAGCAGGACCATGGTCAGCACCAGCACCCCGCCAGCCAGCAGTTCTCCTCCCGGCGTCCTGGGAAAAAGCCGCCGCAGGCCGGTCTCCAGGCGGCTGATGGTCCATCCCATCAGCCGTATGGGGTGGGGCATCCACGCCGGGTCCCCCAGGAGCCAGTCCAGCGCGGCAGCGGCCAGAAGGACCCACAGGCGGCTCACAGCGTCTCAATCAGGGTGAAGGCCATGTCCTCCCCCTCCTCCACCCGGACCAGATATCCGCCGCAGTTGCTGGGCAGCCAGCTGTAAAAATCCTGATGTGGCACCGCAAAGCCGGACATAGCGGACATCAGGGTCCCGCCGTGGGCCAGAATCCCGGGCCGGGACATGCCCAGGGCACGGGCCTGCTCCACCAGCTTAAAATCAAGGTTGAGCTTAGATTCCAACGTATATCACTTCCATTCTCAGGTTAGGTGAAAAAGAGGGGGGAGCGGACCGCCGCCAACGCGACGGCCCGCTCATGAGAGAGGAGGTCGGATTATTCCTCGTGGTGGGAGCGCTTATGACGCTCCAGGTTGGCGGGCTCCATGGACAGCGCCTGACCGCGCTCCAGGCCGGCCACGCCCATGAGCTCCTTCTTCTTCTTGCCGGTGCAGTAGTCGCACTGGCAGTCGGTGTAGT
>ERZ857521.4078-NODE-4078-length-11092-cov-4.344387_pt1 | contig 11092 bp, 10 predicted proteins | sample MGYA00519701_ERZ857521 | MGnify/ENA primary metagenome ERZ857521 (study PRJEB31778, sample SAMEA3449346) | human gut metagenome | biome: human gut; feature: human-associated habitat; material: faeces | place: United Kingdom | collected 2010/2012 ...
TTTATATCCCAAGAAGAAGGTTATCTATTAACTTGCGAAACTTGAATTATTAATTGTTGATCGTCAGGTGCCGATTGTTAATTGTTAATTATTAATTGGAAAACATGAAACGTTATTGTCAGACAATGGATCTGAAGAATGATCCGGAATTGATAAAGGAATATTGTTATTGGCATTCGGCCGAACATATCTGGCCGGAGATTCCGCAGGGAATCCGTGCCGTTGGGATTCGGAATATGGAGATTTACCGTTTGGGAACACGTCTCTTTATGATTGTCGAGACCGATGATGATTTCGACTGGGAGGCTTCGTTCGCCCGATTGGCTACCTTGGACAGGCAAGCCGAGTGGGAAGATTTCGTGGCCCGTTTCCAAAATGCGGAACCGGGAAGTTCTTCCGCAGAGAAATGGCAACTGATGGAACAAATTTTTAAACTTTCGGAATGATGTTTACTCAAAAGAAAAAGCCCTCCTTGTTCCGGACTGCAGATGGCAAATCGTTCCTGCTCCCGTTCGTTTTTATCACCAGCCTTTTCCTTTTGTGGGGATTTGCGCACGGCCTGCTGGATGTCTTGAACAAACATTTTCAAGGAGCTTTTACCATGTCGAAGGCTGAGAGTGGATTGGTGCAGTTCGTCACTTATATCGCTTATTTCCTGATGGCGCTTCCGGCGGGAAACTTCATGAGGCGGTTCGGGTATAAAAAGGGAATACTTTGCGGATTGACGCTGTTCGGACTCGGTTCGTTCTCGTTTATTCCGGCGGTAATGTTTCATTCCGCTACGCCTTTCCTGATAGCCCTCTTCGTAATCGCTTGCGGATTATGCTTTCTGGAGACCGCCGCTAATCCTTATTCAACGATATTAGGTCCGCCTGAGTCTGGCGCTCAACGCCTGAACCTATCTCAATCTTTTAACGGGCTGGGATGGATATTGGGACCGTTGATTGGCGGGATGTTAATATTCAATGCCGGAGAAGGAGATTCGTTTGCCCTTGCCCGTCCTTATATATTAATAGGTATAGTGGTGGCATTGGTCACATTAGCGTTTTGTTTTATCCGCTTGCCGGAAATAAAGACCGAAGTGATACAGGAGGCATTTCCCGGTGGGGCGGAGCCGAAAGGTGAGGGGGTGGTCGTTCCCCTCTATAAACGTCCGTCGTTTGTACGGGCCGTAATAGCTCAATTTTGCTATTGTGCGGCACAGACTGGTATTTTCAGTTTCTTTATTAATTACGTTACCGAGATGGATCCGCAAATCAGTAACGTTCGGGCTTCGCAATTTCTGGCTTTCGGAGGAATGGCACTCTTTATGCTGGGGCGGTTGAGCGGAAGTTTCACGATGCGTTGGCTTAAGCCTTCTAAGCTGTTGTTCCTTTATGCGCTGGCCAGCATCGTATGTATGGCACTGGTCATGGCCTCGGCAGGCCGGATTTCGTTGTATGCGCTTTACATTACCTTCTTCTTTATGTCGATCATGTTCCCCACTATTTTTGCGTTGGGGTTGGAAGGCATGGGCGGACAAACCAAGAAAGCGTCATCTTATCTGGTGATGAGTGTGGCGGGCGGAGCATTCAGTCCGATGCTGATGGGATATATAGGCGAAGACAATATGGCCACAGGCTTTATAGTCCCCCTGCTTGCTTTTGGCTATATCCTTTATTTTGCTTGGCGGTTTAAAGCTCCGGCAGGGAAATAGGCCGGGGATGGGTATAGTCCGTTCATCGGTTACCCAGTTCAATAACTTCCAAGTCATGTACTTTATCACCTTCAATGACAAAGCGTATCAAGGTGCGTTTCAGGTGAAATCCGCTTTTCCCGGCTGCTCCCGGATTGATATAGAGGCATTGGAGAGTCTGGTCGTAGGCCACTTTCAGGATATGGGAATGGCCGGCAATGAACAGATCGGGGTGTGTGTCGAACAGTTCCTTGCGGATTTCCGGATTATATCGTCCGGGATATCCGCCGATGTGGGTCATCATCACCTTTATGTCTTCTACTTGGAAATGCGCCACTTTCGGATATTCCAGACGCAAGTTTTGTCCGTCGATGTTTCCATAGACGGCTCGTAGAGGTTTCAAAGTCGCAAGACGTTGTGCAACCTCTTCTGAGCCAATGTCTCCGGCATGCCAGATTTCATCACATTCACCGAAATATTGGGCGTATTTGTCATCCCAATAGGCGTGCGTATCGGATAAAAGTCCTATTTTTCTCATATTATCTTTCGTTAGTTTCGCAAAAGTATCTATATTTACCGACCTAAGCTAACGAATAGTATGGAAAATGCATATCAATATTTCAATCGCGATGTCAGTTGGCTTTCATTCAACTATCGGGTGCTGATGGAAGCGGAAAATAGCTCATTGCCTATTTATGAGCGGATCAAGTTCTTATCCATTTATTCATCGAATATGGAAGAATTTTATGAGATTCGTGTGGCGGAGCATCGTGGCGTCATTATGAAGAAGAATTACACGGAAGAGAGCTCGGCGGAAGCCGAAGCCACGTTGGCGGAAATCACCTGTGAAGTGAATCGCCAGCAGCAGGAGTATCAGCGTATTTACCGCCTTGTTATTGCAGATTTGGAGCGGCAGGGCATTTTTCTCTATCAGGATAGCCATCCGGAACCATTTCATGAGGCGTTTGTCCGGGATTTCTTCAACGAAGAGGTGTTCCCTTTTTTAGCTCCGGTAATTATTCAAAAGGATGATATTCGTACCTTCATACGCGACCGGCGTCTTTATCTGGTGATTCGGATGATGAAGAAAAGGCGGAAGGAAAATCCGGAAGAGAACTTTACGTACCATTATGCGCTGATGAAGATTCCTTATTCGAAAGTGCCGCGTTTTATCGAATTGCCGTGTCATGAGGGGAAACACTACATTATGTTTATTGATGATATTATCCGGGCTAATCTTTCGTCTGTATTTCCGGGTTACGATATTGATTCGTGTTACAATATAAAGATTTCGCGCGATGCGGATATCTATTTGGATGACGAGACGAGTAGCAGTATTGTGGAGAATATCCGGAAGAAACTGAAGAAACGGAAAATTGGAGCCTTGAGCCGTTTCATGTATGACATGGCTATGCCGCAGGATTTTCTGGATTTTCTGTGTAATGCGTTTTCGATAGGAAAAGAGGATTTGGTGATGGGAGGGCGTTACAACAACCTGCAAGATCTGGTGAAGCTTCCTAATCCTCGGGGCAAGGAGCTGGAGCAACAGGTCCCGGCACCGATGCGTATTTCTTATTTGGATGAAATGGGATCGATGATTCGGGCGGTGAAGAAGCAGGATGTTTACCTGCATTTCCCTTATCAGTCGTTTGATTATCTGATCCGATTGCTTATGGAGGCTGCTTTTGATCCTACGGTTGAGGAGATTAAGATAACCCAATACCGTGTGGCGGAGAACTCGGCGGTTATTAATACATTGGTGAGTGCGGCACAGAACGGTAAGCAGGTCACGGTGTTTGTGGAATTGAAAGCTCGATTTGATGAAGAGAACAATATGAGTACCGCTGAGCGGATGAAGCAGGCGGGCATACGCATCATATATAGTATCCCTGGACTGAAAGTTCATGCCAAGGTGGCGGTTATTCTTCGGAAAGATACGGAGAGTGGTAGGAAACGGAAGGATATAGCTTATCTGAGTACCGGTAACTTTAACGAGAAAACTGCGCGTATCTATTCGGATATGGCATTACTGACTTGTAATCCGGAGATTGTTGAGGATATAAATAAGGTATTCGATGTGCTGGAAGAGAAGATTACTTCACCTCATTTCTCGCATTTGCTGGTCGCACGATTTAACATGGTGCCGGAATTGGAGCGGATGATTGAACGCGAAATAACTCATGTCCGACAAGGGAGGAAAGGGCGGATTATCCTGAAGATGAACGGACTGCATGATACGCACATGATTGATTGCCTGTATAGAGCCAGTGAGTGCGGAGTAGAGATCGACTTGATTGTACGGGGGATCTGTTGTCTGGTTCCGAATCAGCCTTATAGCCGGAATATCCGGATTACGCGGATTGTAGATATGTTTTTGGAGCATTCGCGTGTATGGTATTTTTATAATGACGGCGTGGAGGATTTGTATTTGGCTTCGGCCGATTGGATGCGCCGGAACCTGAATCGCCGGATTGAGACTGCTTTTCCGATTTTGGATGCTTCCATTAAACGGACGGTTATAGACATCTTGCATATCCAGCTTCAGGATAATGTGAAGGCTTGTTGGATAGATGAGCATTTGAATAACGTCTTCAAGCAACAGGAGGGGATAGAGCCGGTGCGTTCGCAGATGGCTATCTACAATTATTTAAAAGAAAAAGATAGCTAAAGATGGAAAATGTAAATTGGCAGGAGTTTTATCCGTTCTTGTTCGGAATCGGACTGATAGTAGCCACGATACTTGCTTTTGTGCTGGGACGTCGTTCGGGAAGACGGCTGGAACGGGTGTGGATGGCAAGGCAACACTGGAAGAAGAAGCAGACGGCTATCGGTCTTCACCGGAAGGAACAACAGGTGTATTTGGAAAAGATTCGGATTTTGGAAGAGGAGTTGAAGCGGTTAGAACAGAAGTCGGCGGCTTATCAGGAAAAGCTGGATGATATCGCACGTTACCGGCAGAAGATATTGATCTGCGAGCAACAAATCAAGCAGCTCTCGTCAGAAGGGGCGGAGAGTACCGCTTTGTCGTTGCTCTATCGTTTGAAGGATGATCCGACTCATACTAATTTGTCTCGTCAGGACTGGGATGGGTTGATAACTCTGACCGATGCGCTTTTCAATCGGATAGTCTCGTCTCTTTCCGAGAAATATGGATTGACCCGACACGAGCAGGAGATTTGTTGTTTGGTCAAATGGAACTTTTCGAGGAAGGAACAACTGGCCATTTTCAACAATACCTCAGAGGCGCTTACGAAATCGAAGCAACGTTTGAAAAAGAGGTTGCAATTGAATGAAAAAAGTGATTTGGATACATTCATACGCTTATTTTAGTTTGTGAATTGTCCGTCAGAAGGTTGAGTGAGTCTTGATGTAAGTGGCCTAAATGATTGATTTGTAGTAGATAATGTGTGCCCGGATTTGTCCGGTATTAGTTTATTATTTTTCTGTTTTAGGACTTTACCTTTGCGACATACTTTTTCAATCGTGTATGTTTAATGTCAAAAAATCGGATTATGAAAAGCATGAAGCAAAGTACTTATTTGTTGTATGTGTGTATGCTGGCAGCGTTATGGCTTGCCGGCTGCACATCAGGAAAGAAAGGGAAAGTCCTTGTCGAGAAACGCTCTACCGGATTACCGTTTGAGGTGGTTGTAGTCAGTGAATCCAAACATTGGAAGAGTGTCCTTGGGGAGCGTTTGCGGGATGAGCTGGAAAAACCCTATCCGGTGCTTCCCCAGCGTGAAGCCACTTCGCGGATCAGTTATTGCGAACCTTATCATTTCAACGGGCTGATGCGTTACGTGCGTAATATTCTTCTGGTAGATATAAATGATAAGGTTTATACCCGAACGAAATTGGTTGCAGAGAATGATGTCTGGGCAAGTGCCCAATTGGTCTTGCGTCTTCAATCGCCGTCATCGGTGGATGTAGAGAAATTCTTGATTGAACACGGAGATACGTTAAATACACTTATCCGCCAGGCCGAACAGAAACGTTATATTTCCTATTTGGCTGATTATCATAGTTCGTTTGTTGATAAATCGGCCCGTGAGCAGTTTCATCTTTCGATTCATGCTCCCGAAGGCTTTGACTCGTTTAAAGAAGATTCTTTGTTCTTTTGGGTGTCAAACAATGCGAATAGTGGACGGATGGATATGGTTTTCTATGATTTTCCGGCGAAGGATGAACAAGATTTGGCCGTGCCTCGCTTGATTGCAATGCGTGATTCGGTCATGAAACGGAATATATCGGGAAGCTTTGCCGGTTCTTATATGACCACTGAAAAGCGGGTTGACGTGCAAAGTGAGACGATCCGGGATCAACAGGTACCTTCTGTATTAATTCGAGGTTTATGGCGCGTAGAGGGAGATATGATGGGTGGTCCCTTTGTTTCACGAGCCTTTTGGGATAAGGCAAGGCATCGTGTGGTTGTGGCTGAAGGGTTTGTCTATGCTCCTGAAACCAATAAGAAGAACTATATGCACCGTTTGGAATCCTCTTTGAGAACGATTCAGCTTTTGCCTTAAGCAGATAGAAAGAAAATTCGGGGGACGGTGTACCACATAATGGGCAATCCGCTTCGTCGCTTTCGGGATGAGGGCTGCAGTTATTTGCAGGAGTAAACTCCTTTTCCTTCTCCCTCAGCGTCTTGCATCTTACCCATTCTGATACACCGTCTTGCAAGCAATAAACTCAAAAACTTGATGCCAACGTGCTTATTCCGGTAGCTTCACCTCTTCCGGGGTATAGCTGCTTCGGATTCTCCATTCCTGCGGATAGAGGTTGTTGGCCCGATGGCCTAAGTTCTTTACAAATCCGATGGGGTGGTTGCGATAGGTCAGCAGGACATATCCTTTTGGTGTACCTTCGGGTAATACCAAAACCTCTTTCCGCAAATAGGAGATGGCCTGGCTCCAATCCACATCTACCTCCGGAAAGGCATTCCGATTCAGGCGGGTGTTTAACGCCAGGGATTGGGCAGGAATCAGGTCTTTCCCTTTCAATTCGCCGATCTCAACGCCAGCAGTCAGGATATGGAGCTTTTCTTGTAGAAGTGGGTAGATAGCCTGTACTTCCGGAGGAAGCAGGTAAAGGCTCGTGTCTCTCCATACCGGTGTATAATCGTCATGGAGGAGATACTTCATAACCTCTTTGGGAAGATCCGGTGTATTTTTCCCTTTTTCCTTTTTCCCTTTAGCTTTATTCCGATAGCGTAGTGGCGTAATTTCTCCTTCTGCCTTTCGTAAGACAGCCAGGAAAAATCCTTCTCCTTTTGTATGGTGCGGGAAAAAACGATAAACGGGAAGATCATGTTTCAAGGCGCCACAGATGTCCCATGACGGATTAACCGGGATGCTTTCCGGCAAGGCTCCTAATTCTTCCATTATATAGTATATGTTGTCTTCATCCTCTTCTGTATTGTAGGTGCAGGTACTATATACGAATACTCCTCCGGGTTTCAGGGCATTCCATATATCATGGATAATCCGTTTTTGGCGTGCGGCGCAAAGTTCTACATTCGCTACGCTCCATTCGCCGGTGCTATCGTTGTCTTTACGGAACATACCTTCACCGGAGCAGGGGACATCGGCTATGATGACATCAAACAGATGTGTCAATGCCCCGATTTCTTCCGGATCATTATTTGTGACGATACTGGCAGGGAATCCCCATTTTCGGATATTTTCCGCCAGAACATAACTGCGTGAACGGATCACTTCATTGCTTACCAGGACACTCCCTTCCGGCAACAGGCTATGCAGGTGGGTGGACTTTCCGCCCGGTGCCGCACACAAGTCAAGACAAACCACGGGTTGGTGCACGCTTTGCCTGATGGCTTGTTCCAGGAACATCGATGAAGCCTCTTGCACGTAATAGGCTCCGGCATGGAATAACGGGTCGAAGGTGAATGAAGGACGTTCCGGCAGGTAAAATCCTGTTTCACACCAAGCAACCGGTGTACCATGGGTCACCTGCATACCCTTTTTCGGATTTATCCGGATGCTTACCGGAGTCTCTTCTTGCAACGCTTTTTCTAATTTTTCATATTCTGTATCGCCTAAAAGCGCCCGTGTCCGATGTATAAAATCAATAGGAAGTGCCATTTTGCATAAAGTTTGATGCAAAAATACTACATTTGCGGAAAAATACAGATATGCAAGCTTCTCTATTTCTTATACCGGTTACTTTGGGTGATACTGAACACCGTCGTGTATTGCCGGAATATAACCTTGAAGTCATTCGGGGAATCCGTCATTTTATTGTCGAGAATGTTCGTACGGCACGCCGTTTCTTGAAGAAAGCGGATCCGGCTATCGTGATTGACGACCTGACCTTTTATGAGTTGAACAAACATACTTCGCCAGAAGAGGTGGCAGGCTATCTGGCTCCGTTGGCAAAAGGAGAGTCGGTAGGTGTTATCTCGGATGCCGGATGTCCGGCTGTAGCCGATCCGGGGGCGGATGTCGTGGCGATAGCGCAACGGAAGCGATATCCGGTAGTACCGCTTGTCGGACCTTCGTCCATCATCTTATCGGTCATGGCTTCCGGCTTCAACGGGCAGAGTTTTGCTTTTCATGGATATTTGCCGATTGATGCGAATGAGCGGACAAATACGATCAAAAAGTTGGAGGGAAGGATCTATTCTGAAAATCAGACACAACTCTTTATTGAAACACCTTATCGGAATCAGAAATTGGTGGAAGAGTTGATCCGGTTGTGCCGCCCGTCTACCAAACTTTGCATCGCTTCTAATATTACGTGTGCAGATGAGTTCATTCAGACACGGCCGGTGAAAGATTGGGCTGGAAAAATCCCGGATTTGGCGAAGAAGCCGACTATTTTCTTGATTTATAAATAGAGGGAAAAAATCATTGTTGTATGGAAAAATATCAAGCTCACCCGACTGCAGTTATAGATTCCGGATGCCATATCGGAGAAGGTACTCGTATCTGGCATTTTTCGCATATTATGGCCGGATGTGTTATCGGAAAGGAATGTAATATCGGACAGAATGTAGTGGTCTCTCCGGATGTGGTTATCGGCAATCGGGTAAAGATTCAGAATAATGTGTCGGTTTATACCGGGGTGATTTGTGAGGATGATGTTTTCCTTGGGCCCAGTTGTGTGTTTACCAATGTGGTTAATCCGCGTAGCCATGTGTCCCGTAAGGAGGAGTATCGGACTACCCGGGTGGAGAAGGGGGCCAGCATAGGAGCCAATGCCACAATTGTCTGCGGACATACCATCGGGCGATATGCGATGATTGGCGCTGGGTGTGTGGTTACGCATGATGTTCCCCCTTATGCATTGATGGTTGGGAATCCTGCCCGGCAGATAGGCTGGGTCAGTGAATACGGTTGCCGTCTTTCCTTTGACGGGCAGGGAAATGCTGTATGCCCGGAAAGTGGTGAAGCCTATCGGTTGGAACGGGGAGAAGTAAGAAGAATAGAATAAAAGTAGTATCTTTGCACGGACAAATGTAAATTCGAATAAAATCTATGAATAATATCCGAAACTTTTGTATTATAGCCCATATTGACCATGGTAAAAGTACGCTGGCCGACCGCTTGCTGGAGTATACGAAAACCGTTGAGGCCAGAGATATGCAGGACCAGGTGCTGGATGATATGGATTTGGAGCGTGAGCGTGGAATTACCATCAAGAGTCATGCTATCCAGATGAATTATGCTTATAAGGGAGAGAATTATGTGTTGAACCTGATTGATACGCCGGGGCATGTCGATTTTTCTTATGAGGTTTCTCGTTCTATCGCAGCTTGTGAGGGTGCGTTGCTGATTGTCGATGCGTCTCAAGGTGTGCAGGCACAGACCATCTCGAACTTATATATGGCTATCGAGAATGATTTGCAGATTATTCCGGTGCTGAATAAGATAGACCTGCCGAGTGCCATGCCGGAGGAGGTTGAAGATGAAATCATCGAACTGTTAGGATGTGACCGGAGTGAAATTTTGCGGGCAAGCGGCAAGACCGGTGAAGGGGTTGAGGAGCTGCTGCAAGCGATAGTTGAGCGGGTTCCGGCTCCGAAAGGTGATCCTGAAGCCCCTTTGCAGTGCCTTATTTTCGATTCGGTATTTAACTCTTTTCGGGGAATCATCGCTTATTTCAAAGTGGAGAACGGGGTCATCCGAAAAGGAGACCATGTGAAGTTCATCGCGACCGGAAAAGAATATGATGCAGACGAGGTGGGTGTGTTGAAATTGGAGATGTCTCCACGGGATGAGGTGCGTACCGGTGATGTAGGTTATATCATTTCGGGTATCAAGACGTCAAAAGAGGTACGTGTCGGAGATACAATTACCCATGTGGCGCGTCCGGCATCCGAAGCTATAGCCGGTTTTGAAGAGGTGAAGCCGATGGTGTTTGCGGGTGTTTATCCGATCGAGACGGAAGATTTCGAGAACCTGCGTGCTTCATTGGAAAAACTTCAATTAAATGATGCTTCATTGCCTTTCCAGCCGGAAAGCTCTGCGGCGTTGGGATTTGGGTTCCGGTGTGGTTTCTTGGGATTACTGCATATGGAGATTATACAAGAACGATTGGATCGCGAGTTTAACATGAATGTGATTACAACGGTGCCGAACGTATCTTATAAGGTATATGATAAAAAAGGAAACTGCAAGGAGGTGCATAACCCGAGCGGCTTGCCTGATCCGACACTTATCGATCATATCGAAGAGCCTTATATCCGGGCTTCGGTCATTACCCGTACCGCTTACATCGGACCGATTATGACGCTCTGTTTAGGAAAACGCGGTGTTCTTGTCAAGCAGAATTATATTTCCGGAGACCGTGTGGAGATTATTTATGATTTGCCGTTAGGGGAGATTGTCATAGACTTTTATGATAAACTGAAAAGTATTTCAAAAGGATATGCTTCGTTCGATTATCATTTGTTTGATTATCGTCCGAGCAAACTGGTCAAATTGGATATCTTGTTGAACGGGGAGCCGGTAGATGCTTTGTCTACTTTGACGCATATAGATAATAGCGTTTCTTTTGGTCGGCGGATGTGTGAGAAATTGAAGGAATTGATCCCGCGCCAGCAATTCGAAATAGCTATCCAGGCGGCCATCGGTGCTAAAATCATAGCCCGGGAAACCATTAAGGCGGTCCGAAAGGATGTAACGGCCAAGTGTTACGGAGGCGATGTTTCCCGTAAACGTAAATTGCTGGAGAAGCAGAAAGAGGGTAAGAAACGTATGAAGCAAATCGGAACTGTTGAGGTTCCTCAGAAAGCTTTCCTGGCCGTGTTGAAACTGGATTAATCTTTCGTTAATACAGATACGGTACTGAGAAGGGAGGATTTGGAAGAACCCAAAGGGTAAGATTATACCATTCATTAAATAGGGACATTCATTAAATAGTATAAAATTAGCCAACTAATTCATGCACAAA
>ERZ857521.4083-NODE-4083-length-11078-cov-3.822553_pt1 | contig 11078 bp, 7 predicted proteins | sample MGYA00519701_ERZ857521 | MGnify/ENA primary metagenome ERZ857521 (study PRJEB31778, sample SAMEA3449346) | human gut metagenome | biome: human gut; feature: human-associated habitat; material: faeces | place: United Kingdom | collected 2010/2012 ...
ATGTAGAATCTATACGCCGCGTTGTAGAACATACAGCATTAGCTTATGGTGCTACGGCTGAATTGATTTATGAAAAGAAAGTGCCTCCAACCATTAATGACGCAGCAGCCAGTGAACTGGCTGAACGCGTTGTTATCGATACACTAGGCAAAGAAAAACTGTCTAAAATGCGCAAGGTGATGCCAGGCGAAGACTTTGCTTGGTACCTACAAGAAAAACCAGGCTGTTTTGCTTTTATCGGTATTCAGAACCCAGAGGTAGGCGCCACCTTTGATCACCATAACAATCGATTCACCATGGACGATAGCGTACTATCTGCTGCATCGGCGGTGTATGCGGAATATGCTATTGCGTGGTTGAAAGAGCATAAATAAATAGATTTAAACAAAGTATTATTGATAGATTAATTTATAAAATATACAGAAAGGTCTACTGCTAGGATTTTAATAGCAGTAGACCTTTCTACATTGTTTTGCAATTATTTAGTTTCTGAATTGTTAGAAATATTATTATCCTTAGACCATATTTCTAAAGCAATATCAGCAAAACGTTCTTGCCTTTCCTCAATGGTTAAGGTGCTCCATTCTTTTAAGGTTATAAGGTCATGTGTGATTTTAATTTGTGATTCTTTATAGATTTTTTTCTTCTTATCGAATTCTTTGTTTTTGGCTTGGTTGTTGTACTCTTGACCAAGTAGAGTAAGATTTCCTAGTCTCCAAAGATAAGTCTGATGCTCATCTTTATTAAAATTAATCCACTCACCATTCTTAATACGTTGAGGTAAAATATGTTCTACATGAACTTTGTTAGCATCGTCAATAATTCTTGTTTCGTCTATATTATGGTTATTAATTTTACGTAATAGATATCTAATAACTGTCGTTTTTTTTGTATTAAATTCTTTGAAGTTATTGAGAAATACTTCATCAGAGACCATTAGTGAATATAGTTTTTTTAGAATATCTTCTTTATTTGGAATATGGGCTGTTTTTGACTCGCCTGTAAGTGTCCAATTTTTATCGCTAATACTTTTCGCAATTTGAGCAAATTCTAATTCATACTTATTTGCTACAAGCCCTGATACTACAAAGTTCCTTACAACTAAAGTCTCAATAGCTTTTAAAATATCATTAATGTCCTCCTCAGAATATTTTTCTAAACAAAGTGCAAAAATAATAGGTATATAGGCTGATGCATCTAGTTTTCTCATTTCAGCGAGCCGTTCGTTTAGCGCTGCCATATCAAAATATTTATTGTCATCAGGATGTAGAATGGCAGCACATACTTTAGATAGTATATTTAAATTATCGAGTAAGGTGTTTACATCTGCTTGTGTAGTGATATTTTTACGTAATTCTTTAAAGAGGTCCTTCTCACGAGTAAAGCGTTCACGACTATTCCAATAGTAACGAATAAACTTTGTTGGATCAACATTATCTAGGTTATTAATAATAGTATTCCATGTTTCTGTTGCACTAGATAAATCACTTTGTGCCATACGTAAGATGTGGTTTTTTAATAAATCTGCTGTTTCTAGTGCTTTCCCACGAGCATTGAGAGATTCAAAAATAATATAGGCTTCATTTATGTCATCAGTTTCTACAGTCATAAGAACAAATTGGTTCATTAAGCATTGATAAAGTTTATTGAGTTCAGTGTATTCATTTGCTTTATGTTTTAGAATGAACTCATTAACTTTATTGTAGAAAAACTTACTAGCATATAAAATATTATAATTAGATGGAGTAAGTTTCTTTTTTTCAAATTGCTTATCAGTGTAATTTATAGGTCCTCTTTTTTGAATGTTTTCAAAAAAGAAATTTTTATCTACACCACCCATGATGAGATATTGTTCTTTTTTTGTTTCAGATATACGTCCGATATATTTGGAATTAATATCCTCTGCATCATCATTTGCATCATTATTTTGGGTCGTAGTTGCAATGTTTTGGAAAGCTGTACGTAAGACATCTAATAGAATAACAGATGTGGAAATCCGTTGTTGACCATCTATAATATACCTCTTTTTATCTTCCATATTTTTATGGATAACAACTTGACCGAAAAAGTGTTCATCTCGATTGTTTTCTTGATATAATTGTGTTAAATCAATCCAAAAATCATCAAGTTGAGTTTCTTCCCAAGAATAACCTCGTTGATACTCTGGAATGTATAATTTTTCATTTCCTAAAAATGATCCTAATTTTATTAAGTTAGAATTGATAATTCCCATAATTTATACTCCCATCTACAAATATAATTCCTTATATTTATTAGATCATAAATTGAAAAAGAGATCAATAAGAGTAGGATAAAATACTTGTATATATTAGATTTATGTGGTAAGTATTTTCTAGTTTATTATTTGGTGTATTTGGATATACAAATTTAAATATTCCTATATTGAGATTAAGATATGGTATGCGTTAATTTGATTACTATTTATAAATAAGCAGATTTTTCGTATTATATTTTTATTCTATTACGTAGTATATGGTAGTGTATACACTATAAAACTTTTATATAAGAGGTATTTATGAATATACTTATATGTCTCATCATCATTGCCATTACCGGTATATTACTGATGAAGCGGTATCAACCACAGCCAATTCTGATAGGTATGGGCATCCTCATGATGTATATCGCCTATGAGGGTAACTGGATAAATGCCATATTAGATGAATCTCAGTCCACAGGCGTTCTGGTCTTTGATGCAATGGATATCGTGCGAATCACGACATCAGAGAATGTAGTGAGTTTAGGCCTTATGATTATGACCTGTGCTGGATATGCAAAATACATGGAACATATTGGTGCAGGAACGAGGCTGGCGCATACATTTATAAAACCCTTGTATCGCCTTAATCGGCCATACATAGTCCTAGCCCTTATGTTTCTACTCAATATGGGGTTATCCATATGTGTACCAAATCCGTTGAGCCTTGCTTTGCTTATGATGGTCACCATCTATCCTGTTCTATTGCGCCTTGGTGTAAGTCCCATTGGCGCAGCAGCGGTTATTGCTACGGGCCATTTGATGGATGTTGGGCCTGGTACTGTATCGACATTGCTTATCGCTAAGACTGTTAATATCCCAGTGCCTAACTATTTTGTAGGCTATCAGTTACGCCTTTATTTCTTAGTCGCTATTGTGACTGCGGTAGCACACTTTTTATGGCAACGCTATCGTGATCGATTAGATGGTCCTATGGACGTAGGTGACTGTGAAAGCATCCCTGAGGCGCCAATTGGACCTAAGCTATATATGATATTCCCTTTATTGCCACTGTGTTTCATCTTGGGCTTTAGCCAATATGGCTTACCTGGCGTAAAGATGAATGTAACCCTTGCTATGATGCTTGCCTTTGGTATTGCCTTATTCGCAGAACTTATTCGCCATCGTAATTTAAGAATTGTCCTTAAAAGTACTACTGTATTTTTTGAAGGAATGGGAAATCAGTTTTCCTATGCGGTAACCCTTATTATAGGCGGACAAGTATTTGCACAAGGTTTAGTGAGCTTAGGACTTATTGATTCGCTAGTTAGTGCACTTCAGACATTGTCTCTTAATTCTGTGGGACTTACCTCTGTCATGGGTGGCGGTATGCTAGGTCTTAGTATGGTAACAGGTAGCAATGTAGCCCCTTTATTTACTTTGGTACCGCTAGTACCTGATATCGTATCTAACCTTGGACTAGATCCTATTACGACTATGCTTGGTATGCAAAATGGGGCAAGTCTAGGTCTGTTCTTGAGTCCTATTAGCCCTGTTATGGTCGGTGTAGCAGGGGTGGCTCATATTAAATCGATGGATTTGCTTAAACGAACATTTGTACCTGTGCTTGTTGCACTAATTACAAGTTGTTTGGGTATATGGATACTCTATTAATATCGATACATAATATAATAAAGAATACTATTTTGTAAATAACAAGATGCTCCATTATCGTAATAGATAATGGGGCATCTTGTTTTAGTAATAGCAGTTATTTGGTCTTTTCGATAACAAGTCAAATCGACTCTTTGCTAGTTATGGGTTAAATAGCTCGAGAGATGGCCGTTACCTTGTTCTAAACGCGTTCAATATCTGCATTGAGTTCTGGATTATCTTGAATAGATAACTTTTCGTCCAATAATGTTAAAGCGTGACGTTTTTTTCTTTCATCATCGATAATACGAATTTTGCCAAAGGCCATGGTACTACGGAACATAGTATCAAATCGATTGATGATTGTTTCGTCTTTATTTACCACACCAAATGATGCTTTGTCGTGGTGTTTGTTACAATCAAGTTTATATCTTTCATTTGTACCATGGACATAAATATGATTATGATCTTTGTCATATACATAGCTAAGCAGAACCGTATATGGATATTTTTCTTCACCTAGAAGGGCGAGTACACCGGAGGTATCTACACGGAGGAATATAGTAATATTAGAATTGTTGAGTAATTGACGTTTGCGACGTATAGGTTCGATGGAAAATCTTCTTTATTATTTATAAGCTGAGTCATATTAGTATTTTAGCTATAACGTATATCATATATTACAATATGGCTTATGTTAGAGCATTTTTTGTTGCTTAGATGAAAAAATGATGAAAAAGTAATATAATTAAATTATTATATTCGTATTTTTATTAGTTACATGAGGGGTTATTCATGAAATATTGGGAGTTCCCTGGTGGATATGGCCTTACACCTACAGGGTCTAATGGTGCAGGGATAGAAACATTCTTAGATAATATTCCTATGTCTTTAACTCGTGAGGTTTTACAAAACTCTATTGATGCGCATCAAAAAGATCTTGATAAGCCTGTTCGTGTTGAGTTTAAATTTGAAACGATTCAAGCAAAAGAAATTTTAGGTGAAGATGAATTAATAAATAATATTTTGCCTAAGGCTGAAAATTTTTGGAAAGAGAAGAATAATGCAGATACACTGCATTATTTGAAGACCTTTAAGTCGGTACTAACTAGTGAGACTATCGATATGCTAGTTATTAGTGACTATAATACAACTGGTCTAAATAATCAAAACTTCGCCTCCCTTGTTGAGGGTGATGGTTATTCTGAAAAGTCTGATGAGACTTCGGCGGGTAGTAAAGGTATTGGTAAGGCTGCCCCATTTGCTGCGTCTAATTTACGTACTGTTTTTTATAATAGTATGTCTACTCATGATGGCAATAAATTTGCGGGCGTTATTAATTTTGTATCCTATCGTGATGATGAAAAAGTACCTTTTGATGGATCCTCTACTACTTATATTACACAAGCACGAGGGCGTTTATCTAGTGATATCGAGGTGCCAGCGAGATTTACTCAAAATCGACAAGAGTATGGAACAGACTTGTTTGTAATGGGGTTGAAGAAGATTGAGAATTGGAAAGAAAAAATTATTTTAGCTGTTCTCAATAATTTTCTTGTAGCTCTCCAGAACAATAAACTTGAAGTTGTTGTTGGTGATGAAAAAATTAATCAACTGACTTTATCAGACTATTTGAAGTCTATTAAAGAGACCTTAAAAATTGGTGAATATAATCTTTCTACGGAAGAAAGAAATACTTTTTATAATACATACTCTTATTACCTAGCACTTTCATCAGAGAATAATAAAAGATTTTCTATTCCGGAAGAATGGGTAGAAGAATATCCGTTTATAGAGGATACGGATGAAGCTGCATTGTACTTAGTATTGGATGAAGAACATCCAACAAGACGTGTTCTTCAAACTCGGCGGAGTGGTATGACTATTTTTGAGCGAAATCGTATTAATGGCTCCATTCCATTTTCTGGTGCCTTCTATGCTACTGGTCATAAATTAAACGTTTTCTTGAAAAAGTTAGAAAATGTTAATCATGATAATTGGAGTACTGATCGTGAAGATGATAGTAATAGGAAAAAATCTGAGCAATTTTTAAAGGCTTTATATCATTGGTATAAAGCAAAAGTTGAAGAATGTTTTGGTAGTGAAGATGGAGAAGCTATTAAAGCTTTTGGATTAAATGATTTGTTGCCTATGATGGTACCTAAAGATGGGAATGCCGATAAGATTGAGGATAGTGGTATTACTTCTCGAGTTAGTAATGTTGCAATTAAAGAGAAAGCATCTAAGCCGAGTGTTACTGATGAGGATTCAGAGTCTAAAACATTAGATCGCATTATGACCGAAATTGAGTTGGGTGATGGCGACTCTACAGGTTCCGGTAGTGAACGTAAAGGTGAAGGTGGAGGAACTTCTTCTGACAATCAATATGGTCAGGGTGAGGATGAACCAGGTGAACAAGGTGAAGTAGACGGCGGAGATCCTAGTGTAAGTGTTAAATTTACTGAAGTGAGCAATCCAGATTACTTAAGGATGAAAATTATTGATGTAGATTCTGATAATGGTATGTACCGTTTAATTGGTATTACGACTAAACGTAAGAATCGCCTAGGATTTTCCTTCCAATCTATAGGTGAAAATGGGGTTGCCTACAATAAGATTATAAAAGATATAAGCTCAAAGAGTGGAAATCAAGTTACATTATATGGCTCTAAAAAGTTTAGTGTAGAAAACTTAGAAGTTAATAAACGATTTATTATTGATTTTACTATCGAAGACCGTATGCGTGTAAAGATGAAAGGGGTTACATATGAACTTAAAGGCTGATTTATTTCCGTATCCTGTTCTAACCCCTGAGTTAGACGATTATCTCGATAATAATAGCTTTGGTGCTCAAATTAATGTGAATCCTGAGAGCTCAGGTGTCATTTCTATTGCTGCTGATTTTAAACTTGATAATCAAGGTTTAAAAGAACTAGTGGACTCTGGTAATGCCCGTTATGCACTTCATGTAGAAGGTGTAGCAAGTAGTTATCGCAAATTATGGGTTAATCAAGAGGACCAAGCGTTTATAAGAAATATTATATTTGAAGGCGATATTCGTAAAAAGCTACAAATCAATGCTATGGTTATTGCAAATGCGGATATTGATAACTATTCAAATATTAACTTCAATGACTTGTATTATGACGAAGACTATGCAGTTACAAATTTAAAAAAAGGTGATATTTTAGCATTCTTACCTACCAAAGAAGTTGTAATAGATCTTGAATCTGGTCGTAGTGGAACTGAGTCTATCTTTACTGTGGCACCTCATAACGAGCCATATATGAATGTAGAGTTGAGTGGGGATACTATTGTTCTAAATCTTCCTACAGAAGTATTTTCTATATATAAAAATTGTGGTAATAGCGTTCAATCAAAAGAGTATTTCATTTCGTTGTTCTTTATTCCTGCATTAACCTTTGTGCTATCAGAAATTAAGAATAAGAATGTATCAGAAGATTTAGATTGGTATCAATCTATTGATGCATTACTTACCCAAGAGGGAATTAATCTAAATAATGAAAGTACATTAGCTATAGCTCAGCGTTTGTTGAATTGTCCGTTGATCAAAAGTGTACATGATAAGTTTGCTGGAGATGAATTAAATGACTAGATATATTAAGTATGTAACGGATGAATTCCTGAAAGAGTTTAAAAATGAATTTCTTGTAAATTATGCTCATCTTTATAAAATTAATGATAAGGATAAGTTTAAGTCAGTATTTTCTAATCCTAATCATGTGATAGAGACAGATATTGAGTATGAGTATGAACCATTAGAGGTTGAACCAAAGGAATATGATGCGGAAATTGTAAGACGTAATATTAGACGTGTATGGGAGAGTCTTAAGGTCTTAACTCCAGTTCAAGCCGAAATGGAGAAGATTTGGGTTGCATTAGCACATACAGATTATCTTGAATATCAGCTGGGAATTTTTAATAGTCAAATAGCTAATTCTAATAATAAAAAGCGTGAGGAATCTAGTTTGAAGTCACGTACTATTTTTATTAATGGTGCAAAACGATCTTTAGCTATACATAATCTTGCAATTTTATGGTGGCTAGCATATTACTTTAGAGATGATCAAAATATAGAAGCTCCTTATCATTTAATAGACTTTTTTGTGTCTACTCCATATCGTGGTAATGCGGTAGCTCTTTTATCTAGTAACATTATTTCTAATAAAGAAATTGCCTTAGGGATTTTGGAGGCTGTAAAAGTTCTTATAGCAGAAGAGGGAATGGTTGTAAATCGGTTCCCATACTCGGAAGCCGGTAAAATCTTAAACGAGGTTGGCGGTGTAAGAATTTTAGATACTCTTACTCGTGAAGAAGTTAAAGCAATACTAATTAAAAATCTTCCTAACTCACATAAAGTATCCTTTATAAATGATAAGTCTGAAGATGATATATTTTTAGATGGCACTAAAGAGGATAATCAAGATGTGGAGGTTATCAAATTAGAACCACCGATAAAAGCTACTGAAACCGATAGTAATGTAGTTATTTTGCCTGTAGAGGGTGAAGAAGACATTGCTTCGGCGAGTGAAACAAATAGAGTGGCAGATCTTCCTGTTTCAGAAGTTACTACTCTGCAAGAAGAAAATGAAGACGATGATGATATGTGGATTGCTCCTGTGTAAGAGGGGAGTCAGTGGATTAGATGAACCAATATGATGGTATCCGTTTAGTAGAGGATACAACTATAATTAATTGGAAACATGATTTTCCAACATTAGAGATACCTAAAAGAGTATTTACTTTTTTAGAGCGTAATAATATTAATACTTATAAAGATCTATTTAAACTTGATGAAAATAATATACAGAAGTATAAATCTGGAGCCGGTAAAACGGGACAAGATATATTAAAAATTATTGCAGATATCAAGGCCATTGAAGAATTCTATTATACAAAAAATATATCTATTGTTCTTGTAAAAAATATATTTAATTCATTAATTGAAAAAATTAATTGTCAAGGTTTTGATGTTGATGATTTTCATACTGAACTTATAAATTTTTATAAAGATTTATATTCTATTCCGTGGAAAACTGAAAATTACATGGTGAACGTAACTAAATTAGATAGTTATAAAAAATTGCAAAAAGAGCTCATTTTATCTACTCTTAAACTACATGGATCGAAGTCTTTTAAAGAAGTAATTAATTGTTGTAATCCATTTTTGGTTGATGGCATGATGGGAGATGAATATATAGAAACTATTTTAAATGAGGCTGTTCAAAGTCAGATTTTGTCAATAGAGGACGGCGTATATAGTTATAATCATCCATCAATTGAACAAGTTTTAATAGAAAATAGAGATAATAAATATTTACCTATAGTTAGCCATCGTATGGATGGTCTCACATTAGAAGAAATTGGTAATAAGCTTGGTATAACTAGAGAACGCGTACGTCAAATAGAAAAAAAGGCACTAAATTTTTTGGGTACTGTTTTTGAAGACCGATATGCTTTAATTTTTGAAAGATATGCTTTTAGTTTAGAGTCATTTACACATATTTTTGATGTAACCCCTCGAATATATTATTTTTTAAAACTCAGATATAAGAGTGGCACAATTGATATTGAAGATATATTAGATGATGAGACTATTCCAGATACTATCAAATTGAGAGTAGATTCATATTTAAAGAAAGGTTTGTTGCGAATAGGTGATTGCTTTGTACAGGCTAAAAAAGGCGCTATATTATACTGGTTTATTTCTACATATTGTACAGAGGATACAAAACTTCAGGATGCTTATGATAAATATCTAATGATTTTAGATAATGCTGGAGTTGAGGATAATTTACGTTTTGATTTAAGAAATTTTGGCGTTCGAGTAGCAGATAGTCTCTATACAGTTTGGAAATATCAGAAATGGTTTAGGTATTATGAGACTAGAAATCTTGATATCAACCAATTAATTAAGGAGTTAGGATTAGCTGAATATAATAATATGGAAGTATCGACTGCTTTATTTGTTGCCAATCGTCCAGATGTATTAGCTGAATGGGAAATTCATGATAAATATGAACTACATAATATATTGAAAAAATGCCAAGATAGAATTCGAGACCTTGAGATTACATATTTACGTATGCCTAACATAGTTATTGGAAAGGCGAGCCGTGAGAAACAGATTGTTGAGCTATTAAAATCTGAAAGCCCTATTTCTGTTTCTGATTTTTGTTCATTATATGAAATGACATTTGGTGTTGATAAAGCTACTATTCAGGCAAATTATTTTGGACCTATCACTCCATATAGACATGCGGATATGCTATCAATGGATGTTGAGAAAATGAACGATGCTATGATTGAGGAGTCTCGATTAGTACTAACACAGAATTTTTATAGTTTGAAAGAAGTAACATCTTTGTTGAGTGAACATTTTAATTGTGACATGTCAAATTATGTAAATTCTTATAATATTAACCATCTTGGATATACTTTAGCAAGTCGTACGATTTATAAATCTAAATATACTGGAATGGTAGCTGCTCTAGAAGCTCATATTTCAAATAATGGGTTGATGAACTCAAGAACCTTTGATCAAAGTATGTATGCTACATCTACTTTTTATGCAGCACTATCAGATTTAAGATATCAATTTAAAGTTCTAGAAATTATGCCTAACCAGTATATTCATATAAGTCAGTTAGAAAAGATTGGTATTACAAAAGCTGATATTGATGATTTTATTAATGCTGTAAGGCGGATTGAGTATGGAAATTATTTTACTTATGGTCGATTAAGAAGATTAGGATTCAAACATAAACTTCAAGATTTAGCTCTTGATGATTATTTCTATAGCTCTATTTTACGTTGGAGCAAATATTTTAACGCCCAAACATATCGTCATACTATTTTATTATCTGCAAAAAAAGATAAAGTTTTCCTACATGAATTATTACGGGAGCTAGTTGGAGATCGTAAGGTGGTCTTACGTAAAGATCTCATAACTGAGCTTAAAGCTGAATATGATATTGATTACTTATCTGATCCTTCTAAATTTCTAGAGCATTGTACTAGAGGCGGGTTAGAATATAATCGAGTGACAGGTGAGTTAGTTGGATCAAGAGTATTTTAATTAAATAATCAGTTTAATTTGATTGATATTAAGAATTGCAATCCTATTCCACAACTACAAAACGCCCCCTTCACAGCAACCATCTAAGGCTGCTCATGAAGAGGGCGT
>ERZ857521.4085-NODE-4085-length-11075-cov-2.556080_pt1 | contig 11075 bp, 12 predicted proteins | sample MGYA00519701_ERZ857521 | MGnify/ENA primary metagenome ERZ857521 (study PRJEB31778, sample SAMEA3449346) | human gut metagenome | biome: human gut; feature: human-associated habitat; material: faeces | place: United Kingdom | collected 2010/2012 ...
TCTACTACTATACTCGGAATTTTTATAGCATACGCTTACATGCGGACCAATAATGTATGGCTGCCTGTAATAATACATTTTTTACATAACTCTATTGTAATGCTTAGTTTGATGAATTTTGCAAGCATGGAGGCTCCAAATGGGGGAGTAGAATATTGGCATATCATTTTTGTCTACGTCTTAATTCTGATGGTTTTCTTCACACCGCTTTTATTCTCCAAAGTATTTCGAAGCAAAATATAAATTGAAAAGCCGTACAATGTTAGAAGGTTTTTAGCCAAAAATATGTTATTAAAGATTACATATCATAGATTTAGCTCTTGGACAAATAGAAAAGGAGGAAATAAAATGGGAAAGATTATGGCGGTAAATATCAGTGAGAAGAAAGGTACACAGAAAAAGAATGTACATAGTGCCAGACTGATGGAAGAATTTGGAATCGAGAAGGACGCCCATGCTGGCAAGTGGCATCGCCAGGTGAGTCTTCTTTCTTATGAAAAAATAGAAGAATTCAAGGCAAAGGGAGCACCGATCGAAGACGGAGCATTTGGAGAAAACCTGATTGTAAGTGGATACGATCTGAAGGCATTGCCGGTTGGTACCAGACTTCGCAGCGGAGAGGTATTATTAGAAGTGACACAGATCGGGAAAAAATGTCATAGTGGATGTGAGATTTATAAAATTATGGGTGACTGTATTATGCCAAGAGAAGGTATCTTTACCAGAGTACTTCATGGTGGCGTATTGACAGAAGGCGATGAAATTGTGATAGAGAAGGCAGCAGGTGAGGCAGATGGAGAATAAGCTGAATCATTTTGATCAGAAGGGTAACGCTGTTATGGTGGATGTGTCCGGAAAGATACCGACATCCAGAACAGCAGTAGCAAAAGGCAAGATTTGTGTCTGTCAGGCTGTGATGGATGCAGTGAAACAGGGGAATGTGAAAATAGGAGATGTACTTGGAGTAGCAAGAGTGGCTGGCATTATGGCGGTAAAACAGACATCTCATCTGATTCCGATGTGTCATCCGCTGATGATTTAGAAGTGTTCGGTAGATTTTGAACTGGATGAAGAAAATCTTGAAATTACGGCAATCTGTACAGCCAAAATGGAAGGTCAGACCGGTGTGGAGATGGAGGCGCTTACTGGTGTGAATGTGGCACTTTTGACAATTTATGACATGTGTAAGGCAATTGACAAGTCCATGGAGCTGACGGACATTCATCTGGTAGAAAAAAGCGGAGGAAAAAGCGGGTTATATCGAAACCCGAAAGAATAGTATGAAGGATAGATTTGGAAGAGAGATTGACTATCTGCGGATATCCATTACAGATCGATGTAATCTCAGGTGCGTCTATTGTATGCCGGAAAATGGAGTTGTGCAGATCCCGCATGAAGAAATTCTGACTTATGATGAGATTACCAGAATCAGCAGATGTATGACTGGTTTAGGTATACGTAAGATCAAACTGACCGGAGGAGAACCGTTAATTAGAAAGAATTGTGCCACACTGGTTCGAATGTTAAAAGAACTTCCTGGCATCGAAAAAGTGACATTAACGACCAATGGTGTATTGCTCGAAGAACAGATAGCAGATCTGGCAGAAGCGGGGCTTGATGATATAAATATCAGTCTGGATACTTTAAATGCAGCAGAGTTTGCAAAGGTAACCAGGAGAGAAAGTCTGGATCGGGTGCTGGAGGGAATCCAGGCGGCATTACAGTATCCGCAGATTGGATTGAAGATTAATTGTGTGCCGGTAGTGGAAGAGCAGGAAAATCTGGTATCGATAGCGAGACTTGCAAAGCAATATCCGATTCATGTTCGTTTCATTGAAATGATGCCGATTGGATATGGAAAGGATTTTCAGTTTCGGGGAGAAAGTGAAATATGCGAAATATTAGAGAAAGCATATGGAAGAATGACTCCAATAAAAGAACGATATGGGAATGGACCGTGTCATTATTATAAAATAGAAGAATTTCAGGGTAAAATAGGATTTATCAGTGCGATGACGCATAAGTTTTGCGACCAGTGTAATCGTGTGCGTATGACAGCAGAAGGATTTTTAAAAGCCTGTCTGCAATATCAGACTGGAACGGATTTGAAGAATTTGATGCGTTCAGGATGCACAGATGATGAACTGACAGAGGCAATACAGAAAGTAATATGGGAAAAACCGGTCAGTCATCATTTTACATCGGAAGAGATTGAGACAGATGAATGTAAATTAATGTCCCAGATAGGAGGATAAGGAATTATGAAAGTTGCGATTATTACATCCAGTGATTCTGGATATGCAGGAGAGAGAGAAGATAAAAGTGGATCGGTAATCCAGGAAATTTTGGAAGCGAACGATTACGAAGTGGTGCATACCATTCTTTTGCCGGATGACAGAAAGATGCTGGCAGATGAGATGGCTCGTATAGCAGATGAGGGAATAGCAGAGCTGATTATAACTACGGGTGGAACCGGATTTTCGCCGAGAGACTGTATGCCGGAGGCAACAAAGGATATTATAGAACGTGAAGTGCCGGGGATTCCGGAAGCAATGAGAGCATATAGTATGACGATTACACCAAGAGCTATGCTCAGTCGTGCAGCAGCAGGTATTCGAAAAGGAACACTGATCGTGAATCTGCCGGGAAGCCCGAAAGCAGTCAGAGAAAGTCTGGAATATATTATTCCAGCGCTGGAACATGGATTACAGATCCTGACCGGGGAGGCAACGAACTGTGCCAGAAAATAATCGGAAAATGCAGACTGATATATCTGAATTAGAAAACGGTCAGTTGGCAGAACAGCAATTGCCATCAGATTTTACGCTGGTAGTCCTGGCAGGTGGTGCCAGCAGCCATATGGGAAGGGAGAAGTCAGATCTGCTTTTAGATGGACAGACATTTTTGGAGATACAGATCGGAAAAGGATGTCAGTTGGGAGCAAAACAGATCTTAATTTCTGGATATCGTGGAACACAGTGTGGGGAAGAGATTGTGCCGGATCGAATTTCCGGTCAGGGTCCACTTGGCGGTCTGGAGAGCTGTTTTCGAAGGGCAAAGACAGAAAAATGCCTGGTGCTGGGGGTAGATACGCCGCTGGTACCTGTGGAAGAACTTCAAAATCTGTTGAAGTTCGCAATGGAAAAAGCCGACCAACCGGTGACTATGCTGTGTCATAATGTAAAAGAAGAATCGCTGATAGCGGTATATGATGCCAGACTTTATAAAGAGATCACAGATTTTCTGGAATCAGATGCATCCGACTATCTCAACGGATACTTTCAGAATATTAACGATTCTGATACATATTTAAAGACTGAAGGGTATCTCGTAAAATAGCATAATACAGAAGGCGTATAGGATTATGAAAGGCTTTCGATTAGGTTTTAAATGATTTTTCGGATAATAGCACTTCCATGCAGATCGCATACAGGATCTGCAAACAGGTGGTGTTTCAGGCAGAATTCGTCTACAGCTTTGTTACATCCGGAAAACTGGGTACTGTATACGTCATGGATCAGGAGAACTCCGCCGATAGACAGACGTTCATAAAACAGAGGTAATGCAGCAGCAGTTGGAGCATAGAGATCTGCATCTAATGATACGAAACAGAAAGTTTCATCGGTAATATCGGAAAAAGTATCCGGAAACCATCCTTTATGGATGATCACATGTGATGGATCAGGCATGATGCGAAGAACAGAGTCTACATCTGTAGAAGAAAAGTCACCTGTTTTAGCGCGAGACAGATGCCTGGAGGTTTCTACGGCAATATCTTTTTCTGAAAAGCCTTCAAAAGTATCAAAAAGATGTATTTTTCGATCTGGAAAGGCTGTACTGATCAGGCAAGAAAAATCACCCTGGAAAACACCAAGTTCTGCCACATCTCCAGGGATATTTTGTTGATGCATCTGTTCGGCTAAAAGGCGCATAACCGCAACCCGTGCATCGAACATGCGAAGTGCAGAAGGATCACAAAATGAACCGTGATAGCCCAAGTGCTCCATCTGCTGCATCATAGAACCACGCCGCTCTTCATCCAATACACCAAGAATAATCAGATCAGGAAGAAGAGCAGCGGCCTTTGATGGAGAACAGATTGGGATATTACCAATAAATTGTCCATGTTTGCGCGGATCATTATCGGCAAAGCACATGATCTGATAGGAATTTCCAAGAAGTCGGGCAGTCATCTGCCCAATTTGTCCGGCACCGAATATAATAGTTTTGTAGACATGTTTTGTCATCATTTCATAGCAGCCTTTCTTTCAGCTCGAACCTGAATCATTTGTCCTGTGATAGATATTGCGATTTCAGCAGGTGTTTCTGCTTTAATATTAAGTCCCACAGGCGTGATAATACGGTCTAATTCTCGCTCATCGATTCCATACTCTTCTACGAGACGATGAAATACACCAGCTCTTTTGGCGAGACTTCCAATGACGCCGATATAGCATGCAGGTGTGGCAAGAAGTTGTGCCTGCACAATCGTATCATAGGCATGACCTCGTGTCATGACACAGCAATAATCAGCATCTGTGATAGAAATGCTCTGATCCAGATGATCAAAATCGCAAAGGATTGTCTCTGCTGCATCCGGGAAAAGAGCAGGATCTGTAAATTCCGGACGGTCATCCAGAACGATGCAGTGAAAGTCAACACTTGCAAGTATTGGTACCAGCTTTTGTGAAACATGCCCGCCTCCAAATACATAGACAGTTCCGGATGTACCGATTTGTTCTGTAAACAGGTCACAGGTTTCATTGCGATGACGGCATGGTCTTGCAGATAAGGAAGATAAGATGGAAGAAGGAACATCAGCATTTCCAGTCAATCCATAGGATGCACTGTAAAGACTCATACCGGATGTAGCATGAAGATCACAGATCAGCCAGAAATCTTTTCGTTCTTTATATAATGTCTCAGCAGTTACGGCAAGTTCCATAATAATAGGGTCATTATGATCCAGATACTGGAAAAATGCGGTAACATCACCACCACAAATCATACCGATATTTTCAACATCTTTGCGATTCAACCGGAATTCATGTTCACAGGATTCTTTCTTTTCAAGAATATCAAGTGCCATAAGCTCTGCACGATATTCGACAGAACCTCCGCCTATGGTTCCGGCAATTCGGCCTTTTTTTCCAACCAACATACGGGAACCGGCACCTCTTGGCGTCGATCCTGAGGAAGCAACGATGGATGCAAGCACAAGGTCGTTTCCTTTTTGAAATTCTTGTTGTATGATCTGAAATAAAGTTCTCATATATAAAACACCTCCTGTAATTTTCTATAAGTCATATCGTCATGTGACAGATGGTCTGTATCATATTTTGCAGATCAAGAGCCTGTTTAAGCTGTCGTTCATGAGATTTCAAAGCTTCGGGACTGTTACACTTACACAGACTGTCCGCAAATCGTTTTTCGATGGTTACACGTTCGGTTTCCTGAATCAGTTTATCTGATAAAAAGACGATAGCCGCTTCATTCAGAATTGTCTTCTGCAAACCATGATGTTGTGAAATAATCTGACTGATTTCAGTATAGCCTAATTGTAAGAAAAGATCACCACCTGTTTTGGTGTGATGTTTTTGAAGTCTGGCAATATCATGAAGGAGTGCTCCGGAGCGAATCAGTTTTTTATTAAAAAAGTAACCATGAGATTCCAGCAGATCGCAGAAATGGCAAGCCAATTCAGTCACTGCATCACTGTGCGCCTGTACATGATGAGGAAGAGACACCGAATCGCGAAGCATCCGGCATAGTTCGTCATGCAAGTCAGGATGAGGCAGCAGGTAAGTCAAATCAGATAAGATAACATGATCGTTATCGTCTGTGTTCAGATGATAATAGGAACCACATGGAAGACGAAAATACTGTCTGGCATGCTGTTTTGAATCAAGCAAATACAGATAAGAAGAAATTACATCTGTATGAGCAACAATCGCAATATCACCCTCAGAAGAACGAAGAATCTCATAAATTGCCTGCGAAAAACGCATGCCAGATGCGAAAGGAGTTTCTGCTCCTGGAATCGGGTAATCAGGATTCATTCCACGTGCTTCATATATGTCCGGCCATCTTTTGCGTATCTCATCAAATGAAAGACCATCCCATTCTCCCAGATTTCGTTCTGTTAAATCTGAGATAGTGATATGTGGAAGATCAGGTGTGATATGTGCAGCCGTTTCCATAGCTCTTGACAAAGGACTGCAGTAAACAGCAGTTATTTTATCATCCAGTTCTCCGTGAAGAAGGACTGACTGCAGATGTCCAAGCATAGATAAAGAAAAATCAGTCTGACCGATACAGTAAGAATGTTCATCTGGATATTGTGGTTTTCCGTGTCGGATAAGATAAAGATTACGCATTGAAAAATCCTCTGAAACACTTTTCAAATATTGCTTCGGAACAGGTACGTGTTTCCTCTGAAAAACGGGCATATCGCTTCAAAAATTCTTCTCCGTATGGTGTCAGCTCACTGTGACTGCCCTTTACACCGCCCTGACTTCGAATAATCAGCGGTTCATGAAGCTGAGATTCTAATGTATGGATCAGATTCCAGCTGGTGGAGTAGGAAATGTGCATGCGTTCGCAGGCATCACGAACAGATCCTGTTTCATGAATCAGTGTAAGCAGCGAATAAAGCTGTTCATCAAAGAAGACCTTTTCCCGTGCCAGCTGAATCTGAATCTCTGAACGGATCAGACTTTGATTGTGTGCACGAAGAAGTTCTACATAATCCTCTGGTGTATCCGCATCATGAATGATTCCAGGATCTTCTACATTTAAACAATACATGGGAGTTCCACAATGTTCTACAGCACCCTTCAGACCAGTGTTTCCATCATTGCTTAAAATGGACTCAATTAATGAGGAACGAATCAGGATCGGATGACCTGGAGTTCCGTTACAGACCGGAGTGACAAGAGGCTGTCCAAGAGAAAGCATTTGTGTAACGGTATGTGCTGTGAATAGTGGAACATCTACAGGTGTAAAGAGTACCGTATCCACTTTGTCTTTTAAATATTCCAGTCCAATCCTGACAGAATCAAACATATGAGTAGTTTCATAGTCATCATTTCGAAGAAAAATAACATGATTGGAAGCAAGGTGGCGTTCCAGAGCATCCGCATTATATCCGGTTACCACCACTATTTTAGAGATTCCGGCCTGCCGGAAGTTATTAATCACACGCTGCGCGATGGAAATGGATCCAAGCTGAAGCATGGGCTTGAAGTCTCCCATTCGTGACGATTTCCCTGCAGCTACGATGAGAGCACCTGTCTGCATCATAGATACCTCCCGAAAAATAATATTGTACAAATTTGATATTATTATAGCATAAAAAGTGGGAATAAATAGTGAAATTTTCGACAAACTAATAAAACAATATAAAAAATAGCAAAAAATAGCCAACTAATAATTATTTACAATTTGTAAAACTGTACAAAATTATGATAACATGAAATTATACAAAATAATGTAAACAGGAGAACGTTTCCATGGATAAGATTTTTGAAATTACCGCAAAAGAAGTTACGATACAGGTAAAAGATGAGCGCACAGGAGAGCAATACAGTCGGACACTTCCGATTGATTATTATGAGAATGCGAATGTTTTAAAACTCAGCGGTGAGAATCTGGACGGAAGCAGCTCTTCCATTGTTTTCTATTCTGTCAGAGGAATGGAAAAACTTAAAGATCTGACGGGTAAGGGAGTCGATCATGATCCATGCGGAACACATAAGTCAGAAGATTTGTAACATCGGAACGTGTATTTTTTAAAGGAGGAATGAAACATGATTAAAAAGACATTGAAGATCAATGGTGTGGAGCGAATCCTTATTCTTGATAAGGATGAGACACTGGCTCAGGTACTTCGTGAGCATCTTCTTCTTACAGGATGTAAGATCGGTTGTGGAGAAGGTCATTGCGGAGCATGTAATGTTATTATGAACGGAAAAGTTACAAGATCCTGTATTTACAAGATGAGCCGTGTTCCGGACAATGCAGAGATCACAACGATCGAAGGTGTGGGAACCATCTCTGATATGCATCCGATCCAGGTTGCATGGATGGCATATGGATGTGCACAGTGTGGTTTCTGTTCACCAGGTTTTATTATTTCAGCAAAGGTTCTTCTCGATAATAATCCGAGCCCTACCCGTGAAGAAGTGAGGGACTGGTTTAACAAGCAGCGTAATCTCTGTCGTTGTACAGGTTACAAGCCGCTTATCGATGCGACCATGGCGGCAGCAGCAGTTATGCGTGGCGAGATGACTAAAGAAGACCTCGTATTCAAGCAGACAGGTGATTCTATCGTCGGTACAAACTATATCCGTCCATCAGCAGCACAGAAGGTAACAGGTACCTGGGATTTCGGTGCAGATGATGCATTAAAGATGCCGGAGGGAACTCTTCGTCTTGCACTTACACAGGCCAAGGTTTCTCACGCAAATATTCTCAGTATCGATACAACAGAAGCAGAGAGTATGCCGGGAGTTGTTCGTGTTATTACAGCGAAGGACATTAAGGCAGCAGGCGGAACCAACAAGATCAATGGTCTTGTAATGCTTCCGAAACACAATAAGACAGACGGATTTGAGCGTCCTGTACTCTGCGACGAAAAGATCTTTCAGTTTGGTGATGCGATTGCGATCGTAGCTGCCGACACAGAAGAGCATGCACGTGCAGCAGCAGATGCAGTTAAGGTGGAGATCGAAGAACTTCCTGCATATATGAACGCAATGGATGCAATCGCACCGGATGCAGCAGAGATCCATCCTGGTACTCCAAACGCATTTTTTGAGACAAACTGTATCAAGGGACCGGACTTTGACTGGGACAGCATTCCGGATTCACAGCAGGTTGAGATCGAGTCCTACTGTTCACGCCAGCCTCATCTTCACCTTGAGCCGGACTGTGGTTATGGATATATTGATGAAGACGGTATGATAACAGTGCATTCCAAATCTATCGGTATACATCTTCATATGCCTATGATCGCAGATGGTATCGGTGTACCAATGGAAAACTTAAGACTTGTTCAGAACCATGCAGGCGGAACATTTGGTTACAAGTTCTCACCGACAAATGAGGCTCTGATTGGTGCAGCTGTTAAGATTCTGGAACGTCCGGTATCGCTGGTATTTAATCAGTTCCAGAACATTACTTATACAGGAAAGAGATCTCCTGCATTTATGAATATTAAGCTTGCAGCAGATGAAAATGGTAAACTCTTAGCACTTTGGGGTAACAACTATGTAGATCACGGTCCATATTCAGAATTTGGCGATCTGCTTACCATGAGACTTTCTCAGTTTACAGGCGCAGGTTATGGAATTAATTCTATTCGTAATAAATCAACAACCGTATTTACAAACCATGCATGGGGCTCCGCATTCCGTGCTTATGGTTCACCACAGTCTTATATGGGATCTGAGATTGCGATTGACGTGCTGGCAGCTAAGATGGGAATCGATCCGTTTGATATCCGTGAAATGAACTGCTATAAAGAATCAGAGGGCACTACCATCCCGACAGGTTATCCACCGGAGGTATATTGTGAGGAAGATTTGTTTAAGAAAGCACGTCCATTGTATGAAGCGGCGAAAAAACGTGTTGCCGAAAAGAATGCAGCTTCTGACGGAAAGATGAAATATGGTATCGGTGTATCTCTTGGAGTATACGGTTGTGGTCTTGATGGTGTTGATACATCAAATGCATTTGCAGAATTAAATCCGGATGGAACCGTTACGATGTATGCTGCATGGGAAGATCATGGACAGGGGGCTGATATGGGTGTTCTTGTATCATCTCATGAAACACTGCGTCAGGCAGGAATCAGACCGGAACAGATTAAACTGGTTATGAATGATACGAAGACATGTCCGAATGCAGGACCTGCAGGAGGATCACGCTCACAGGTTATGTCAGGTAATGCATGTCGTCTGGCTGCAGAAAATCTTGTAGCAGCAATGAAGAAAGAAGACGGAACCTTCCGTACTTATGATGAGATGGTAGCAGAAGGGCTTGCAACAAAATATGAAGGTAACTGGGTAACTACATTCTGTGCAGATCATCCGATCGATCAGGATACCGCACAGGGCGATCCATTTGCAACTTATATGTATACTATCTTCCTGCCGGAAGTTGCTGTTAATACAGAAACAGGTAAAGTTAAAGTTGAAAAATTCACCTGTGTGGCTGACGTAGGTACGATCATGAACAGACTTCTTGTAGAAGGCAACTTCTACGGTGGTCTTGTACAGGGTATCGGTCTTGCTCTTACAGAAGATTTCGAGGATCTGAACCATGATACTTCTCTGAAGAACTGTGGCATTCCGTATCCAAATGATGCGCCGGATGATATTGAACTTCATTTCAATGAAACATATCGCCCAAGCGGTCCTTACGGTGCTGCCGGCTGTGGTGAGGCTCCGCTGGATGCTCCTCATCCTGCAATCCTGAATGCAATCTACAATGCTACAGGCGCACGTATCACACGTGTTCCTGCCCGTCCTGAAAAGGTTCTTGCAGCATTAAAGGAACTTGAGAAATAACTGTCAGTATAATTTTATCATGTGATATAATAAGGGGAGACGGGAGACTGTCTCCCCTTTGGAAATGAAAGGAGTATCGGGTTATGACATATATACAGGAAAGAGGTTCCACTCATGTTTATCACGTAAATCGAATGTCAAAGGAAGAGATGGATCATATGATCAGCCTCTGTGTTCATGAACAGCCGGCGTACTGTGTTGCAGCCTGTCCTTTCAAAGCAGATACAAAAGAAATGCTGTTTTATGCTGCAAAAGGAAATTTTAAGAAAGCTCTGGGGATCTATGAGAAGATCACACCATTTCCCATGATCCTCTGTAACGGATGTATTGCACCCTGTGAGGAGAAATGCAGGCTTTGTGAGCTGGGTGATGGCATATCCATACGTGAAGTAGAGCGTGCCATTGTCCGATATGGGGAACCTGGAAAACGGAGCAGTGTATTTCGTATCAGAAAGAAGAAAAAGGCAGCAATCTTTGGTTCTGGATTATTTCCACTGTTTCTTG
>ERZ857521.4089-NODE-4089-length-11066-cov-2.960312_pt1 | contig 11066 bp, 8 predicted proteins | sample MGYA00519701_ERZ857521 | MGnify/ENA primary metagenome ERZ857521 (study PRJEB31778, sample SAMEA3449346) | human gut metagenome | biome: human gut; feature: human-associated habitat; material: faeces | place: United Kingdom | collected 2010/2012 ...
ATTTTGCATTTCTTCGTCGAGAACGAATGCCATGAGTGTATCCCCCTAAAAGTGATGTTGTGAAACCGGATTCCTGGGGTGCACCCACGCATGGGCACACTAATCCGTGATTTTTTACATATAACTGTTTATAAGAATAGCAAATTTTCCGCGCAATTTCAATACCTTAGCGAGAAATTCATAAAAAAATACGGCCTGCCCTGCCCTTTTGGACAACGCAGACCGCAGCAGCGGATGGATTTTTGGTGGAAAGCGACAGACTTTGCATGAGAATGTGAAAAAATTGAGAAGTGGAGCTGCCATGATTGGCCGTGTACCGGGGCGGCTCCCCCATAGGGGCCGGGCATGCCCAGCCCGGTGGTGTAACATGAGCGGCAGTCTGCGGGCAGTCTCAGGAGATCTCCGCCCCCAGCCCCCGCAGCGCCCCGGGCAGGTCCTCATACCCGCGGGGGATGTGCCCGGGGTCGCGCAGACGGGTCTCACCGTCCGCGGCCAGTGCCGCCGCCAGAAGCGCCGCTCCGCCGCGCAGATCGGGCGCAGTGACGTCCGTCCCGTGCAGGACGGCCCCGCCCGGGAGCGTCAGCTGCCGCCCCCTGACCGTGCAGGCCGCGCCCATGGCGGCAAAGCCCGCGGCACAGGCAAAGCGGTTGGCAAACAGGCTGTCGTAAATTTCGCTCTCCCCCGCTGCCGTCAGCAGCACGGCGGCGGCCAGCGGCGCAGTGTCGGTGGCAAAGGCGGGCCAGGCGTCGGCCCGCAGGTGCGCCCCGCCCCGCAGCGGCATGGCGGGGTCACGGGCCAGCCGCACGCAGTCTCCGACCCGGCTGACCTGCACGCCGGTCCCGGCCAGAAAGCGCAGAAACGAGTCATAGCTGGCCGGGGCGCAGCCCGCAATTTCGATCTGTCCGCCCGCGCACGCCAGTGCGGCGGCGTAGGTCGCGGCGGCGATGCGGTCCGGCAGCGGGCGGTGAAAGGCTCCGCCCAGCGGTCTGCCGCCCTGCACGGTCAGCACCGGCGTGCCCGCGCCCTGAATATCCGCCCCGCAGGCAGACAGAAACGCGATCATGTCGCCGATCTCCGGCTCCTGCGCTGCGCCGCGCAGCACGGTCTGCCCCGCGGCGCAGCAGGCGGCCATCAGCAGGGTCATTGTGGCCCCGACGCTGGGCAGCCGCAGTGTAAAATCCACCCCATGCAGCGGCCCCGTGCGCCGCAGCGTGACGGCAATGCCCTCCAATTCGACCTCGGCCCCCATGGCAGCCAGCCCGGCCAGGTGGATGTCCACGGGCCGTGGGCCGAGGCGGCAGCCCCCGGGCAGCGGCAGGCGCACATAGCCGACGCGGCAGAGCAGCGGCGCAAGATAAAATACCGAGCTGCGCATGGCCCCGGCCAGATGCTCCGGGATGTCGCCGCAGAGACGGTCCGCGGGACGGGTGCAGAGGTCCGCCCCGCAGCGCCGCACCCGGGCTCCGACAGCGTCCAGCAGCGCCAGGCTGGTGTCCACGTCGGCCAGACGCGGGACGTCTCGCAGGCGGCAGGGGCCGTCGCAGAGCAGCGTCGCCGCCAGCAGCGGCAGGGTGCTGTTTTTGGCGGCGGCAGGCCGGATGCTGCCGTGCAGGGTGCGTCTGCCGTGGATGGTGATCGTCTGCATGAGAGGGGCCTCCTAAATGAAATATGAGAAAGCCTCCCTTGTCAAAGGGAGGTGGACGCCGAAGGCGGACGGAGGGATTCCGACGGGCCTTGCTGTGTGCATCGTCACACCCGCAGACGGGCAGGAATCCCTCCGCCTCGCTTGCGCTCGGCACCTCCCTTTGACAAGGGAGGCTTTTTTGGCTCTACCCCGTTATATGCCGCGTTCCCTCCCGCTTATTACAGCAGCAGCGGCTGGATCTGCACGCCGCGCAGCGCGGCCTCTAATGTGTCGGGCAGGAGCGTGAAATCGCTTTTCAGGCTGCACGGCTTTTTGTAGCTGTCGTCCTGGCCGAAGGGCACAAAATAGTAGCTACGCCGCTGCAAAAGCTGGCCCAGCGCCGGGGCACTGCCCGAAAGCCCATCGTTCGTGGACGGCGCGATAATAATGGGCCGTCCGCCGCGCAAAAGGCTTTTTGCGGCCAGCGTCACGGGAGTCGAGCTGATGCCTGCGGCCAGCAGCGCCATCGTGGTGCCGGTGGCCGGGGCGATGATGAGCGCCTCGGCAAGGTGCTGCGGGCCGAGCGGCTCAACGGCCTGCAGGGTCGTCAGCGGTCTGTGGCCGGTCACTTCATATAAGGTCTGCCGCAGAGCTGACGCGGTGCCAAAGCGGGTATCCAGCCCGGCGGCGCTGGCACTCAAAACAGGCAGGACGTCCCACCCGCGGGCAGTCAGGACACGCAGCTGGGGCAGCACCGCAGCAAAGCTGCAAAAGCTGCCGCACAGCGCAAAGGCGACGGTGCGTTTGGATTGGGTGGTCATGGGGCGGTGCTCCTTTCGTCGGGATCGCGTTCTTCCAGGATCGCCAGCACGGTCTGTGCAATCAGCGCCCCGGCTGTCTGCGGTGCACAGCGGCCCGGCAGGGCCAGGGCGTGCTCGGTGTGCAGACCCAGTTCCTCGGCGGCGGCAAAGTCGGTGCCGCCGGGCAGACTGGCCAGGTCAATGATGAGCGCCCCGCCCGGCAGCTGCTGCAGAAGGGCCCGGGGCAGCACCGGCGCGGGGATCGTGTTGATGACGGCGTCAAAGCCGGGCAGCAGTGTGGGCAGGGCCGTCAGGGGCGCGGCGCGGCACCCGGCACAGCGGGCATTGGCGCGCTGCTCGGGGCTGCGGGCGGCCACGGTGACGCGCCCGCCCAGCAGCACCAGCCGCCGTGCCACGGCACGCCCGACGCGGCCATAGCCCAGCACGAGAAAGCCGCTCTCCCAGATCGTGCGCTCCCGCAGGCGGAGCAGCAGCTCAAGACAGCCCTCGGCGGTGGGCACGGCGTTCAGGCATTCCAGCTCGGGCCGCAGAAAATAATCGATCAGCGGCAGCCCGGCCTCCCGCGCGGCCATCCGCACCGGCATCCCGGGGCGGCCCGCTAAGATCAGCGTCCCCTGCCCCGCACCCTGCAGTGCGCGGGCGACCTCGTCACTGACGCGGCCCTGGGACATGGGCAGCAAAATGTAATCGGCTGCGGCGGCATTGTCGGCGGCGGTCACGCCGTAACCCGCACGGCGCAGCACGCGCGCCGCCGCCTGCTGGCGGGCATCGTGCCCGACCACGCAAAATGTTTTCGGCATAGGCGCTCACCTCGGTTTGATTTGCGCCATACTATGCCGGGGCGCGTGTACCTGTGCCTTCTGCCTTCTCCCCAGGGGGAAGGCGGCCCGGCACGCAAAAAAAGGCACCCACCTTTTCCTAAAAGATGGATGCCTTTTTACTCAATAATATTTCAGCCCGTCGCACTGGCCGCGCCAGACGAGGAGCGGGTTGATGGGCACGGTGCCGATGCGCAGCTCGGCCACAACGGTCCTGCCGCTGGTGCCCAGCAGCTGGCCCTGCTTGACATCGTCCCCGGCCTCGACGTCCAGTGCGGTCAGGCCGTAGAAGATGCTCCTGAGGCCCGCGCCGTGGTCGATGACGACGGTGTAGCCGTAGCTGCCGCCAAGGTCCTCGGCCAGCAGCACATGGCCGCTGGCGGGCACGATCATAGAATCCTTCGACTTCTTCGGCTTGATGACGACATTTGTCGAGGTGCGCCCGCCGTAGCCGTAGTTCGTGCTGCGCTCGCTGTAGGAACGGCCCACGTACTCAGTCATGCCGTAGAGCAGCGGCGTGTCAAAGCTGTCCAGGAACGGCTGCACAAAGCCGCCCGTGGCCCACTGGATCTCGCCGCTGTCAGTCGTCAGCAGCCTGCGGACGGCATCGGGGGCGTCGTCCGCGCCGATGTAGGGCGACGTCAGCTGGGACTTGGCGCTGTAATCCTTGTAGGAGTAGGAGGCCGCGCGGACCGACAGCGTCAGCGTTTCGGTATAACCGTCGGCAGTCACGGTCAGCTCGGTGTTTCCGGTCTCTGCATTCCACGGGATGGGCAGGTAGCAGATCCAGCCGTTGGCGGCCCTGACGAAGCCTGTGCTTTCCAGCGGGCCCGTCAGCGTCGGTTCGGTCCGGCTCATGGTGCTGCCGACACGCACGGCGGCCACGCTGCCCTGCTGCACCGTCGGTGTGCAGAGCGTGATGGACGGTTTGATGCTGACGGTGAAGCGGAACTGCCAGGTCTCGGTGCCGGTGACGCTGGAGCGGTCCTCGGCGGCGCTGTCAGACGCGGTGACGACGAGTTTGGCGTCAAACGTGCCGTTCTCCGCAAACAGATAGCTGCGGAAGCCGGTGACGCTGCCCTCGTACACGGTCTCCTTGTCGGCGTCGGTGATGGTCAGCTGGGTGCTGTAGTCGGACGGCGTCACGATAATATCCGGCGATGCGTCGGATATGGCATTCTCGAGCACAACGGGAGAGGAATTGAGCGTTTCGGCGTAGGTGCGCCTGAAAAAGCTGCCGACCACCGGCACGTGCCACTTGTAGGCCGTGGGAGCAAGCTCCTGGCCGTCAAAGGTGACCTTGACTTCGGGCAGCATGTCAGGCGTGGCGCTGCGGTAAAGCCATGCTACGCCGCCGCCTGCGATGATGAGCACGAACAGCACAACGAGGAGCAGCCACTTGAACATGCCGAACACACCGCGCCCGAGGGCCTGCGGGATCGTATCCTGCGGCTCGTCGTCGTCGGCGCTGTCATGCTGCGGTGCCTCGGACGCCGGGGCAGGCCCCGCGGACGGCGCGGGGTCCTCCTCCAGCCCGGCCATGATCTGCGCAATCGAAAGCTGCGCCGTGCGGGAGATGTTCGCCATGCGGGCGGCCTCGGCGGCAAGGGCTTTATCGTTGGCAAGGTCATCGCTGAAAACAAGGCCGGACGGCTCGGCAGCGTCCTCCGCGGGGACGTCCCCGGTTTGCTCGGGCGTGTCGGTGACGGCTGTGTCTGCCGCGGCGGCCTCGGGGGGCGCTTCTGCCGCAGGCGTATCGTCGGCGGCAGGGGCGTCCGCTGTCGGTTCGGGCTCCGTCCCGGCGGGCTCGGCCTTTTCCGCAGGCTCGGGCAGCTCCGGGGTACTCGGGACGTCGGGCACGGTGGGTGCGGCAGCGTCCTCCCGGGCGGGGGTCTCCGGCGGTTCGGGCTTGCTTTCGGATTTGGGCTCGGCAAGCTCCGGTGCGGCGGGAACGGGGCTCTCCTGTGTGGGGGCCTTGCGCTCCGGGGTCTCGTCAGCCGGGGCTTTTTTCGCCGTCTTAGCAGCCTTCGGCGTCTTGGGCTTTGCGGTTTTTGTTGTCTTTGTGGTTTTTTTGGCCCGCGGCTTCTTGGGGGACGCGGCAGGCTTTTTTGTGCTCTGCCCGTCTGCGGCGGGCGGCTCGGCGCTGTCCGTCGGCGCAGGGGGCGTGTCGGCGGCAGGCTGGGGGCTGGCTGCCTTGCGGCGCCGGGGCTTCGGCTTGGGGGCCTCCTCCGGCTGTACCGCAGTGGATTTCTTATCTTCTTCCATACTCACACTCACTCTTTTAGGGACCTTTATGGATGCCCGGCAAAACGGCAGCGGCACGGCAGGCCGGGTGTGCCGTGTGCAGCTATTTTATTCAGCCTCGCGGAATTGCAGACCACTGTTTCCGTCCAGCGCGGTCTGCGGGTCAGTGGATTTGCTGCCGATGCGCAGCTCGTAGATCAGGTTGTGGGCCGTCCCGGCGGTGCCCAGCGGGTCGCCGGCGGACACACTCTGCCCGCGCTCCACGCCGACAGTCTCCAGCCCGTACAGGTAGCTCTTTACGCCGCAGCCGTGGTCAATGACCACCGTGCCGCCGGTCAGGGTCAGCGTGCCCGCAAAGACAACGTTGCCTGCCTGCGGGGCGGTGACGGTCTCGCCGTCCGCGGCGGCATAGGTCAGGCCGGTGGCCTGGCCGCTGCGCTGGCCGTCCACCATCTGGGTGACACCGTACTCCATGGCAACAGCGCCCGCGCTGGGGGCCTCAAAGCGGCCATTCCAGAGCTTGGCGGAGCTGCCCGTCGTGTACAGCGGCCATATAGCGTTGCGGAACTCCTCCCCGCCGCCGGTATCCTCCTCGGCGGGGACGGTGACCGTATCATACATGGTGCGGGTGACGGTCAGGGTGATGTCCTTTTCCAGGCTCCCGCAGGTCAGGTGCAGCGTATGGTCGCCGCCCTCGGCGTTGTAGGTCACGGGAATATAGCCCATGTAGCCGCTGGCGGTCTTGCGGAACCAGACGGTGCCCAGATCGGTCTCCAGGCTCGGCTCGCCGTCCAGAATGCCGGACAGCTGCACAGCCACGATGCTGCCCTGCGGCGCGCGCTCGGTGCTCAGGGTGACCTTGGGGTTCATCGCCATTGTGTAGCCGGCGCGGTAGGCGTACCAGCCCACGGGGTCGCCGGGGTTGTCCGCACTGCTGTGGTGCGCGGTCACGATGATCTGATAGTCTCCGTTTTGTGTATAGGTATAGGTATTGCAGTCGGCTAGTGCGCCGGTCCAGACCGTGCCGTCGGGCGCGGTGATCTGAAGCTCGGCAGCGGTGACCCAGTCGGGCAGGACGAGCTGCGGCACGGTATCGGTGAAGGTGCCCAGCTTCTGCACGGTCAGGTTCGTCGGGCTTTCGTAGGTCTTGTTGACCTTATCGCCCAGCACCGGGATGACCCAGCTCCAGCCGTTGGGCTCGAGGGTCTGCTCACCGAAGATGACGGCCTCCTGCGGCAGGGCATCCGTCCCGGTGCGGCTGTAAAGAAAAGCCGCCGTTCCGCCCAGGATGGCGGCAATCATAACGGCGACCATCACAAGCCAAAGCAGCAGTTTACGCATATTGTGTTTTCTCCGTGGCAGTATGGCATTGCCAAAAAGCCGGACGCCGTCAGGTCGGTGCCCAGCCGGGTTGTGGTGGCAGAAAGGCCTCCCCCGCGGGGGAAGCCTTGAGGATCATTTACTCCTTCTCCTCTGCGGGGGCGGAGGGGATGTTCTCGTAGGTGGTGGAATCCTCGTCGTCGTAATCGTCATCCTCGTAGTCGTCGCTGAACAGCAGGCGCTCGTACTCGTCCAGCTCCTTTTCACGGTGGTAGAGATAGAGTGCGGCGGCGGTCAGGGCACCGGCAGCGGCAAACAGGAACGCCAGAACGGCACCGAAGGTGGTTTTCTTCATCATAGTAGTTCTCCTTTTGCAAATGCTGCGCTGCAACGCAGCTTTCGTGAAAAACGCCGCAGCGGGCGTGCATACAAAGCAATAGCGCTAACCTTATTATACCCGACGCAGAGGGCAATTACAACCCGAACATTTGTAAAATATTAAAGGAAAGATGGTAAACCACAGCTTTAAAGAGGAAAAGAGGAAGGCCGCGGGCCGGTGCTGCCGACGGCGTGAGGAACGGACGACCCGTAGGGGCCGGGCATGCCCGGCCCGGTACCTTCTCGCAAACGCCCGTTTATGGGTAACCTCCGGGCCGCATATATGCGGCCCCTACCGCGCGGCAAATAAAAAAGTCCCCGGCAGCATGACACTGCCAGGGATATTCTTATGCCGGAATCAGAACAGCCTATCCACCGGGTACAGCCCATCCTCGCTCATCTTTTTCAGGGCTTCGACCAGCTCGGGCTTGTCCTCGCGGTAGGTGATGCCGTGCCATTTGTCGGCACTGGTCAGCACATGGACGTCCGCCTTGCCGGCCTCCAGCGCGTTCGTCACGACGGTGGGCAGGTAATATTCGCACTTCATCGGGTTGACGGGCAGGCTGGCCTGCAGGAACGCGGCAAAACCGGCCTTGGCCTCCTGCACGTAGGCGGGGGTGAAGCCCCACAGGTTCATCGAGACAACACAGTCGGCGGGCAGGTCGGCCCAGCTCTTGCCGCCGTCCTCGCTGTAATGGATGCCGTCGGCGTAGGGCTCGATGCAGGTGCGCTCGGTCACGCTGACGAGGTTGCGGCTCTCGTCGGTCACGCAGACGCCGCGGCTGACACTGCCGTTGGCGCTGACCGTGTTGCCCAGCAGGAAGCCGACCATGGCCCAGGCGTAGCGGTCCCCGTCCGCGTGGGTGCTCAGGTAGTCGTAGATGAGCTTGAAGCCCTGCGGGCCGTAGTAGTCGTCGGCGTTGATGACCGCAAACGGCGCGTCGCCGATGGCCTCCTCGGCCACGAGGATGGCATGGGCGGTGCCCCAGGGCTTGACGCGGCCCTCCGGCACGGTAAAGCCCTCGGGCAGCTTTTCCAGCTGCTGGTAGGCGTAGCGGACCTCGAACCCGGCGCGCACGGCACGGGCACCGACGGCCTCTTTAAACGCCTGCTCGATCTCGTGCTTGATGATAAAGACGACGGTCTTGAACCCGGCGCGGCGGGCACGTACAGGCTGTAGTCGAGGATGGCCTCGCCGGACGGGCCGACGGGGTCGATCTGTTTGAGTCCGCCGTAACGGCTGCCCATACCGGCGGCCATGACAACGAGGATCGGTTTGGTAGACATAGGCTTTTGCTCCTTCTTCTAAGAGTGACTGCGCTGTAGGGGCCGGGCATGCCCGGCCCGCGCGTGTATGGCAGACGAACGCCCGCCGTAAAGCTGCGGGCCGCACATGTGCAGCCCCTACCGGGCGTCGCCACATTGATTTTTATCTTACTCTTTTTTTCTGCCACTTGCAAGCACCTTATAAAATTAGAAAAAACTGCGCAATTTCCGCAGATTGTGACCCGGTTTACTATGGCAACTTAAAACAGAAAATGCTATAATGAATAAAACTACAAAACAGGAGGGCTTTTTTCCGATGGAACATACCGGAAAACGTGCGCTGGTGCTGGCTGGCGGCGGGGCCAAGGGCAGCTATCAGATCGGCGTCTGGCGCGCTCTGCAGGAGCTGGACTGGACGCCTGACATCATCACGGGCGCAAGCGTCGGCACGCTGAACGGCTGCCTGTTCACGATGGGCAAGATCCAGGAGGCCGAGGACCTGTGGCGCAGCCTGGAAATTCACGATGTTCTCGAAGTCCCCGCAACGCTCAAGCCCGAGGAACTGCGCGCGTTCTTCCTCGACATCATCCGCAGCGGCGGACTGAACGTTGAACCGCTGGCCGAAATGATCGACCGTCTGATCGACGAGGAGGCCGTGCGCACATCGCCTATCCACTTCGGCCTTGTCATGACCGAGCTGGGCAGCCTGCGCAGCGTGCAGTGCCCCATCGAGGACATCCCCGAAGGGCAGTTGAAGGACTATATGCTGGCGTCCAGTGCCTGCTTCCCGGCCCTGCGCCCGCGGGAAATTGACGGTGTAAAGTACATTGACGGCGGCTGGCGCGACAATATGCCGCTGGATCTGGCCGCAAAAATGGGCGCAGCGGAGCTGCTCGGCGTCGATGTGGACGGCATCGGCATTGTACGCCCCAACACCACCGGCCTGCCGACGCGCATCGTGCGCAGCCACTGGGATTTAGGTCCGACGCTGGACTTTGACCCCGCCCGCGCCGAGCGCAACATCGCGCTGGGCTACTTTGACACGCTGCGGCTGTTTGGCCGCTGCGGCGGCACGGCCTACGCCATGCTGCCCGACAATGAGGAATTTCTGGCTCGCTTTGCCGAGCAATACCAAAAACTGCTGGCCGAGGTCTGCGACCGCGCACCGGAAATTGACCTTGTGGAGAAAAACGCGCGGCTGCGCGCAAACTACCCGGCGCCCTACGCACCGAACCCGAGTGCGCCCACCCGCGGCGCACTGGCCCCGCTGGAGCTGGCCGCCGAGCGCGTCGGCGTGCCCGAGGATATGCCCTACACGCCGAAGCTGCTGGCCGCGACCTTCATGGGCAGCTTTGACAAGGACCCGGCAGACCGCTTCCCCGCCCTGCTGGACGGCAGAGACAACACCCTTGTGACCGAGCGTGCCATTGCCGCCGCCGTGCCAGAGGAATTCGTGACCGCCCTGGTCAGCAAGACCCTGGGCGAACTGCCGATTTTGTAAAAAAGGCTTCCCCCTTGGGGCCCCGCTCCGTTTACCAAAGTATCGCGCTGTAGGGGCCGGGCATGCCCGGCCCGCGCGTGTATGGCAGAGGAGCGCCCGCCGTAAAGCTGCGGGCCGCACATGTGCGGCCCCTACTGGGCGGTAAGCCTTTAACGGGTGTCTGCGACGAACCCGCCCCTCATCCGACCCTGCGGGAGCCCCCTCCCGGACGGGGCCAAGAAGAAAAAAGGAGGCATCCTATGCACACCTATACCGGCGTACCGGCGTCCACCGGCATTGTGGTCGGCCCGGTTGAGCAGATCGACCACGGCACCACCGGCCTGCACCGTATCGTCTGCGACCCGTTCCGGGAGCGTGCCCTCTACGACGTCGCCGTCGTGCTGGCCAAGGATGAGCTGCGCCGTTTGAGCCAGCGCGCCAAGGGGCCGGACGCGGATATTCTGCTGTTCCAGATCGCCCTGCTGGAGGACGAGTCCTTCACGAACGAGATCGGTGACTATATCGCCGCCGGTGCGGGCGGGGCTGCCGCCGTCGAGCGCGCCGAGCAGATTTTTGCGGGCCGCCTGAAAAACGTCGATGATGAGTACATCCGGGAACGCAGCGTCGATGTCTGCGACGTCTGCCGCCGCGTGGTGGATATTCTGGACGGACGCCCGCGCCGCCGCCTGCATCTGAAGCGCCCCAGCATCCTAGTGGCGGACCGCTTCTTCCCCAGTGACCTGTTCAGTCTGGACCGCCGCATGGTGCTGGGCCTGGCCAGCGACCAGGACAGCACGGTCAGCCATGCCGCCATCATGGCCCGCAGCATGGGCATCCCGGCGGTGGTACAGCTGGGCGGCGGCACTGCGGCCATGGCCGTGGGCCACCGTGCGATCCTTGACGCCGACAACGGCACGCTTATTGTGGAGCCGGACGGTGCGCAGATCGCCCAGGCGGACTGTAAAATTGCATTGAGCCGCCTGCACGGCCAGAAGCCCGACCCCGTGGCCGCCCTGCCCTGCCTGACGAAGGACGGCACGGCCTTCCGTCTGATGCCGACCTGCAACATCAGCGACAGCGACGTGCCCCATACGCGCGGCGCGGCGGGCATCGGC
>ERZ857521.4090-NODE-4090-length-11065-cov-2.804269_pt1 | contig 11065 bp, 4 predicted proteins | sample MGYA00519701_ERZ857521 | MGnify/ENA primary metagenome ERZ857521 (study PRJEB31778, sample SAMEA3449346) | human gut metagenome | biome: human gut; feature: human-associated habitat; material: faeces | place: United Kingdom | collected 2010/2012 ...
CCCCGCCGCAATACGCGCCGCTCCGCCGCCGTTTCCGGCGCACCTCTTCCGCACTTTTAAAACTAGGTGACAAAAATATTTTGAAAAAATCACTACTTTGCAATACAAACTATATTCGTTTATATATATATTTGCAGCGTAAAATAGCAATCGAAACATACAACCACCGGAAAATGAAACAGTATCTCCTCCGTATGCCGCTGCTCCTGCTCTTCGCCGCCCTCGCCGTCGACGCCTCGGCCGCCCATCAAACCCCGACGACGGGACGGGTCGTCGATCCGGACGGCACGGCCGTCGCCTACGCCACGGTCGTGCTGCTCGACGCCGAAACGCAGTTGGCGGGTACGGCAACCGCGGCAGACGGGTCGTTCTCGCTCAAAGTCCCGGCCGGCCGGTACCGCCTGACGATCCAGTATCTCGGCTACGAAACGCTCACACGCGACGTCGATACGCCGGGCGATCTGGGCGAATTCGTACTGCATCCCGCGTCGGTCGAGATGCAGGAGGTGGTCGTCAAGACCAGTCTCGTCCGCCGCGAAGCCGACCGGTTCGTCATGGAGATCGCAGGCTCGCCCGTCGCGCTCGGCAAGGACGGCACCGAACTGCTCAAACAGGCGCCCGGCGTCTGGCTCACCGACGACAAGATCGCCATCAACGGCGCATCGGGCGTCAAGGTCTACATCAACGACCGCGAAGTGCGCATGTCCACCGAGCAGCTGCTCAACTACCTGCGCGGGCTGAAATCGGAGGAGATCCAGCGCATCGAGGTCATCCCGCAGGCCGGTGCCGACTACGACGCCGACTCGGCGGCCGGCATCATCCGCATCACGCTCCGCCGCCAGCGCGACAACGGGCTCACGGGCGACCTTTCGTTCTCGACGCGCCAGAGCCGGCAGATCGAAGGCTACAACCCCTCGCTCTCGCTCAACGGCCACGCAGGACGCTGGACCTTCAACGTTTCGGGCTGGGCGAGCGTCGTGCCGCTGCATGTCACGAAAACCGCCGAACACACCGAATACCGTGCGGGCGGCGCACTGCTCGACGCCTCCTCCGAAATGCGGGGCCGCGACAACTGCGGCGGCGGACGCGCCGGCGCGATCTTCGACATCTCCGAACGGCACAGCATCGGCGCCGAGGCCGACTTCTACATCGACCGCGACCGCTCGCCCAACCGCTCGTCGACCGACTTCCGCGAAGCGGAGCGGCTGACCCGCAACGAAAGCCTCTACGACGGTTCGGAGCGCGTCAATACCTTCTCGGCCACCTTCAACTACATCTGGCGCATCGACACGCTCGGCTCGACGCTCAAAGTCATGGCCGATTACAGCCGCAACAACCGCCGCCACGGCAACGACAGTTTCGTCCGCTCGACCGCCGCCGGCATCGTGCGCGACTCGACCTACGACGACCGCACGCGGGGACTTTACAACGTGGCGGCGCTCAACGCCGCACTCGAAAAGCGGCTCGGCGAGGCGTGGCAGCTGCGCGCCGGCGCGAAGTACACCTACAACGACATGCACAACGAAGCGCTCTACCGCTACCTCCGCCCCGAGGGGTGGGAGACGCTCGACGCGTACAGCTACGTCACCGACTATACCGAGCACATCACGGCCGCCTACGCCGCCGCGACGCTGAAAAAGGGGCATTGGAACGTCGTGGCGGGGCTGCGCGGCGAATATACCCGCACCACGGGTTACGGCAGCGACGTGCGCCAGCGTTATTTCAGCCTCTTTCCCAACGCCAACCTGACCTATGCGTTCGATGCGGCGGGACTGTGGTCGCTCACGGCGCAGTACGCCCGCAACATCTCGCGGCCGGGCTTCTGGGCGCTCAACCCGATGCGAATGCAGATTTCGGACTACACCTACCAGTCGGGCAACCCCGACCTGCTGCCCGCCTACACCGACAACCTCTCGCTCACGGCCGTCTTCGCCGGAAAGTATTCGCTCAGCGCCGGCGCCCAACTCCACCACGACGAGATCGCGCAGGTCTTCGGCAGCGACGCCGCCGACGCATCGATCACCAACCTGCGTTTCGAGAACCTCGACCGCACGGAGCAATATTTCGCCGCGGCGAATATTCCCCTGCAACTCACGAAGTGGTGGACGCTCAACGCCAACCTCACGGGCATCTGCCGCCGCGACCGCATCACCGCCGACGCACCGCTGCGAACGACGTGGGCCGCCTTCGCCAACGCCGCGACGACCTTCACGCTGCCGCGCAAGTTCTTCATCGAAGCCGAATACTACGCCATGAGCCGCTTCCGGCAGGCCAACCTCGACATGAAGAGTTACCACAGCGTGACGCTGAGCCTCAAAAAACGCCTGCTGGACAACCGTCTGACACTCACGGCGCAGGTAGCGAACCTCTTCGACCGTTCGCAGCGGTTCGTGGCCGAGACCGAAACCTTCGTACGCGACCTGCGGGTATCCAACGACTGGCAGCCCCGCCGCTTCGTACTGACGGTCAACTACAACTTCAAGACCGGCAAGTCGTTCAAGGCCCGCAAGGTCGAGAGCGGCGCCGGAGACGAAAAGGGGCGGATGTAAAAGAAGCCGACATCGGAAACCGAAACTGCACGGGAGTTTTTCTGAAAAGCTCCCGTGTGTCGTTTTCCGGCCGATTCCGTTCGCGATCGTCGAAAAATCCCGCCTCGTTCTTAGGTGTTTTTATCCGCCGGCGTGTATATTCATAATGAAAACCTTTCGACACATCGAACCTCAAACTACAAATTTATGAAACGAGAAGAGATCAAAAAGCCCGACTACACGGCAGGAATCCGCCACACGACGGTCGGCAGCGACAGACACGACGTTCGCAGAGAGAACTTCCGAAACAAGACCGTCCGGACAGCAAAACGCCGGAGCGGTCTTATCGGAAGGCTGTTCGCCTGTTCTGCGACGCTGGCACTGGCACTCGGTGCCTGCACGGACGACGCCCCCGTCGAACAACCGAAAAGCGGAGGCGTTGACCTGACCTGCATCGTCGAATCCGACCTGACGGCGGCTCTCGGATCGTCGACGGACGACAGACACTCGTGGGAAAGCGGCGACAGGATCGGAGTCTACGCCGTATCGTCGGCACCGACGCTCAATGCCGAAGCCTCCGTCACAACGAACGATGGCACAAGCTCGATCGCATTCCACGTCAACCGCGCCGAAACCGGCGACAAGCTCCATGCCTATTTTCCCTACACGAAAGACAATTCGTCCAACGATGCGAAAAACGTGGCGCTGTCGATCGCTGCCGTACAGTCGCAGTCCGAAGCCGGCGCATTCGACATCGCGAACCTGCCAATGGTCTCCTATCCGCAAAGACTCGACGCCGAGTCCCTCTCTGAGATACCCGCCCTGCAAATGCACGTGCTGGGAGGAATTCTGCGCGCAAAGGTCTTCGCAGACGGACAGTACGGAGACGAGAAGGTGCAATCGATCGCTTTCGCCGACGAGAATACGCCGATGGCCGGTGCATTTAAACTGGATCTGACCGGGCTGAGTGACGAGGCGTCGCTGATCGTGACAGGACTCGCCTCCCGCACGGCAAAAACCCAGCTCTCCATTCCTTACGCCGTCCCGTCGTCGCAGGAGAGCGCCAAAGACATTTACATGATACTCGCTCCGGGCACCTACGACGGGACCCTCTCCGTAACCACCGAAAAAGCCGTGTACACGCAGCCGTTCCAATGCGAAATGAAACGTAACGCCTGCTACGATGCGAGCATAAACCTTTCGACCGCAGCCAGAGAATCCATCGACGGCTGGAACGGCGAAGGAACCGCCGAAGCCCCCTATCAGGTGGCGACGGCAGAAGACCTGCAACGACTGATCGCTCTTTGCAACAGCGACGGCGGCGAATACGCCGAATTCGCCGACAAACATTACCTCCAAATTGCCGACATCGACATGGCTCAGATCGCGATCCAACCGATCGGACTCAGCGAACAATCGCCGTTCCGGGGCGTTTACGACGGCGGAGGCCACACGATCGGCAATTTCACGCTGACAAACTGCGAATCCGGCGCCTGCGGTCTGTTCGGTTATCTGGACGGAGCGACCGTGAAGGACATCCATCTCGAAGAGTGCGAATACTCGGCTTCCGGACTCCATGCAGGCGGTGTGGCCGGCGTGGCGAAACAAAGCGTGATCCGCGGCTGCACGTTTGAAGGATCGCTCGTCGGAACGGCCGAAACGGAGTTCGACGGATATGCCGTCAGCGACGTCGGCGGTATCATCGGCTACGCGCTCGACTCCGAGATCGCAGGCTGCACGTTGAAAGGCTCTATTCGCGCGCTGGCACAGATCGGCGGCATGGCCGGCTACACGAGCGGGACGAAGATATCGGACTGCACGGTCGACGCCGCGGCCACGATCGATGCCGAAACTCACTTCCTCGGCGGCATCGTCGGCCGCGCCCGTCACAATTCGACGATAGAGAACTGTACGGTGGGCGGCAAAGCGTCGGCCTACAACGGCAATTATGTCGGCGGAATCGCGGGACATCTCACTTCGGGCAAGATCTCCGGCTGCACGATCGCTGCCTCGGCCTCGCTCTCGTCGAAGGGCGATCACACGGGCGGCATCGTCGGGGCGCTGCAAGCCAACGAGGAAAACGCCGACGACGGAAGCAATATGACAGCCGTCGTCGAAGATTGCGAAACCGACATCATGGTATTCGGAGCCGATAACGTCGGCGGCATCGCCGGCTATCAGGGAACCGCCACAGCGGAGCACACATCGATCGTGCGGAACTGCACGTCGCGGGAATCCGTCACGGGATACGGCTACAATACAGGCGGTATATCCGGTTCGATCACCTCCTACGGCGACAGTTTCATCGAGAACTGCCAGGCCTACGGCGACGTCAGCTCCTCATTGCATCAGGTGGGCGGTATCGTGGGCTACATCGTATCGAAAGGCGAAACCGCCGTCGACGGCTGCATCGCCTACGGCAACTGCCGCGGACAGCACAGCGTGGGCGGTATCTGCGGATACGCCAAATGCAACGACGCGGCCTGCATCGTCGACATCGTCAACAGCATCTACGCCGGCCGCGAGGTCGAGGCGACGGGCAACAACGGTTCCAACGGCTATACGCTCGCAACCGGTCTGGTCGGCTGGCTGCAAGTCGGAACGGGCAAAGCCCACATCGTCAACTGCGCATCGCGCGTCCAAACCGTCAAGACCGTAGGCAAGGCAGGCGGTTATCCCTCGGCCAACAACACGCTGTCGGGTATCCTCGGTTTCCAGAACGGCTCGCCGACAGCCGCCGAACTCTACGGACTCTACTCGACCATCGGCCACGACGGCTTCCTGACCGACGGCGAACCCTCGACCTCCATCTACTGCGGCGGCATCTACGCCAAAATCCACAGCGGCAGCTATACGATCACCTCACTCAAACATTGTTATTTCGACCCGAGCACGCAGGCCGGTCCGGGAATTTCGAATCTCACCAAGGCGGACGCAGCGACCGTCAAGGCCTACGGAGAGATGTCGACGCTGCTGGCCGACCTCAATGCCGCTGTCGCCGCTTACGAGGGCACTTGCGGCCGCACACTGAAAAACTGGACGCTCGACGCCGACGGATACCCCGTCATCGAAGGCATGACCACCCTGCTGCCCGTGAGCAAGACCAAGCGCATCAGCGTTATAGGCGACTCGATTTCGACCTTCCGAGGTTTCGTACCGTCGGGTTATTCATGCCACTATCCGACCTCGGACCACGATCTGACCTCCGTGTCGCAAACCTACTGGTACCGGCTGGCCCACGACCTGATGTCCGACGCCCGCATCGAGCGCAACATCTCCTTCTCCGGCCCGGCCGTCGCCCGCACTACCGATCCGGCCTACGCTTCCCAGGCATGGTACGGCAACGACTTCTGCGCCCGCTTCATCGCACAGGGCGGCGTGGGGCAGCCCGACATCGTGCTCATCCACGGCGGCACGAACGACTACGCGCACAACGTCGCCCCGCTCGCTCCGGGCCTTCCGATCCAAAGCGCCGAGGCACCGTCGGAGGCGGCGCTGGCCGAATTGTTCGCCGCAGCCGCTCGACGACACGACCTTCTGCACGGCCTACATCAAACTGCTTCGCTTGCTGAAAGAGCGTTATCCCGACGTCAAGATCGTCTGCATCATCGGCGACTACCTCTCGACGGGCATCGAACGCTCGACGCTCGCCATCGCCCGCCACTACGGCGCCCGCTGCGTCGACCTCTACGCCGTGAACGGCTTCAACGACCAGACCTACATGCCCAAGCACGACTGCAACCCCGCCACGGGCAAGGGGTGCCACCCGAGCTCCGAAGCGATGAAGTTCATCGCCGACAAGATCTACGCCGAGCTGGGCAGCTGGCTCGAGGAGTGACGCACCCGACCGTACGAATGCAAGGGGGGGGGCCGTCCGATCGCCGGACGGCCCCCCCCCTTTCTGTATCCCGTACCGCAAACGAAAGAGGAGCGCCCGAAAGCGCTCCCCGTATCGTCGGTCGGAGATTACTGCACCCGTTCGAACTGCACGGCGTAACCGCCGCCGGGGGCCATCGGCATCGCAAGACTGTCGGCCGCCGTCACCGTCCGCTCCTCCAAGAGGTAATCCTCACCGTAGCGGTCGGCATTCACGCCGGCGCGGAAGATGCGCGCCTTCCACCGGCCGTCGCCTAGGAAATCGAGTTTCCCCTCCACCTCGCGGGCATCCCAGTTCGTCAGCGCACCCAGATACCAGCGGTCGCCCGCACGCCGTGCCGTGACGATGTAGCGGCCGATCTCGCCGGCGGGAATCAACGTCTGGTCGAAGCGCGTCGGGAAGCGCACGATGTAATCAAGCGTCTCAGGCTCCTTCTCGTAGGCCGTCGGCGAATCGCAGAGCATCACCAGCGGCGAATCGAAGACGACGTAGGTCGCGACCTGATGGGCGCGCGTGCCCTGGCTCATCGGATGGTTGTTGACCGCACGGAAATTCTTGCGCGAAGCGTTGCGCATCGCCCCCTGCGTGTAGTCGACCGGGCCGGCCACCTGACGGATGAAGGGGAAGGTGCAGTCGTAGGCCGGCATGTCGGCGTCCGTCTTGTCCGTCCATTTGAGCTGTTCCAGCCCGAAGATCCCTTCGAAATTGACGACGTTGGGATAGGTGCGCTGCAACCCCGTGGGCTTGTAGACGCCGTGGAAATCCACGATCATGCGGTAGCGCGCCGCAGCGTCGGCGATGCGGTAGACACGCTCCACGGCCGCCTGGTCCTGCCGGTCGATGAAGTCGACCTTCCAGCCCGCGACGCCCAGCTCCGAATAGTAGCGGCACGCCTCCTCGAGCTTGTCGTCGAGCACCTTGGCCACCACCCACAGGATGATGCCCACCTTCTTCTCGCGGGCGTAGGAGACGATCTCCGGCAGGTCGATCTCCGGCACGACGTGCATGACGTCGCCGTCGCGCACGCCCCATCCCTCGTCGAGCGCCACGTACTCGATGCCGTTGGCGGCGGCGAAATCGATGAAATACTTATAGGTTTCGGTATTGATGCCCGACTTGAAATCGACGCCGTAGACGCCCCAGTTGTTCCACCAGTCCCATGCGATCTTGCCGTCGCGCACCCACGAGGCGTCGGCCACGCGGCTCGCTTCGGCCGTCTGCCAGACCATGTCGTTCACGGGCAGTTCGGTCGCCGTCGCGGCGTAGGCCACAATGCGCCACGGATAGCTGCGCCGGCCGTCGACGCGGGCGATGTAGTCGGCACTCCGCTCCACGACGTCCTGAAAGCGTTTGGTCAGCGACGTCTCGGTCGGGCACTCCGCGAAACGGGCCGCAAACCCCTTGGCCTCCTTGTCGTAGGTAAGGTAGACGCCCGGATAGGCCTCGACGTCCGATTCGGTGTAGAGCACGTAACCCCGCTCTCCCAGATCGACAAGCACCGGCATGAAGGCCACCGTCTGCGTCCGGAACTTGCTCAGCGGCGCGTACTCGTAGGTATTTTCGAACGACGTCCGCATCGGAATCTCCGTTTTGGAATAGGGAATGTAGGCCGACGGATCGCCCTCGAAATTGAGCTGCGCCGTCTCGTCGACGATCGTCAGCTCGCCGTCGCGCTCCGTATAGAAGCGGTAGCAGACGCCGTCGTCGTAGGCGCGGGCCAGGATGCCGTAATCGCCGCGCAGGCGCAGGTCGAGTTCGTTGTAGGCCGCATCGAAACGGCTCTGGCGGTAGAGCGGCGCGTCGATCGTCTCGGTCACCGCACGCCGCCGTGCCGAGCGCACCCGGGGCGACTCGCCCAGCACCTCGCCCGTCGAGAGCGTCAGCGCCATTTCGGAGGGGGCGACCAGCGTCTCCCCGTCGCGGGCGACCGTAAAGCTCAGCCGTTCGCCTGCCGTGAGCACGAGGGCCAGACGACCGTCGGGACTCTTCACTTCATAGGTTTTGACCGGTGCGGCCGAAGCGCCGAGAAGCGCCGCCGAGGCCAGTGTCAACAGAAAAAATCGTTTCATATCGAATCAGGGTTAGTAGTTTGTCGTATCAGAAGGCGACTTCGGGCGCCTGCGCAGCGCTGTCGTCCGCCTCGAAATAGGGTTTCTGCCCGAACGAGAGTATTCCCGCCACCAGATTGGCCGGAAAACGGCGGACGGCGACGTTGTAGGCCTGCGTCTTCTCGTTGAAGGCCGTGCGGGCTACGGCGATGCGATTCTCCGTCCCCTCCAACTGCGCCTGCAACTCCTGAAAATTGCTGTTGGCTTTCAGATCGGGATAGTTCTCGGCGACGGCGATCAGACGCCCCAGCGCCGAACGCACGCCCTCCTGCGCCTGCTGGAATGCCGCCAGCCGTTCGGGCGTCAGGTCGTCGGCGTCGACATTCATCGAAGTCGCCTTCGAACGCGCATCGACCACCGCCGCGAGCGTCTGCTGCTCGTGGGCGGCATACCCCTTCACCGTATTGACAAGATTGGGAATCAGATCGGAGCGGCGCTGATACTGCGTCTCGACGTTCGACCACGCACCGTGTACGGCCTCCTCCTTTTCGACCAGGCCGTTGTAGACCGAATACCCCCAGACGGCGAGCACCGCAACGACCGCAAGGACAATCCAAAGACTCTTTTTCATGTTGTTCACTTTCATGCTCCTTTTCTCGCCTCGGCATAGCCCGCACAAGTGCGGCTCGGCGCTCGGCCTAACGAAAAGGTTCGTTTTCGTTGTTAAATACGTTAATTAATACGGACGAACGGACAAGGTTACTAACCTGCCCGCCGCTTTTTTGCTTTTCACCATTTCGAACCGGCACCGCCGCCTCCGAAGCTGCCGCCCCCGAAGCCGCCGCCCCCGAAGCCGCCGCCCGCATGTCCTCCGCCGAAACCTCCGCCGAAGAGACCCCGGCCTCCGATCCACATTCCGCCGCCGCGGCCGCCGATGTCGCTGCCGTCGGCTTCCCTGCGGCGACGCCGGATCGTCTCGCCGCAACGGCGGCAGACGAGCGTCTGTTCGACCATGCGCCACCCCTCGGCACGCAGCACGATCCGCTCGCCCTGCGACCGCAGCGCGAACCACCGCTTGCAGCGCGGACAGCGCAGCATACGCACGACGGCCACCAGCGGCACGGCGACGCATCCGCCTACGATCAGCGCGATCACCCACCAGGGCGTGTCGTCCTCCTGCGGAACGGCGTCCGGCACGCCCGTTTCGAGTTCGCTGCCCGCGAGCACGGCCGCCACGGCTTCGACGCCGCGCACCATGCCGCGGTCGTAGTCGCCTTCGCGGAAGGCGGGCAACATATAATTCGTCTGGATGCGTTTGCAAAGCGCGTCGGGCAGCACGCCCTCGACGCCGCGCCCCGTCACGAAGCGGATTTCGCGCTGCTCCCTCACAAGCAGGATGCCCACGCCGTTGCTGTCCTCGCGGCGGCCGACGCCCCACTTCGAGAAGAGCTCGTAGGCGAACGTGAAGGGATCGCCGCCCGCAATGGCGTCGACGGCCACCACGGCCACCTGCGCCGCACCGCGCTGGCGCAGGCCGTAGCAGATCGAGTCGATGCGCGCCACGGCCGCCTGCGAAAGGATCCCGTCGGGATTCGACGTGAAGCGCGTGCGGTCGGCCGACTGCACGTTTTCGATCTGTTCCACCGTGTAGGGATGCGCCGCGGCGGGCAGCCACGCGCACAGGCAGACCAACAGGAGGAGATTGCGTATCATCGTCTCAAAGATAAATCAAATTTTCCGAACCGCCAAGCCCTCTCCGAGCGGTTCGGGCGCCCGTCGCAAAACCCGAACCGATGCACGACAAGCCCCGGACCGGATCACTCCCGAATCAGAATCCGGTAGCTCCACGGCGCCATATCCTGCTCGACGCGATAAGGCACGACGATCCGGTCGCCCGTCAGCGCATCGGCGTATTCGCCCTGATAGATGCCCGTATTGAAATCGGCGTGGATCGCATAGGGCGAGAGGTTCATCACGCAGAGTACGCGGTTGCCCTCCACCTCGCGCACGAAAGTCATCAGGCAATCCTTGGCGTTGTTCTCGATCTCGACGAACGAACCGCCCCGCTCGCCCGCCTGCAACGCGCGGTTGCGGTGCTTCAACAGACACAGCAGCCGGTACAGCTCCGTGAAGCGCCCCGGACGGGGATCGACCATCGGATCGCGGTCGAAGAAGGCGAACGAATGGTCGTAGCCGAACTCCTGCCCCGTATAGACGAGCGGCATCGACTGCGGCAGCACGAACGTCAGCGCGGCCATGATCCCGGCCGCATCGCCCAGCCGGCGGAACTCGCTGCCGTTCCACGAATTCTCGTCGTGATTGGAGGTGAACATCAGCCGCATGGCCGAACGCGGATAACGGTCGCGGTCGGCGTAAAGGTAGTTGCGCAGATCCCACACGCGGCGACGTCCCTGCGCGATGTCGTTGACGATATGGTGGAACTCCCACGCATAGCAGGCGTCGAACGCACGGTCGAAAAGATCCGCCTGCTCGGCTTCGGCCAGCATGAAGAGATTATGCTTCACTTCGCGCAGCTGCGCCGCAGCCTCCTGCCAGAAGGCCGTGGGCACCAGCATGGCCATATCGCAGCGGAACCCGTCCACGCCGTGCTC
>ERZ857521.4099-NODE-4099-length-11030-cov-3.138770_pt1 | contig 11030 bp, 7 predicted proteins | sample MGYA00519701_ERZ857521 | MGnify/ENA primary metagenome ERZ857521 (study PRJEB31778, sample SAMEA3449346) | human gut metagenome | biome: human gut; feature: human-associated habitat; material: faeces | place: United Kingdom | collected 2010/2012 ...
GGAAGCCCCTCTGCCACGCGGGCACGCTCCCCGAACAACGGGTCCTCGGTACACGAGTACAGTCCTACCGCCAGCAGCATGGCCGCCCGGTTGTAATCAAAGCCGTTGCTGGTTCGCCGTGGATTGCCGCCGGCAGAGCTGACCACCAGCGCCTGAAGCTCTGCCAGAACGGGCCGGACCCCCTCCATCACACAGGTGACGCAGGTCCCGGGGGCGTCGGTGGGCCGCCCGGCCAGCAGGGCCTCCGACGGGTTGGGCACTTCCGTCAGTCCCGCGTCTGCCATCTCAAAGACGCCGATCTCATTGGTGGCGCCAAAGCGATTTTTCGCCGCCCGGAGGATGCGGTAGGCCATCTGCCGCTCTCCCTCAAAATAGAGAACGCAGTCCACCATATGCTCCAGCACCTTAGGGCCGGCGATAGATCCCTCCTTGTTCACGTGGCCGATGACAAAGACGGTGATCCCCTCCCCTTTCGCCAGCTGCATCAGGGACATGGTACACTCCTTCACCTGGGAGATGCTTCCCGGCCCCGAGCTGATATCCCCGTGATAGAGGGTCTGAATGGAGTCCACGATGAGCACATCGGGCTGGAGGCTGTGGACTGCGTCCAGCACGTGTTCCAGGTTCGTTTCCGACAGGAGATAGAGCCCCTCGCCGGCCACGTTCAGCCGCTGGGCCCGCAGCTTGATCTGCCGCTCTGACTCCTCACCGGATACATACAGGACCTTGGCGAACCGGCACAGGTTGTCGCAGATCTGGAGCATCAGGGTGGATTTTCCAATGCCCGGTGCGCCGCCCACCAGCACCAATGAACCGCGCACCGCTCCGCCGCCCAGCACCCGGTCCAGCTCTCCCATCCCGGTGCGGAAGCGCAGCTCATCGGTGACCTCCACCTCTTCCATGGACTTAGGACGGCTGAGAGGGACGCCGATACCGGATGTCCCCCGGGCGGGCCCTCCCTTCCTGGGGGCCTGTTCTGCGGGCCGCTCCACCACCGTATTCCAGGCCCCGCAGGCCGGGCATCTCCCCTGCCACTTGGGCGTCTCATTTCCACATTCCGTACAATAAAATACCGTCTTGGCCTTCATATTTCATCCTCAAATCTCTGTGGTATGGGCCGTGATCCGCTCCCCCTGAAAGGTCAGGCAGGCGCTGGCCAAGGCTGCGGCGATCTTGGTCTGATAGACCGGGTCTCGGAGCCTGGCGGCCTCCTGTGGATTGCTGAGGAAGCCGCACTCCACCAAAATCGCCCGGTTGTCAATCAGATATACTGTGTCTGGGATCTGCTTGGCCTGCCTGCCGTTGTCCGGGTCCAGCGTTTGGCGCAGGATCTCCTGGGTGTATTCGGCCAGTGCCTGGGAGCCCTCTGTGGGTGCGTAGAACACCTGTGCACCGTCGTAGCGGCTCTCCGGGTAGCTGTTTTGGTGGACACTGATCAGGGTGGCGCCGGACAGATCCTGGACGGCCCGGGTCCGGTTGCGCAGGTCCGAGGACTTCTTCTCCTTCAGGGAACCGGCCTCCGGGTCGTGCAGGGAGATATCCTCCCGGCGCAGCATGACGGGGGCGGCACCGCAGAAAGCCAGGATGTCCTCCAGCCGAAGGGCTATGGCCAGGTTGATGCCGCTCTCCTGGGTGCCGTCTGCCGAGACCGCACCGCCGTCCTCTCCTCCGTGGCCGGCATCCACGATGAAGGGGCCTGTCTCCGTGCGGGCAGCGGCGGAGACAGCCTCTCCCTCTCCGTTCGGAGACACGAAGGGGGCCATACACAGCAGTACCGCTAGGACGCACAGGACCGAAATGACATGTTTCATATTGGCATACACCTCCCGTCCATCCTATGGCCGGGAGGCCGCTTTCATGTTATTATACCGCAGATAGGTCCAAAAGGCAAAGGCTCATGCTCACATTAGCTGCAGTATTTTGGAAAGGACTATGAAGCAGTTTTCTCCCAGTTGACATAATATTAGAGGGCGGGGCGCGATTGGAGCGCCCTGCCCTCTTATTTGTTACAGGATGATGCAGATCAGTCCGCCGGAGCCCTCGTTGATGATGCGCTGGAGGGTCTCCCGGAGCTTTTCCCGGGCGTCCTCCGGCATCCGCTTGACCTTGGTGTTCAGGTCCTCCCCCACCAGCTCGTAGAAGGATTTCCCAAAAATGTTGGACTGCCAGATCTTGGAGGTGTCCCCCTCAAATTCCTGGAGCAGATAGTGGACCATCTCCTCGCTCTGCTTCTCCGTACCCACGATAGGGGCAACTTCGGTCTCAATATCCGCGCGGATCATATGGATGGAGGGGGCGCTGGCCTTGAGTCGGACGCCGTAGCGTCCCCCCTGCCGAACGATCTCCGGCTCCTCCAGCACCAGGGAATCGATGGAGGGCACCACGATGCCGTAGCCGGTCTCCTCCACCTCCTTCAGAGCGTCTGCCACCTTGTCATATGCTGCCTTGACTCCAGCCAGCTGGGTCAGCAGAGAGACCAGATCTCCGTCGTCCTGGATCTGGAAGCCGGACTGCTGGGACAGAGTGTGGTAGAACAGGGCCCTGGGCAGGTCCAGTACCGCAGCGGCCAGCCCGGTGCCTAGGTCGATGGAGGTCACCCGGGCGTCGCTCACCTCCTCGCACTCCTTGATGGAGCGGACCGTCTGCTCCACGTCCCGGATGCGGTACAGGTCGGAGGCCCCCTCCCGGATGGCGGTGTACAGGGCGGACTTGATGGGGTGGTCCTGAGCCAGGGCGTCCACCCAGGGGGGCAGGAACAGGTCCAGCTCCTTCACCGGGAACTCGTAGAGCACATCCTTCAGGACGGTGTTGATGTCCCCCTCGCTCAGCTCCAGGCAGTTGAGTGCCCGGCAGGCCACCCCGTACCGCTGGCTGATGTCCGCTTGGATGGCCTGGGCCCGCTCCGAGTTGGGATAGGCGGAGTTGAGGAGGACCAGAAAGGGCTTCCCCAGCTCCTTCAGTTCCGTGATGACCCGGTCCTCCGCCTCCAGATAGTCCTCCCGGGGAATCTCGGTGATGGTCCCGTCCGTGGTGATGACGATGCCGATGGTGGAATGTTCCGCAATGACCTTCCGGGTGCCGATCTCCGCCGCCTCCGACATGGGGATCTCGTGATCGAACCACGGGGTGGTCACCATCCGCTGGGTCTCTCCTTCCAGATGTCCCACCGCTCCCTCCACCATGTAGCCCACGCAGTCGATGAGCCGGACCTGGAAGGCGGCGCCCCCCTCCATTGTGACAGCTACCGCTTCCTCCGGGACAAATTTGGGCTCCGCCGTCATGATGGTACGCCCGGAGCCGCTCTGGGGCAGTTCATCCCTGGCCCGCTCCCGGCGGTACACATTTTCAATGTTGGGGATGACCAGCGTCTCCATGAACCGCTTGATAAATGTGGATTTTCCGGTCCGGACCGGCCCCACGACGCCGATATAGATATCGCCCTCGGTCCGAAGCGCGATATCCTCGTAGATTTTGCGATCTTCCACTGAAATTCCTCCTTCGGCCGAGCAAGCCGGTGATTTCCTTACAGTGTATGGGGATAAGCTGTGGAATATGACCTTGCCGCATAGCTTTTCCAGCCTTTGTTTGAAAAAGGAGCCGGACCGCAGGCCGACAGGCCCGGTCCGGCTCCTTGCCGATGAGATCAGCGTACCCGGGGGATCAGGAGCATCCTGCCCGTGGGCAGGCAGCCCTCCTCCAGCTCATTGGCTTGGGTGATCTCCTCTGTGGTAGTACCGTACGCTTTCGCAATGTCCCACAGCCGCTCTCCCGGAGCGGCCATACGCAGCACCACCGAGGGCTGTGTCCCGTCCGGCTTGGCCCGTTCCTCCCCCAGACGCGCGGAGGAGATGGCGGCCTGCCTGCGCTCCGCCAGACAGAGGCAGTGGAATTCCAGAGTGAAGCGCACCTCCAGTCCGCCGGCCGCCGGCACCACGGCCAGTTCGCCTGGGGCGGTACACCAGCACTGACACACCGCCTGGACCGGGCAGTCCAGCCTGCAGTCCGTCTGGACGGTGCGCTGGATAGACTGAAGCTCCTCCCCGTCATCCAGATACAGGGCCGTGATGAGTACCTCTGCCGAAAGGATCATCTGGTCGCCCTCCCGGCTCTGCCGGATCTCCCCTAGGGACAGCCACCCGTCTATGGCGTTTCGTACCAGGGTGGTGGTCTCCAGGATCTCACGGACGCTCTGGGGCCGAATGGACTGATCCACCACCTGGCGCATGGTGTGTTCCTCGGTCTGGACCTCCAGCATCCATCCGGTGCTGTAAATATCCTGAAGCATGGTGACCGGCCGCTGGCTCCTCACCACCGCCTGGGCCAGGAGCTCCAGCGTCACCTCGGCGGAGCCCACCGTTGTCCCAATGGCGGGGGCATTCAGATCGGTGAGGACGACCCGCACCTCACATTCCGCGTCCTCTCCGGCCCCAGGAACTTCGATGATCTGAGAAAAGGGCATGGACTCCCTGGCTGTCCGAAGGGTCCCGTCCGCGTCCCGCAGGAGGGCGTGGAGCTCCACACTGCCCTTGAAGATCAGCTTGCTGCCAATGAGACGGCTCTCCTCACAGGATGGCTCTCCCCGGAGGCTGAGCAGCTCACCACCCTCTGATAGCCCCAAGTCCACACCATCTGTAAATGTAAAGGGTTTTTCCTGCACGGCTATGATCTGATCGGTGGTCTGCTCCTCCTGGAGCTGGCGGATACCATGTTCCTCCGCCGCCTCTACCCCTTGGCATATGGTGCGCTCACAGGGCTGGCAGGCCCTGATCTCCACGGCCAGGTCCACCCGGAGCAGGATCTTTCTGGGGCTCTGCAGGCGCGGCCGGCTGTTCGTCCTGCTGTGCCTCAGAGGCCGCCGTCTCAGATTCAGCACCCCGGGCTCCGCCCACCGCAGGCGGGGATCGGCCAAAATGGTCCCCTGGGAGGTCAGGCCGGGGGCCTCGACCTGGCAGGTGAAGGGGACGCTGAGCTCCATATGGCGCAGACATCCCCCCGTCTCCGGCAGATACAGCACCGAGGCGCGCACCATGCCGGAGACGGTGGCCATTCCCTCCCGGGCCTGTTTTCCTGTGAGGCACGCCTGACCGCATACCTCAACGATGCGCAGAATGTCCGGACAGGCATCCGGAACGATAGCCTCCTGGGTCTCCTCCTGACAGATGGTGACGTCTGCTACGGTCTCAAAGCAGTGGATCGCATCTCGTTTGAGCTCAAGCTCCATAATCGTCCTCTCCCTTACAAATCGAGTCGGCGCGGCCTGGGCCGCCGCGCCGGGTCAGCCATTCCGCTTTGGGACCACTATATGTACAGGCAGGGACAAATATGCCACCCTCAGAAAAGGACTCAGTGCCCCCTGGGCCCCGGGATCACTTCAGGCCAAACAGCTTCCGCAGCAGACCCCGCAGACATCTGGGAGAACGTACCACGACGATGCCCATAAGAAAGCCTCCCCTCCGCATAGACTGGCCGTTTTCCGGCTAATCCAGTCTATGCACGGGGAGGCGATGTGTCACTGTTCCACTGATAAAATTTTATCGCGCCCAGTCCGGGATCTGCTTGGCCTGGTCGTACAGGCGTATATAGCTGGCGTGGCGGCTGGGCTGGATCGCTCCGGCCTCCACCGCCTTCAGCACCGCGCAGCCCTTCTCCTTCACATGGGAGCAGCCGGTAAACTGGCATTTTCCCAGGTAAGGGGCAAACTCCCGGAAGCAGCCCTCCAACTCCTCCTTGCGGCAAAGCTCCATGCGGTCCGTATCAAAGGAGGAGAACCCCGGGGTGTCGGCCACCAGAGCCCCGCCGCTCAGCCGGTAGAGCTCCACATGGCGGGTGGTGTGCCGACCCCGCCCCAGCTTTTCGCTGATCTCCCCTGTCTGCAGGGCGATCCCAGGCTCCAGTGCATTTAGGATGCTGGACTTACCGACGCCGGAATTTCCTGTGAAGGCAGACACCTTTCCAGAAATGACCTGCCGCAGCTCTTCGATCCCCTCGCCGGTCTCCGCGCTCACCTTCAGGGTGGTGAAGCCGGCGGAGGTATAGATCTGGTACAGGTCCTCCCCCGGCACCAAGTCCCACTTGTTGACGCAGATGACGCTGTCACATCCCCGGCGCTCCGCGATGGAGATCACGCGGTCAATGAGGAAGGGATCGGTGGCAGGGACCGCCTGGGACACGATGATGACCAGTTGGTCCACGTTGGCCACCGCCGGGCGCTGGAACTCATTCTTTCTGGGGAGAATCCCGTCCAGCGAGCCGCTCCCGTGTTCCAGCGGGGTAAACAGCACCCGGTCACCCACCAGAGGGGTCACCTTCTCATGGCGGAACTTCCCCCGCCCCCGGCAGGCGAACAGCTGAGTCCCGTCGTCCACATAGTAGAAGCCGCTGAGGGCTTTTAAAATCATTCCTTCTGCCATATCACTCGTCAAAGTTGACCGTGACGCCGTGGTCCAATCTCCCATTGAAATAGACGTTGTATGTCACTTTCCCTGTCCCACTGACCGGTACTGACACAGCCACTTCCATAAGAGGGTTCACATCCCGGTTATAAACTTCCTTTCCGTCGTCGCTGGTGACCATCACATTGATGGACTGGACAGGGTCCGTCTCATCCACCACCGGCAGGTTGATGGTGAGTGTCTTGGTTGATGTCTGAGGAATGTCCGGGTTCTCAGGCCCTGTACTGACGGTAAGGTTGACCTTGCTCCCCTCTTCCACCTCTGTACCAGCCTCCGGCCACTGTTCCACTACCTTTCCCTCCGGTACTGTTTCACTGGAGACATGCTCTATCTCACCCACCTCCAGGTTCATCAGACGGATCCGGCTCTCCGCGTCGCTCTGGGCCATGTCCGCGAAAGAGATCAGCGTGACCTTGGACGCCTCAGGCCCCTTACTGACCACCAGATGGACGCTGTCCCCCGCCTTGAGTTCGGTCCCCTCCGCAGGGGTATAGGAGATGATATAGTTGGCGGGCACCTCATCATCGAACTGATATTCGGGGGCCTCCACGCTCAGCCCCATGTCCCGCAGGGTGGCCAGGGCCTTCAGATATTCCTGGTTGGTGACATCGATCATCTGGATCACCTCGGGTCCACCGCTCACCGTCACCGTGATTTCTGCGTTGTTGGACTTCACGGTGCTCCCGGCAGCAGGGTCCTGCCTGAGGATCGTCCCCGCAGCCTCCTCGCTTTCCACCGTCTGGCCAACGACGATGTTGAACTCCTGTCTCAGCTCCGGGTCCTGAAGGACCTCCTCATAGGTGTAGCCCGTCAGCTTGGGGATGGTATAGTCCGGCGAGGGCATCAGGATGGAGGAGATGAAGAACTGATACATGAAGTAGAACAGTCCCGCCACAAAGGCCAGGATGACAACGATGGCCGCGATGATGGGCCAGTTTGTCCCTCCCCGCCGGCGGTCCCGGCGCCTGGGACGGTTCTCCGGCTCCTCCTCTTCCTCCTCCGGCTCCTCGTAGCGGCGCCTGCGGGGTTCAGGCTCCGGCACACGGCTGCGCACCGGCGTATGGGGCGTGCGGATCTGAGTCATGGCGCCCTCTTCCGGCTCCTCGGGCACGAACTCGCTCACGTCGTAGTCAAAGTTGATGCTGGGGTTCTTACGGAACTCTTCCAAGTCGGCCAGCATCGCGTCTGCGGAGGGATATCGGTTGTCCGGGTTGGGAGCCATGGCCTTCATGGTGATGGCCTCCAGCGCCTCTGGGATGGTAGGGTCCAGCTCACGGGGGGAGAGTGGGATGGAATTGATGTGCTGGATGGCCACGGAGACCGGAGTGTCCCCCTCAAAGGGCAGGCGGCCAGTTATCATCTCATAGAGCACCACCCCCGCAGAGTACAGGTCGGAGCGGGCGTCAATATGGCTCCCTCTGGCCTGCTCGGGGGAGATATAATGGACGGAGCCCAGCGCCTCCTGAGTCAGGGTGCTGTGCCCGCCTGAAGCCACCCGTGCGATCCCGAAGTCGGCCACCTTCACGCTGCCGTCCCGCAGCACCATGATGTTGTGGGGCTTGATGTCCCGGTGGATGATGCCCCGGCTGTGGGCGTGCCCCAATGCCTTGACGATCTGGGTGATAAAGTGGAGTGCCTCCCGCCAGTTCAGCTTGTTCCCCTTTTTCTGCATATACTGCTTCAGGGTGATACCGTCGATCAGTTCCATCACGATGTATTCCAGGTCGGAGGAGCGGCTGACGTCATAAACGGCCACGATGTTTGGGTGGGAAAGCATGGCTACGGCCTGGGACTCGTCGTGGAAGCGGCGGCGGAACTCCGCGTCCTGGGCCAGATCTTCCCGAAGGATCTTGATGGCCACCAGCCGGTTGAGCCGGTGACAGCGTGCCTTGTACACCCGGGCCATGCCCCCGGTGCCGATGATCTCCAGGATCTCATATCGATTATCGAGTAATTTACCTATGTATTGATCCATGGTAAATCGCCTCCTTTGTCGCTGTTATTCGTACTGAATCAGGACCGCCGTCACGTTGTCCGGCGCGCCCCGTTTCAGGGCGATATCCAGCAGCCTCTCACAGCAGGTGACCGCCTCCCCGCCGTGGATCACCTCATAGAGCAACTCCTGGTCGGTCACTACATTGCTCAAGCCGTCGCTGCACAGCAGCAGGTAGTGGCCGGGCAGGGCCTGAAGATAGAAACAGTCCGCCCGAAGATGGGACTCCGCCCCCAAGGCGCGGGTGATGAGATTCTTATGAGGATGGACTCTGGCCTGATCTCGGGTCAGATCCCCTCGTTCCACCAGATCTTCCACCAGCGAGTGGTCCCTGGTGACCCGGGTGATGCCTTCTGGGGTGACGTGATAGGCTCGGCTGTCCCCTTCGTTGAGGATAACTGTCTCGTGGGGCCCCGCCAGGGCTGCCACCAGGGTGGTGCCCATCCCGGAGCACTCCATGTCCACATTAGAGCGGTGGAAGACCTCGTCATTGGCGCGGGATGCCGCCCGCTCCATCCGGACCCGGTCAGACTCGTCCTCCTTTCGTGAAAGGAATTCCTCCATAAAGAGCTCCACCGCCATGGTGCTGGCGATGTTGCCCGCCCGGGCGCCGCCCATGCCGTCGCAGACCAGCGCAATGATCCGGCCGTCCGGCAGGGTCCGGCAGGCAAACGCATCCTGGTTCTGCTCTCGTACCATTCCCCGGTGGGTGATCCCCCATACATTCATGGAATATCTGCCTCTTTCCTGCCGTCATTCCGGCCGAGTGTCTGAGCCATGGCCTTTCGGCGCAGCTGGCCGCAGGAGGCGTCGATATCGCCTCCCAGCTTGCGGCGCACCGTAACGGTCACGCCGTGCCCCTCCAGGCGCCGCTGAAAAGCGGCCACCCTGCGGCTGGGCTTCAGTGGACTCTCCTCCACATCATTGAGCGGGATCAGGTTGACATGGCCGGGTGTCCCCTTCAGCAGCCGAGCCAGGAGATCAGCCTGCCAGTCAGAGTCGTTGACCCCGTCGATCATTGCATATTCGTAGGAGATGCGCCGTCCAGTGGTCTGGAAATACCGCCGGCAGGCTGCCATCAGCTTTTCCACGCCCACGCTCCGGTTCACCGGCATCAGACGGGAGCGGGTCTCATCGTCCGGCGCGTGGAGGGAGACCGATAGTGTTAATTGTAACCTATGTTGGGCCAGTTTGTCAATTTGATCCGCCAGCCCGCAGGTAGACAGGGAGATGTGACGCATGCCGATGTTCAGACCATTGGGCTGGTTGACCAGTGTCAGGAACTTCAGCACCGTATCCATATTGTCCAGGGGCTCCCCGATGCCCATCAGCACGATGTTGGAGACCGGCTCCCCGCTGTCCAACTGGGTGAAGAGGACCTGGTCCACCATCTCTGCCGGCGTAAGGTCCCGCACCTTGCCTCCCAGGGTGGAAGCGCAGAAAGCACAGCCCATCCGGCAGCCCACCTGACAGGAGATACACACAGTATTCCCATGCTTATACCGCATCAAAACCGTCTCGATGCAGTTTCCGTCTGACAGCCTCCACAGGTATTTGATGGTGCCATCCTGGGCGGAGACCTGCTTTCTGGCCACCTGGGGAGCTGTAAGAAAACAGTGCTCCTCCAGCTTCTGCCGCAGGACCTTAGGGAGGTCGGTCATTTCGTCAAAGGAGACGGCGCCTCGATAGAGCCACTGAAACACCTGCCTGGCCCGGAAGGCGGGTTCCCCCTGCTCCCGGAACCAGGCGGCCAGCTCCTCCGGCGTCATGGATTTGAGATCGATCAAAGGGCTTCCTCCCTCTTTTTCATGCGGCTGATAAAGAAGCCGTCCGTCCCCTGTATGTGGGGCCACAGCGTCAGCATCCAGCTGCTCCCCTCCGTTCCGGGGACGCCAGGCAGCTGGAAGGGCTCGGGTCCAAACTGGGGGTGCGCCTCCAGGAAGGCGGACACCACATCCTCATTTTCCCGCCGCAGCAGCGTGCAGGTGGAGTAGAGCAGTGTCCCGCCGGGCCGCACATAGGAGGAGACGTTCTCCAGGATTCGGCGCTGTACGCTAGGAAGGGCTGCCAGGGGCTCCGGGTCCTTGTAGCGGATGTCCGGCTTCTTCCGAATGACGCCCAGACCGGAACAGGGGGCGTCCACAAGCACCAGATCAAAGGCACCCTCCCACTCCGGGCGGTGGACGCAAGCATCCGCCGTCATAGGCGTGACGCAGTCCAGGCCCAGACGGGCCGCGCCGTTGGCGATCAGCTTTTTCTTGTGGGGGTGCAGGTCGCAGGAGCACACCGTTCCCCTGCCCCCCATGGCGATAGCTGCGGCAAAGGACTTGCCGCCGGGCGCCGCGCAGGCATCCAGCACCCGCATCCCCGCGGCAGGGCCTGCTGCCGCCACCGCCAGCCGGGAAGCTGGGTCCTGGATGTAGAAGAGACCCGCCTGAAACTCCGGCAGCTCCTCCAGATTCCCGGTCCCAGACAGGAGGATACAGTCTGTCAGCCAGGGGTGTTCCTCTGCCCGGACCCCTCGCTCCTCCAGGCGCAGGCGCAGCTCCCGGGCGTTGATCTTCAGGGTGTTCACCTGGGCCGCC
>ERZ857521.4102-NODE-4102-length-11024-cov-4.563953_pt1 | contig 11024 bp, 5 predicted proteins | sample MGYA00519701_ERZ857521 | MGnify/ENA primary metagenome ERZ857521 (study PRJEB31778, sample SAMEA3449346) | human gut metagenome | biome: human gut; feature: human-associated habitat; material: faeces | place: United Kingdom | collected 2010/2012 ...
CCCGAATTCCTCCTCTGTTTATAGAGGAGGTGTCGCGGAGCGACGGAGGAGTTCTGACGTTCATAACACGAAATTTTAAATTGTTAATAATGCCTCTAAAGCTCCCCCACGGGGGGAGTTGAGGGGGCTTGATATAATTCAATTTAATATCCGTCCGCCGGCAGGTCCGGTTGTCAAGTACCCCGTGAGGAAGAAAGACGGAGTTAGTGATAATAATAGTGTAAAAAAAAAGATTAACATCCCTCCCCGTCTGCGAAGATATGGGAAGGTAAAAACTTAGAAAGCCTCTCTATTCAATGTAGAGGGGCTTTTTTCGCAAAAGCGCAAGCTTTTGTTAAAACAAATAAACTGAGTAATAACTAAAAAATTAAAATCATGAAACAACGATTACTTTTAAGCCTATTGATGCTGTTTGTGTCGGTGGGGTTGGTGAAGGCGGCGATTAGGATTACCGTCCCTGCCGGTACAGGTACAGTAAAAGTCTCGTTATCTTCAGCCAGTTTTACTTTCAATGAGGGTGATTACCCGCATTGGTTGCTAAATGATCAGGAGGTTTTTCCAGATAATATGACTAATACAGGTAAGTTCTCATCTAAAGAAATAACTTATACAGTAACAATGGGAACTAACAAACAAATTATAGGAATCTCTGAAGCTTTAAATCCGGCATCTGATTGGGGAAAAATATCTTTAAAAATAGATGGAAAAGTTACACATTTTTCTTGTGATGGGGAGACCGGACTATCAACTAAAATTGTAGGCATTGAGTTTGTCAATAATGGAGAATTGCAATCTTTGGTATTAAGAAAAAGTGCATCTCAAACAGGCTCATTCCCGGCTTTGGAAAAATTGTCTTGCCCCGATAATAAGTTAAACGTAATACCGGAGAAAGGGACTATTAAAGATTATAATATAGGTAAGCAATCACCTATTGATACAAAAATACCCGGTATGACAGGCAATGCGGAAAGTTTTGCATTAAGCACAGATGTATTCAATGGTATTTTTGCAAAGAATACGGTAACCGAAGGCAAGCAGTTATCTATTGAAAAGCTGGTTGACGCTAATGCTACGGCAGTACCTTATGATTATGATGATGTTGAAAGCGTTTACCACTTCCGTGATTCAAAAGGTGTATATGTTGACGCTGGAACTTATAAGGCAGACATCAAAGTAAGTGCAGATAATGATTCTTATCCGAACGTGGTTATCTGCAATGTTCCTTTGCAGGTTGAGGCTGCTACATTTGACTTGACTTTTACGTATGACGAAGAACCCGGAAATGGATTTAAGATACAAGTAAACGGCGTAGAAAAAACAGCGCCTATTACCGGTTTGAAGAAAGGGGATGTCATCACCTTGACTCCCATACCAAATGAGAGTGCCGGCTATGAATTTACCGGAACATTTGAATCAAATGGAGGTGTTTCTGCACCGAAACTCAATGGTAACGGATATGATTTTACAGTAGTTGGCAATATAGACCCAGAAATCAAAGCTACATTCAAATTGAAGGATGGTGTAAAGGTTACTTGGAATACAGAAACCACCGATGGCAAAATTACAATCCGGCAAAATGGTAAAGTATTGACGGGAAATGAAGCCGATTTGACTGTCGGTTCGGAGATCCATATTTATGTAAAAGCCAATGTGGGTAAAAGCATTGCAAATGTAAAGATGGGTTCTACTTCTATTCTTTCTGAAGATGAGAACGATGCTCCAGATGTATTTGACGCCAAAGTAAAGGTGCCGGCTGAAGGGGCTAACATTACGGTTGAATTTGCCGCCATGACCAAGCAGTTGACCATTAAACATCCGAATGGCCCGGCATCAAACACCATTACAATAAAAGATGCGACCGGAAAGACCTATGGAAGCAATGTTAATGATGATGCGAATTCGGATATTATAGCAGATGTTCCGGTTGGTGCGAAGTTGACAATCATCTTCCCAGTTCAGGACAAAGACGGCAAGTATGTAGGATCGGTTTTGGTAAATGGTAAGACTATACCAACGGAAATGACCGCGGAAGGTACATACGTTATTAAAGACTTCGAAATGAAAGAAGCGGTCACCATGACGGTCAATGTCACTACGTTAAAGAAGATAGAGGTGTCTTTGGATAAGGACATGACTTATACGTACAATGGTGAGCCGCAAGCGGTAGTATATACGGCAACAGACAATCTGTCGGATATTAAGGTGTATTATGGCAAAACTACTGATCCGGTATCTGCCTATAAGAAAGACGGCAAATTTCCAAATGCCGGAACTTATAAGGTTTACTTCAAGCGTGCCGCAGATGAGAAATACGCAGAACTGAACACGAGTGATAATCCTGTTTCTTATACAATTGAACCTGCCAAATTGGTAGTTAAAGACTTACCGAAAATATCGGTAGATGCTGATAAGAAGTATCAGATAACCGGCGGTACGATTGGCTATATGGTAGGCGATACGTTTAAAAAAGTAACTGGGCTGGGTGAGTTTGTAGTATTAGATAAGAGCGGGACCGAAGTTGATAACGACCAGAATACAAGCATTGTAACGATTCGCTACAAGTTCACAGAGCAAGAAAATACAAACTTAGAGCTTAAACTGGATGATATGACTGTCCCAGTAGAAGGCAAAGACGCCGAAACGATTAAGGTCAGTGTTTTCGACAACGAATACAAATCGTTGTTGGTAATGAAGAACGGTGGAGCTATAATCAACGGCAAATCTATCCCTGTGGGTTCAACGATTACATTCGAACTAACAGACAAGATTGATAATGCTAACGTAGTCTATACCGTTACCCTAACAGATGGCGAAGGCAAAGAACAAAATCTTAGAAACCTTTGGGAGGCTCCTAATAATGGTAATTTAACAATAGATGAAAACCTTGTAAAAGATTACAGCCAATTAGTCTTTAAGTTAGAGGTTAAGGATAACCGTAAGGAAATCAAATTGGCTAAAGATTCTGAAAAGCTATTGACACAAGGCGGTGATGAAAAGAATCCGACTATTGTCTATGATGGCCAAGCACATGCCTTCAATGCTTTAAAACTCTCTTGGGTTGATGCAGACGGAAAAGCAATTGCCGATAACACAATTGAAAGTATCAATAAACTGGTTGATATAACTTATACCATCAATGGAGAAGTATTGACGGAAGCTCCGGTTAATGCCGGTACTTATACAGTAACTTTGTCGTATGACAAGTTGAAAAACTTTACGGTAAAGCCTATTCAAGCTACATTAATTATACATAAGGCAGAATTTACTGACGCTCAAGTTCCGACTCCGGATGCAAGTCAAGTAGCATTAGGTCAGAAATTGGATAAATCGAACCTGTCCGGTCAAGCTACTATTGAAGGTACTTATAAATGGGACGAGGAAAAGGATGCCTCTCAAATTATTGTAGATGCGACTAAGACGTATAAAGTTAAATTCGTTCCAGCCAAGAACTATAAGGAAGCTCAATTGAAAGAATCCATTTCAGTTCCGGTAAGCAACAACCCGGTTATCACATTCAATCCGAACCCGGAAGGCGGAAAGGTAACCGTTGTCAACAAGAACGATCCGAACGATATATATGAAAGCGGTGATGAGGTATTTGCCGGTACAGAGTTAGTAATTACGGCTACACCTAATGAAGACTTCGAATTAGCAAGTCTGACAGCCAATGGTGTAGGTGTTTCTAATCCTTATACCGTTAAGTTTGACAAGACAACTATTGAGATAGAAGCATCTTTCTCTGTTAAGGTCGCTCCGGGCAACTTCAAGGTAACGATTCCGGAAAGTGATGTACGAGGTGCGATTATTTCCGGTGGAGGAGAGTTTGTTGTAGCTCAAGGTGGTTCTGTCATCTTCACCGTATCTACCTTGTCAGCCGATGCCAACAAGGTAAGTGTTACGGCTTCGAACGGTACGGTAACGAAAGGCTCGAACGGACGTTATACCGTATCGAACATTCAGGCAAATACTACCGTACGTGTTTCTCTGTCGAACCCGACTCCGTTGAAAGTTGAAGTTCAGGAATCTTACTTGAACGACAAGAAATATCATGTGGGTAGTGTAGAGATAGCCGAAGGCGAATCGACTACCTACTACTATGGAGATGTCATCACCGTGGTAGCTTATCCGGAAAGCGGCGTGAAGTTCGAGAAGTGGTCGGATGGCAGCAAGGAGCAGGTTCATGAGATCGAGTTGAAGGGAGATATGAAGGTAACTGCTACCTTTAGCGGTATCCCGACCGGTATTGAGGACATCGAATCGGCTGCAATTACGACCGGCAAGGGCTTCATCATGGTGAAGAACGTAGCGAATGCGAAAGTGACGGTAGTCAGCATCAGCGGTCGCCTGCAAGCACAGGAAGAAGTGAGCGGCGACACACGCATCGATGTGCCGCAAGGCATCTATGTAGTCGTATTGGAAAGCGGATCGGATGTGAAACGTGCAAAAGTAATCGTTAAGTGATTTTAGACATTCCCTTCGGGGAAATACTTAGAAATAGGGGCGCAAGATTTGGCGTCCCTATTTTTTTGTTTAACCTTGTTTCCTCATTGACTGATTACTTATCAACTAACTTGAGTTTGCCAAAGTTGAATAAAATAAAAAAGGATTCAATACTTGTAACAATTTTGTGTTAAATCCTTAACAAATCTGTAATATCGTTCTTCTACTTTTGCGGCGAATTTGAAAAAGAGATAAAAATAACAAGTAGAAGCAGAATTATGGATTTTAGGAAACATCTGACTCTAAAGACGGGAGCCGCGGCGTTGCTGTCTTTACTGTTTGTAGGAACTCCAGCCTACGCCAATGAATCTGAGCATCAGAGTTTACCGGGAATGCCTTCTGTAGAGGCTGTACAACAAGATGCGGTAACCATCACCGGTAACGTAGTAGACAACACCAACATGCCTGTTATTGGAGCGAACATCGTTGAAAAAGGAACGACCAACGGAACGATAACAGATATCGATGGGAACTTCTCGCTGCGTGTAGCAGCCGGCGCTACACTTCAAATCTCTTATACTGGATATAAAACGCAAGAGATTGCGGTCGGCAACTAAACTCACCTGAACATCAAGATTGAGGAAGACTCGGAATTACTGGGCGAAGTAGTCGTTACGGCATTAGGTCTGAAACGCGAAGAAAAAGCGTTGGGTTATGCCGTACAGAAAGTAGAAGGAGAAGCCCTGAGTACAGTCAAGACCGTTGATATCGCTACTTCGCTGACCGGTAAGGTGGCCGGTATGAACGTACAGAACAGTACCGAGTTCAACGCTGCTCCAACTATTCTAGTACGCGGTGAAGAACCTTTGATTGTAGTAGACGGTGTACCATACAGTAATATCTCTTTGCGCGATATCGCTTCAGACGATGTAGAATCAATTGACGTATTGAAAGGTGCGACAGCATCCGCGCTTTACGGTGCACGTGGCGGTTCGGGTGTTATCATGGTAACCACAAAGAAAGGAGGAGAAGAGGGATTGGACATCTCCGTCAACAGCAGTACCATGTTCAATGCCGGTTATCTGGCCATTCCGGAAGCCCAGCACAGTTACAGTTCCGGTACGGGTGGCGTGTACGACTCATACGACTTCGTATGGGGTGACAAACTGGACATCGGCAGAACTGCTGTTCAATATAACCCCTATACTTATCAGTGGGAAGAACAACCGCTGGTATCCAAAGGAAAGGACAACTTCCGCAACTTCCTGGAACAAGGAATGTCGACCAACAACAACATCAGCTTAGCCTGGAAAGGCAAGAACGGCGGTTTCCGTACCTCACTGAACCATGTCTACAACAAAGGACAATATCCGAACGAAAAATTAAACAAAATAACTTATACTGTAAGCGGTAACGCCAAATACGGCAATCTGACTTTAGAAGGAGGCGCCATCTGGAACAAACGCTTCTTCACAAACGACCGCGGTTCCGGTTATGGTGGCGGAGGTTACATCTACAACCTGATTGTATGGACCGGCGCAAACTATGACGTCCGTGATTTCCGCAACTACTGGGTACAAGGTCAGGAACATTCCAAGCAGAACTGGTTGTATGAAGGCTACTATGACAACCCTTATTTCCTGGCTTACGAATGTACCAACCAGAATGATTACGACAAGCTGAATACTTACGGCTATGTGAAGTATGACATCACTCCATGGTTGAACATCTCAAACCGTACCGGTGTAGACTTCTACGCAGACCGTACTCAAACCAAGAACCCGATAGGCGCTATCAACGTCGGCAACAAGAACGGTTCGTTTGCTATCTCGAAAGGAACCGGATTCAGTGTAAACAGCGACTTCTTGCTATCCGCTAAACACACATGGGGAGACTTTGACGTGAGCGGTTTCTTCGGAGGCACCATATACTACTATTATGACGATGATCTGTCGGCCAGCACCAACAACGGTCTGTCTGTTCCGGGCTACTATTCATTGAACGCTTCGGTAGACCCTGTATCATCCTCTTCCTCTTACAGAAGTAAGCGCGTAAACTCCTTGTATGGATCTGTATCTTTGGCTTGGCGCAATTTATTATATATAGATGCGACAGGACGTAACGACTGGTCGTCTACCCTTCCGGCCGAGACCCGTTCCTACTTCTATCCTTCGGTATCAGCCAGCTTAATCATGTCAGAGTTCATTGATTTGCCGGATTTATTCACTTTCTGGAAGTTACGCGGTTCATGGACGGTAACCAAGACTGACCTGGATATCTTCGACACGGTGCAGGCATACAGTGTATCCAACAATGTATGGGACGGACTGAACTCGGCTACCTATCCGACAGCCCTGCGTAGCGCAACCTTGAAACCGGTAACAGCCCGCTCTTACGAAATCGGTACGGAATTCAACATGTGGGAAAACCGTGTACATGCCGACTTTGCTTTCTACAATAAATTAAAATACAACCTGACTCGCGAGGCAACCATCAGTTCGGCTTCCGGATTCTCCTCTACCCTGCTCAACTACGATGAAGAGCAGCTTCGCCGCGGCTTCGAATTGGCTATCGGTGTAGACCTCATCAAGAGCAAGGACTGGAACTGGACCGTTAACGTGAACTGGGCACGCGACCGTTACTACTATGCACAGGTAGACCCGGTTTATTCTACACAAAACCAATGGGTACAAGACGGACTACGTTGGGACTGGTTATCGGTTTACGATTGGGAACGCGATCCGGACGGAAATCTGATTCTGTATAACGGATTACCTCGCCGCAGCGAATATCAGTCGTTTGCCGGCTATGAATATCCGGATTGGATCTGGGGTCTGAATACCACTTTAAGTTATAAGAACTGGTCTTTATATATGTCGTTTGACGGACGCATCGGCGGTACGGTTTACAACCAGACCGAACAAGCCATGTGGAACAGTGGTTCGCACCCGGACAGCGACACACCGGAACGTTATGACGAAGTAGTGAATGGCAATATCAGCTTTGTCGCTCCAGGTGTCAAGGTAGTTTCCGGTTCGGTAGAATATGACACCGATGGAAACATCATCAGCGATACCCGTGTATTTGCTCCGAATGATGTCCCGGTATCTTACCAAAGTTTCATCCAAACGTATGAGCCTTGGTCGGGCAATGCGGCATCACAGAACTACCGTTCAACGACCTTCTTCAAGATCCGCGAACTGTCCTTGACCTACAAATTGCCGAAGAAAGCTTGTGATTGGGCTCACCTCAAAGGCGCTTCGGTATCTTTTATTGGACAGAACCTGCTGTTGTGGGCAAAAGAGTTTAAATATGCCGACCCGGATGTTGATGAAGACAACTTGAGCTCTCCGTCCCAACGTTTCTTAGGATTTAATGTTAAAGTAGACTTTTAAATTGGAATAAACAATGAGATTCAAACAATTTATATTAGCCGTTATTGCAGCAGGTACTATGGGTTCAGGGATAACTTCATGTACCTCCAAGTTTGACGATTACAACACAGACCAGAACGCTACAACCACCGTTACGCCGGGTATGTTGGCCACCAACTTAATCATCGGCATGATGGATATGGGCGGATCCAAATATTCTGTCTATGACAATATGCGCAACAAACAGATCGCCTGGGCAGAAGGTAGCGCGGAAAACGACCAATACAACCTTTTCGGACGCGCCAGCTTTGATTCTTACACCGATCTGACAAACTGCCAGAAAATGCTTCTGGAAGCAGCTAGCGCAACGGAAGAGGTTCAGAACTCTTACAAAGGATTAGCCAAGTTCTTTAAGGCACATCACCTGTTCTATCTCTCCATGCAAGTAGGAGACATTCCTTACAGCCAATCGAACCAAGCTGAAGAAGGAAATATCAAGCCTGCGTATGACACACAGAAAGAGGTGATGCGGCAAGTCCTGGAGGATTTGGAAGAGGCCCAGTCACTGTTTGCAGCAGGAACGACTTTCGATGGAGACCCCGTATTAAACGGAGATCCGGAAAAATGGCGGAAGGTCTGCGTAGCGTTCGAACTGAAAGTATTAATGAACCTTTCCAAGAAAACAGGTGATGCCGACCTGCGGGTGCAAGAGCGTTTTGCCAATCTGGCTACCGCAAACAACCTGATGACTTCGAACGATGACAACCTGCAATTGGTTTTCAGCAACACCGGTTCACAACAATATCCGCTGTACCAGAACGACCACATGCAGTATCTGATGGTTTCGTCAACCATCATCGACCCTTTGAAGGAATTTAACGACAACCGCCTGTTCTATTACGCAGAAGCAGCACCCTATGCACTGGAAAACGGACTGACTGCTGAAGACTGGGATGCCTACATGGGTATCGACCCGTCTGCCATCCAAAGCGACAATAATGTCCTGCATGGAGAAGGTAAAGACTGCGGACCGAACGAACGCTATCTGACCGCTGAAGGCGAACCGTTGATGTATGTCAGCTATATGGAACAGAACTTCATCCTGGCTGAGGCGGCTCTTCGCGGATGGATTGGCGGAACGGCTGACGAATACTACAAGAAAGGCATCCGTGCCAGCATGGAATTCATCGCGGAATATACTCCGAATGACGCTACCTATCATCACAATCATCCGATTACCGAAGAATCTATTTCCACCTATCTGGAACAAGACGCTATCCAGTTGAACGGAAACTTCGACCACGATTTGGAAATGATTCTTTTGCAGAAATACTTGGGTTCATTCTTGCAACATCCGGAAAACGACTGCTATTACGACAATCGCCGTACCGGCTATCCTGTACTGCCGATCAATCCGGAATCCAACATGAATACAGACCCGAACAAGCTGCCGGCCCGTTGGATGTACCCGCAGGATGAATTGGATTACAACCGTGAGAACCTGCAATCAGCTATTGATAGCCAATACGGAGGTACAGACGATTACAACAAGCTTATGTGGATTCTTCAAGATTAATTTATATAGATGTTTCCATTAATTATGTATCTTTGTGGATTCTTACTTGGGTAAAGACGCAAAAATTTGCGTCTTTACTTATTAAAAGCTCATACATTTAAGAAGCTGAAATAAATTCAAAACAGATTCTAAGAACTTACAAACAAAGATACAATGAGAAAATTAAGCTGGTTAGGACTATTCTGGTTATGTGCATGGCTGGCAATAGCCGGCACAAATGTCTCCTTGCGGGAGAAGTTGGAAGCTTTACAGGGTATCAGTGATATCGAATCGCTGAGCACAGAGCATTATCCGGAAAAATATGTCATGAAGTTTGAACAGTTCTTGAATCCTAAGGACACGGCCATAGGACGATTCCATCAGCGGATTGTGGTCTGCCATCAGGGATTTGAACGTCCAACCGTAATTGTCACGGAAGGTTATGGCGGGAAATACGCCTTATCTCCCCGTTACCACGAAGAACTATCCGCTCTGCTTCAAGCCAATGTGGTGTTTGTAGAGCACCGCTATTTTCTGGAATCCGCCCCAACCCCAAAGAACTGGGACTACCTGACCGCCGAGAATTCGGCATACGACCTGCATCATGTGGTACAAACCTTCAAACAAATTTACCCGGAGAAATGGATCAGTACCGGCATAAGCAAAGGCGGACAAACTACCATGCTGTATCGGGCTTATTTCCCTCACGATGTGGATTTCTCGGTGGCTTACGTGGCTCCGCTTTGTCGTGGTGTGGAAGATGGCAGGCATGAGCCCTTCCTCCGGAAAGTAGGCACACGCAAAGAAAGGCGCAAAATTGAAGCGTTCCAACGGGAAGTCCTGCAACGGCGCAATGAATTACGTCCGCTGTTCCAGGCATACGTAGAAGAAAAAGAATACACATTCCGCACCTCTTTAGACGAGATTTACGACCTGAGTGTATTGGAATATCCGTTTGCCTTATGGCAATGGGGCACATCGGTCAGCCTGATTCCGGAACAGGGAGCAGACGCAAAAAAAGTATTCGACCATTGGATGCAAATCAGTGATCCCTCCTATTTTTCAATCGGTCAAGACACCGAACCCTTCAACGTTCAGGCAGCCCGCGAGCTGGGCTACTATGGGTATGACACCGAACCTTTCAAAAAGTGGCTTACTATCCCAACAGCTAAAGGGTATCTGAATCGGGTCATGCTTCCCGATGAATTACGAAACAAAGTAGAATTCCGCCCTGAGCTATACCATAAAATATATAGCTTCTTACGTGACAACGACCCGAAAATCATCTTTATCTATGGAGAAATAGATCCTTGGACCGCTGTACGTGTACCGACTTTTAAAGGGAAACAAAATGAACAGATTTACATACAACCGCGCGGGAGCCACTTGTCCCGTATCGGGAATATGCCAGAAAAGATTAAACAACGCATTTTAGAACAAATCCATAATTGGTTAGAGGAATAATTTTAGCAACCCAATTCTCAAAAAGGGTGCGTCCTTCCGAGATAAAGCACCTTGTTTTTTCAAAAGGACTCACCTTTTTTCCACACTATCTATACAAAAATTCCTCCAAAAACAATTTACACTATTGCTTGAACTGAAGAAAACATTTATATTTGTCGAAGTAATAACCCCATAAATCTTAATTATGGAAG
>ERZ857521.4113-NODE-4113-length-10982-cov-3.209756_pt1 | contig 10982 bp, 6 predicted proteins | sample MGYA00519701_ERZ857521 | MGnify/ENA primary metagenome ERZ857521 (study PRJEB31778, sample SAMEA3449346) | human gut metagenome | biome: human gut; feature: human-associated habitat; material: faeces | place: United Kingdom | collected 2010/2012 ...
GAGCCAGTTCTCGCCCACACCGCATTCGGCGATCAGTTTCACCTTGAGATGCGCCGCCCGCTCCATCGCCTCGGTGACGATTTCGCGCACGCGGTCCAACTCGCTGCGCAGCGTGTCGATCACCACTTCGTCGTGCACCTGCAAAATCATCTGCGAGCGGATTCCTTCGCGACGGAACGCTTCGGCGATATGCACCATCGCGATCTTCATGATGTCGGCCGCACTGCCCTGAATAGGGGCGTTGACGGCATTGCGTTCGGCCAGCCCGCGCGCCACGGCATTGCGCGACGCGATGTCGTTCAGGTAACGCCGCCGCCCGAAGATCGTCGTCACGTAACCCACCTCGCGCGCCCGCTCGACCACATGCTCCATATACTCCTTCACCTTGGGGTAGGAGGCGAAATAGCCCTCTATGATCTCTTTGGCCTCCTTGCGCGGAATGTCGAGCCGTTGGCTCAACCCGAAGGCCGAGATGCCGTAGATGATGCCGAAATTGGCCGTCTTGGCCTTGCGCCGCTCGTCGCCCGTCACCGTATCGATCGGTTTGCCGAAGAGCCGCGCGGCCGTCGCGGCATGGATGTCCTCGCCGTGCTCGAATGCCGCGATCAGCGCCTCGTCGCCGCTCAGATGCGCCATCAGGCGCAACTCGACCTGACTGTAATCGGCCGACAGCAGCACATGGTCGTCGTCCGACGGGATGAAGGCGCGGCGAATGGGCTTGCCCAGTTCGTCGCGGATCGGAATGTTCTGCAAGTTGGGATTGGTCGACGACAACCGTCCGGTAGCCGTCACGGCCTGGTTGAACGAGGTATGAATCTTCCCCGTGCGGCGGTTGACCAGCTGCGGCAGTGCCTCGACATAGGTCGACAGGAGCTTCTTCACGCCGCGGTATTCGAGGATCAGGTCGATGATCCGGTGTTTGTGCGCGAATGTTTGCAGATACTCTTCGTCGGTGCTGAACTGCTTCGTGCGCGTCATCTTGGGCTTCTCGGCGATGCGCATTTTGGCGAAAAGCACCTCGCCCAACTGCCGCGTGGAGTTGATGTTGAGCGACGCCTCGCCCGCTTCGCTGCGGATGTCGGCTTCGAGCTGCGCCATGCGGCGGTTCAGTTCCACGGCGTAATGCGCCAGCGCGTCGCAGTCGATGCGCACGCCGGCCATCTCGACGTCGGCCAGCACCTCGATCATCGGCTCCTCGATGTCGAAATAGAGATCGTGCAGCCCCGCCTCCTCGATCTGGGGAAGCAGCGCCCGTTTGAGCCGCAGCGTCACGTCGGCGTCCTCGGCCGCATACTCGGCCACGCGCTCCACGCCCACCAGATCCATCGTCAGCTGACGCGGCCCGCGCCCGATGAGCGTTTCGATCTCGATCGGCTTATAGTTGAGGTACTTGGCCGCCAGTGCATTCATGTTATGGCGCGACTCGGGATCGAGCAGGTAATGGAGGATCATCGTATCGTACTTCGGGCCCCTCACCGCCAGACCGATACGCCGCAGCACCATCAGATCGAACTTGATGTTCTGGCCGATCTTGGCGATCGTTTCGTCCTCGAACAACGGACGCAGCAGCCCGGCATACTCCGGCGTCGAACGTTCGTCGCAGGGCACATACCAGGCCTCGTGCGGCACGACGGCGAACGACATGCCCACGATGCGGTCGTTGAAGAGGTCGAAACCAGTCGTCTCCGTATCGAAACAGAACTCCGGATAACGGCGTATCTCGGCGATCATCGCGCGCAGTTCGTCGGCCGTGCGGACGATCCGGTAGTCGTGAGGCGTCGTCTGCGCACTCTCCATCTCGGGTTCGGCAGGCAGCGCATCCGTTTCGTCGACCTCCTCATCGTCCGCCACGGGCGCTGCCGCCGCAGGCGCCGGATCGGCCGGTGCGAAGAGATCGCCCTGCCCGACCAGCGCCGCCTTCTTGGCGGCAGCCGATTTGGCCCGCGCCATCTCGGCCAGCTGACGCTGCGGGTCCTGCCGCGGCCCGTCGCTCTCTTCGAGCGGCGCCACGTTTTGCAGATCGCGCAGGAACATCGTGAAATCCAGTTCGGCGAAAAGCGCACGCAGTTCGTCCAGATTGGGCGGACACATCGTCAACTCCTCGGGGCGGAATTCGATCGGCACGTCCAGCCGGATCGTCGTGAGCCTCTTGGCAAGCAGCAATTTGTCGCCCCACGCGGCGATGCTCTCGCCCTGCCTGCCCTTGATCCGCTCCACGTTGGAGAGAATGTTCTCGACCGTTCCCCACGTCTGCACCAGCTTGCAGGCACCCTTCTCGCCGATGCCCGGCACGCCGGGAATATTGTCCGAGGCATCGCCCCACAACGCCAGCACGTCGCGCACGAGCGTCGGATCGTCGAATCCGTAATGTGCGCGGATGGCGTCGCAGTCGACGATCTCGATGCCGTCGCCCTTCTGCTTGTAGAGCTTGCAGCAGGGGCGCACGAGCTGCCCGTAATCCTTGTCGGGCGTCACCATGAAGACCTCGTACCCTTCGGCGGCAGCCTTCTGCGACAGGGTACCGATCACGTCGTCGGCCTCGAATCCCTCGACTTCGAGCACCGGCACGCACATCGCATCCAGAATCCGCTTGATATAGGGGATCGACAGAGCGATGTCCTCCGGCGTGGCGGGACGGTTGGCCTTGTATTCGGGGTAGAGTTCGCGGCGGAAACTTCCGCCCTTTGGATCGAACGCCACACCCAGCAGGTCGGGATTTTCGCGTTTGAGGATGTCGCGCAGGAACTTCACGAAACCGAAAACGACCGACGTATTCATCCCCGTACGGTTGCGCATCGGCCGCGTCAGAAACGCATAATAGTATTTATAGATCAGTGCGTAGGCATCGACCAGAAACAGTTTTTTCATCACTATCCGATTTGTGGCGCCGCAGTCCGGTCGGGCACAGGTTGCGCGGCCGGCAGCCGGCACCGTTAGTTGTTGTCGTCGGCGACCCACTCGGCGTAGGAGGTGGCCGTCTCGTGGAGTCGGAGCGCATAAAGTTCCACTCCTTCGGGCAGCCGCGGCGCGATGCGGGCGGCGAAGTCGGCGAGCATGTTCTCGCACGTCGGCTGGTAATCGACGCACACGATCCGTTCGAACCGCGTGCCGAGCGCTTCCGCAAACGCCTCGCCGGCAGGCGTGCGGCGCATGACGAAGGCGTGGTCGAGCCGCTGCACCACCTCTTCGCCGACGATCCGTTTGAGCTGCCCGAAATCCATGACCATGCCCAGCTTGGGATTCCGTCCGTCGCAGACCGGAACGCCTCGCACGGTCACGAACAACCGGTACGAATGGCCGTGTATTTCGCGGCACGCACCGTCGTAACCTTCGAGCAGGTGCGCCGCCTCGAACGAGAACTCCTTGGTAAGTCTTATCTTCGTCATACGTTTATCCTTTTTCACGAAGCGGGCCGGAATGACGCTTCATTTCGGCCCGTCGGATCGTGTTTTCACACCGAACGGACGCCGAAACGTCCGCTCCGAACTTCCGTCCGTCTTGCTGCGGTCAATCGTGGAGGCAATCGACGTAAATCTGACGCTGGAACGCTTCGTTCAGCGAGATGTAGGTCTGTGTGGTCGAAATGCCCGGAATGGCCAGAATCCGGTCGCAGAGCGTCGTCATCAGGTGCTCGTTGTCGACGCAGTACAATTTCACGAAAAGGTTGTACGTCCCCGTGATGAAATGGCACTCCACGATTTCGGGAATCTGTTTGAGCCGGTCGACCGTCTGCATGAGGATCGACACGTCCTGCAAGCGGATGCCGATGTAGGCGCAGACGTCGAAACCGAGCATCTTGGGATCGCCCCCCAGCCGGCTGCCGAGGATCACCCCCGACTCGTCGAGCTTCTTGATGCGCTGGTGGATGGCCGCTCCCGAAATGCCGCATTTGCGGGCGATTTCCAGAAAGGGCATACGCGCATTGGTAATCAGATATTTGAGAATTTTCCGATCGATCGCGTCGATAACAACCTGTGACATAATTCCTCCTTATTCTTATTGTAACACATTCAGTTCCCTGCCCACCTTGACGAAGGCGGCGATGCAGCGGTCGAGCTGTTCGACGGTATGTCCCGCCGAGACCTGCACGCGGATGCGCGCCTGCCCCTTCGGCACGACAGGGTAGTAGAACCCCGTGACGAATACGCCCTCCTCCTGCAAACGCGCAGCGAAATCCTGCGACAGCTTGGCATCGTAGAGCATCACGGCGCAGATGGCCGACTGCGTGGGTTTGATGTCGAATCCGGCGGCCATCATCCCCGCACGGAAATGCTCCACGTTGGCCACCAGCCGGTCGTGCAGTTCGTTGCTCTGGCCGAGGATCTTGAACAGTTCGATGCCGGCGCCCACCACGGCAGGGGGCAGCGAGTTGGAGAAGAGGTAGGGCCGCGACCGCTGCCGCAGCATGTCGATGATCTCGCGGCGGCCCGTCGTAAATCCGCCCACGGCGCCGCCGAAAGCCTTGCCCAGCGTACCGGTCAGGATGTCGACCTCGCCGCGCAAATCGTAAAGTTCCGTGATGCCGCGCCCCGTAGCGCCCAGCACGCCGGCCGAGTGGCATTCGTCGACCATCACCAGCGCGTCGTACTGCCGCGCCAGGCGGCAGATCTCGTCCAACGGAGCGGCATTGCCGTCCATCGAGAAGACCCCGTCGGTGCAGATCACGCGGAAGCGCTGCGCCTGCGCACGTTTGAGGCAATCCTCCAACGCCTCCATGTCGGCATTGGCGTAGCGGTAACGCACCGCCTTCGAGAGCCGCACGCCGTCGATGATCGAGGCGTGGTTCAGCGCATCCGAGATGATGGCGTCCTGCTCCGTGAAGAGCGGTTCGAAAACGCCGCCGTTGGCGTCGAAGCAGGCGGCGTAGAGAATCGTGTCCTCCGTGCCGAAATAATCGGCGATCGCACGTTCCAGCTCCTTGTGAATATCCTGGCAGCCGCAGATGAACCGCACCGACGACATGCCGAAACCCCGTTCGTCCATGGCCCGTTTGGCCGCTTCGATCAGGCGTTCGTCGTCCGAAAGACCCAGATAGTTGTTGGCGCAGAAATTCAGCACGGAGCGGCCCGCGACTTCGATCTCGGCACGCTGCGGAGAGGCGATCACCCGTTCGGTCTTATACAGTCCCGCCGCCTTGATATCAGCGAGTTCCCGTTGGAGATATTCCTTGATTTTCCCGTACATCGACTAAAAGTTTTAAGATTTCATTGAAGATATCTTATGATCTGAAAGCAAAGGTAAAAATTTAAAATGAAAAACGCCGGTTTTCGATCCTGTTTTTGTCCGGAATCATAAAAAAACAAATGTTTTCGCCGCGGTTTATCTTTTGATACTTTGGCTTGATCCAAAAGCACAGAAGAAATCGATTCTTACTTCGGGAAGTATCCCGTACTTTCGATTCGGCGTTTCCTGCAAGGAGCAAGTTTACCACCTTTTGGCACCAAAAGGTGGCGCCAAAAGTGTCCGCAGGGCACCTCCGTCGGGATCGGACAAAGGCTGTCTCTGAGCGATCACGAAAGACTCCGCTTGTCGCACGATCGCTCCGGGCGTTCCATCCTTTGTCCGATCTGTTGCCTCCTCCGGTGCAATGCGGAGGCTGTTGTGCGCTCCACGCAACGATGGTTTATTCCGATGTAATTCTTCTATACTCGATTCAGCAGGCCTCCGGCCTGCCGGATCGCACTGCGAAAATAGCGGATGAAGCGACGGTAATCGGAAAGCAGGGAACAGCGACGTTTTATAAAAGATGATTCATCCCCTGCAAATCTACGGTTCAAGCAGGATCGATCTTTCCGTTTCCCGTGAAAAAACGGCGGAAGGAGACTTCCTTCCGCCGTTCGAAATACGTTTTCCGAGATCACTCCGCAACGGGCTTGCCGTCGCGCACGAGCGTCATCTCGCGCACCAGATATCCCGCATCGGCGAACTTGTCGATGATGAACAGCACGTAGCGGATATCGACCGAAATAGTGCGTTGCAACGCCGGCTCGAAAGCCACGTCGCCCGACATCGCCTCCCAGTTGCCGTCGAAGGCCAGCCCCAGCAACTCGCCGCGGCCATTCATGATCGGCGAACCGGAGTTGCCGCCCGTAATGTCGAGATTCGCCAGAAAAGCGACCGGCAGTTCGCCCCGCCCGTTGGCATAGGCGCCGAAATCCTGCGCGGCATAGAGCTCTTTGAGCTTGTCGGGCACGGAGAACTCCGTCGGATTCTTCGGGTCCTCCTTCTCCATGACGCCACGCAACGTCGTATAGTAGTGGTAGGTCACGCCGTCGGCCGGATCGTAGGGCAGCACCTGCCCGTAGGTAAGGCGAATCGTGAAGTTGGCGTCCGCCGCCCACGCACGGTCGGAGTACTGCCGCATCAACCCCTCGATATAGAGACGATGTCCGTCGGCGTAGTTGCGGTTCGCCTCCTTCTGCGCCTGCTGCAATTCGAGCATCTTGCCCGTTACCGACAGCGCCAGCAGCGCCGCAGGGTCTTCGTCGAGCCGTTCGCGCGAAAAGCGGTCCACGAACTCCAACGCCCGCGTCTCGTCGGCGAACACCGAATTGTCGTAGAGGTAATCGACCGCGGCGTCCAGATCGTCGAACTGCCCTTCGGCCGCAACGAATACGTCGGGCAACTCCTTGACATGCTCCATCACCAGTTCGAACATGCGGCGCGCCACACGACGGTCGGTAGCGGGATTGTAGTCCTTGTAGAAGCCGCGCAACCGCTCTTTGAGCGCCTCCGGATCTTCGAGCTTCTTGCCCTTCTTGCCGACCGCAGCGATCACGTAGGAGGCCGGCGTCATGATTTCGACCGAGCGCTGCAACGCCTCGTTGAGGTACTGCTGTGCGGCATAGGCTTCGTTGCTCGCAGCTATCGCGTCGCGGATCATCCCCAACGCCTCGTCGTAACGCTCCCCGTCTACGCTGTTCGCCTCGGCCCATTGCTGGAAGGCGCGTTCCTGCTCCTGCTTCTTGCGCTTCACGTCGAGCCGTTCGATGCCGCGCGACATCCCCATGGCATTCTTCCAATAGTTCGACGACTGGGCGTATTTCGAGGCGTACTGGATGCGCACCTTGTCGCTCGCGAGCATGTCTTCGGCCAGGATCTTCTGCCGCTCGCCGCGGATGAAGATGCGCTGCGGATTGGTGATCGTGAGCATCCGGTCGATTTCATACGAGGTCATGTAACGCTGCGTCGAGCCGGGGAAGCCCATGATCATGGCGAAATCTCCTTCGTCGTACCCGTCGAGCGAAATGCGCAGGTATTCGTCAGCGCGATAGGGGACATTCTTCGTCGAATACTCCGCCGGACGGTTGTCCTTGCCGGCGTAGATGCGGAACATCGAGAAATCGCCCGTATGGCGCGGCCACATCCAGTTGTCGGTGTCGCCGCCGAACTTGCCGATCGAATTGGGCGGCGTACCCACCAGACGGATATCCTTGTATACCTCCATCGCAAAGGCGAAATACTGGTTGCCGCCGAAGAAGGGTTTGACCGAGATCTCCATGCCGGGGTACTCCTTGCCGAAGCGTTTGCGCACCTCGGCGACCTGTTTCTTCACCAGTTCGGCGCTCCTCGCCCATGGCCGTCGACGGCACGGCACCCAGCACGTCGGCCGTCACGTCGGCGATACGGCGGACGAAACGCACTTCGAGTCCGGGGGCGGGAAGCTCCTCGGCACGCGAACGCGCCCAGAATCCGTTTTTCAGAAAGTCGTGCTCGACCGACGACAGCGACTGGATGGCGCCGTAGCCGCAGTGGTGGTTCGTCAGCAGCAACCCCTCGGGCGAGACCACCTCGCCCGTACATCCCGCGCCGAAGATGACGATCGCATCTTTGAGCGACGAACGGTCGGCGGCATAAATCTCCTCGGCCGAGAGTTCGCACCCCTTGGCCCGCATGTCGGCGATATTCATCTTTTGCAAATAGGGCAGCAGCCACATTCCCTCGTCGGCGGCCGCCGTCGCGGCGAAGAATGCCGCGAACAAAAACATCGAAAATTTTTTCATAGGTATTGATCTGTCATTTATTTTTCCCTGTCCGATCCGCAGACGGCGAAGACGACCGCAAACGGGCCGCCGCACCGCGCCGTCAACCGATCTCGATCATGCGGCGGATCGACCGCTCGGCGGCGCGCCGCACCTGTTCGTCGATCACCACCTCGGGCGACTCGTTTTCCAGACAGGCGGCGATGCGTTCGAGCGTCACCATCTTCATGTAGACGCAGTTGTTGCAGCCGCACGTATCGTCGTCGGGAGGCGCCGGAATAAAGCGTTTGCGGGGATAGCGGCGCTGCATCTCCGCGAGGATGCCCGCTTCGGTCACGACGATGAACTCCTGGGCGGCGCTGCGGCCGCAATAGTCGAGGATCGCTGCCGTCGAACCGACGAAATCGGCTACCGCCGTGATATAGGCGCGGCATTCGGGATGCGCGACGACCTCGGCCCCAGGGTGCTCCTCGCGCAATGCGAGCAGTTTTTCGAGCGAAAACTCCTCGTGCACGTGGCAGGCGCCGTCCCACAGCACCATGTTGGTGCGTCCCGTGAGTTTCTGCACGTAGGCGCCCAGATTGCGGTCGGGTGCGAAGAGGATCGGCTGTTCGGCCGGAATCGACTCGACGACCTTCAAGGCGTTGGACGACGTGCAGCAGACGTCGGTCTGCGCCTTGATCTCCACCGACGTATTGACGTACGAAACCACCGTATGGCCGGGGTAGCGGGCGCGGAAGCGGCGGAACGCCTCGGCCTCGCAACCGTCGGCCAGCGAGCAGCTCGCTTCGGGCACGGGGATGAGCACCTTCTTGTCGGGACAGAGCACCTTGGCCGTCTCGGCCATGAAATGTACGCCCGCGAAGAGAATCGTGCGGGCCTCCACCTTCTGCGCTTCGATCGACAGCGCGAGCGAGTCGCCCAGAAAATCGGCAACGGCCTGCACTTCGGGCAGCGTATAATAGTGGGCGAGGATCACGGCTCCCTTGCGGCGTTTGAGCTCTTCGATGCGGGAGAGGAGGTTATCGACCATCTTTTGTTTTTATTTTTTAATTCAATTTTAATTTAATAAAGAAAAAGAAGATTAATAATGCCTGTTGACAATGTCGATAAGTTTTCCGCGGAAAAAGTTATGCCGGTTCCGCAGTGGCATTTGTCGATTACTGTTTTTCCTTCTTTTCATTCAAATTATTGAACGGTAGATCGTTGAACTGAAAATTCAAAAGTAATCGACAATTGTCCGTAACTCTTTTCAACATGTCGACAGTTATTTTTTCTCAACATTCCTTCATCTTTCGGCGGGTCGGGCGGCGCAACAAGTTTTCAAAACTTTTTCTTGGTTTTTCCGAAGTTTCGTACACACGGTGTTCTGTGCGATTCTGCAACTTTTCGACCCTCTTTTTTATTACGAGTTATTGCGGGATTGTACACAACTTCTCAACAGGTTTTCGCCATGTTTTCAACAACTTTTTCGGCGATCGAACGATAGAGGGATTCGACGGCCGGATCGGTTCCCGCGGCCGGACGCCCCTCTTCCGATCCGTCCATAACGGATTGAACGATCGGAATATCGCCCAGGAAAGGCACGTCGTTCTGCTCGGCGAAGGCGCGCGCACCCCCGTGGCCGAAGATGTAGTAACGGTTTTCGGGGAGTTCCTTCGGGGTGAACCAGGCCATGTTCTCGATGATGCCCACGACGGGAATTTCGATCTTGTCGGCGCGGAACATCTCCACGCCGCGCCGCACGTCGGCCACGGCTACCTGCTGGGGTGTCGAGACGATCACCGCACCCGTGACCTTCAACTCCGAAATGACGGCCAGATGCACGCCGCCCGTGCCGGGAGGAAGATCGACGAGCAGGAAGTCCAGCCCGCCCCATTTGGTCTGGTGGATCATCTGGCGCAGGGCGTTGGTCGCCATGGCGTCGCGCCAGATCAGTGCGTCGGAGGGTTTGATGAAGAAGCCGATCGACATGAGTTTGATACCCATCGCGTCGGCCGGCAGGATGCAATCCTCGCCGTCGATGCGTTCGGCATCGGGCAGATAACCCTCCACGCCGAACATTTTGGGCTGCGACGGTCCGTAAATGTCGGCGTCGAGGATGCCCACGCGGTAACCCATGTTGCGCAGCGTGAGCGCCAGATTGGCCGTGACGGTCGATTTGCCCACGCCGCCCTTGCCCGATGCGACGGCCAGCACCTTGCCGATACCGCCCGTGAAGGTATGCTGCGATGCCGCCGGCGCCGCTTTCGGCGCGGCTTCTCGGACGATGACGGCGACGTGTTCCCGGTCGAGGGAGAGCTCTCGGGCGATGGCCTCCTCGACCTGGCGTTTGATCTTCAAGGCGAAGGGGTCGCGCGCCTTTTCGAACCGGAGCGTGACGGTCACGCGGCCTTCGCCGGCGTCGATATGCTCCACCATGCCGCTCTCGACGATGTTCCGCCCGCTTTCGGGGTGGACGATGCGTGCGAGCAGCGCTTTGATTTTTTGCTCCATAACGTATCCGGAATATGACTTTTCCCGACAAAGATACGGATAAGCGAGGGCAATGTCAAATTTATTTGAACATTGCCGAGCGGGAGTTTTTTCGGCGAAGCCGGAGGGGACGATATTTTTAGGGATGCGGGTATGTGCGGCCGTTTGAAAAATTTCGTAAATTTGACGGAAGTGAAATCGAAAACCGAAGACGCGATGAATATCGAGGAGTTCAGGGAGTATTGCCTGTCGCTGCCGGGTGTGACCGAGAAGATGCCGTTTACCGCATTGAACGACGCTTACAGCCGCGACGTGCTCTGTTTTTATGTCGGGAGCAAGTGGTTCTGTTACGTCAATATCGTGCTCTTCGACCGCTGCTGCGTCAAGTCGACGCCCGAGGAGGCCGCGGAACTGCGTGCGCGGTACGAGGGCGTGCGTCCGGCATGGCACATGAATAAGCGACACTGGATTTCCGTAGGCGCCGGCGAAGGCATAACCGAGCGGGTGCTGGAGGAGCTGGTCGAG
>ERZ857521.4115-NODE-4115-length-10980-cov-3.332174_pt1 | contig 10980 bp, 9 predicted proteins | sample MGYA00519701_ERZ857521 | MGnify/ENA primary metagenome ERZ857521 (study PRJEB31778, sample SAMEA3449346) | human gut metagenome | biome: human gut; feature: human-associated habitat; material: faeces | place: United Kingdom | collected 2010/2012 ...
CAGCGGGGTGCCCGCCGCAGGGGCAAAAGTCATGGCTGAGAGGTGGCGGGGCTTCATTTTGTTGATGATGCCGGCGGTGGACAGGACGTGCTCCTCCCAGTCGCCCCCCTGGCCGGTGAGGCCCAGGATGACGATGGCCCACAGGTCGATGCCCGCCGCCACCAGGTTCTGGCCCGCCTGGAGCATCTCCGCGGCGGTGCAGCCCTTTTGGATGGCCTGGAGCACTGCGTCGCTGCCGCTCTCCACCCCCAGATAGGCCCGGGTCAGTCCGGCCTCCCGCAGGGCGCGCAGTTCCTCCGGCGTCTTGCTCAGGGTGCTCCTGGGGCCGGCGTAGGTGGTCACCTTCTGGAGCTTAGGGAAGGCAGCATACAGCTTCTCCAGGATCTGGAGCAGCTGCTCCGTCCTCATCACGATGGCATCCCCGTCCATGAGGAAGACCCGCTCCACATTGGGCCCGTAGTAGCTGCGGGCCATGTCGATGTCCTCCAGGATCTCCTCCACCGGGCGGACCCGAAACTTCTTCTCCTTGTACATGGCACAGAAGGTGCATTTGTTGTGGGAACACCCGATGGTGCACTGGAGCAGATAGCTGCGCCACTCCCCTGGGGGACGGTACAGCAGGTCACTGTCGTATCGCATGGGTCACTGTCCTTTCAAAATCTCTTCCATAGCCCGGCACATGGCCTCCATCTCCTCGTCTGTCCCGATGGACACCCGCAGATGGTCCTGTATCCTGGGGCGTTCAAACCGGCGCACCAGCACGCCCCAGTCCCGCAGCCCCTGCTGGAGCACCCGCCCGGAGTGGTCCGGGTGGGCGATGAACAGGAAATTGGAGCTGGAGTCATGGACCTGGAAACCCATCTCCCGCAGCCTGTGGGTGACCCACGTCCGGGTCGCCATGATCTTGCCCCGGGTCTCCTCAAAATATGCCGTGTCCCGCACGGCCGCCTCCCCTGCCGCCTGGGCCAGCCGGTCCAGGGGGTAGGAATTGAAGGAGTTCTTCACGCAGTTTACCCCAGCGATCAGGTCCTGGCTGCCCAGGGCGTAGCCGATCCGCATCCCCGCCAGGGACCGGGACTTGGACATGGTGCGGACCACCAGCAGGTTGGGATACTGGTCGATGAGCTCCACAGCGGACTGGGCCCCGAAGTCGGCGTAGGCCTCGTCTACCAGCACCGCCGCTGCCGGGTTGGCCTCCACGATCCGCCGGATGTCAGACAAAGGCAGGGCCTGGCCCGTGGGTGCGTTGGGGTTGCAGATCACCGCGCCGCCGTTCCCCCTCAGAAAGCGCTCCACCGGCAGGGTGAAGTCCTCGTTGAGGGGGATCTCCTCATAGTCCAGCCCGAACAGCTCGGTATAGACCGGATAGAAGCTGTATGTGATGTCTGGGAACACCACCTTCCGCCCGGGGCTGAACAGGGCGTAAAAGCACAGCCCCAGCACCTCGTCTGAGCCGTTGCCGCAGAACACCTGCTCCGGCTCCACGCCATAGTGCTCCGCCAGCGCCCCCCGCAGCGCGGCAGACTCCGGATCAGGATAGAGCCGCAGGCGCTGATCCGCCTCCCGCTGGATGGCCTCCAGCACCCGGGGAGAAGGGGGGTAGGGGTTCTCGTTGGTGTTCAGCTTGATGAACGTCCGGTCCTTGGGCTGCTCCCCGGGGGTGTAGGGCACCAGTCCCTGGATCCGGCTGCTCCAGTATTGTTGATTCATGCCTCTTCCCCTCCTCCTTGGCCGCCCTTTGTCGGGCGCGCCTCCAGTTTGACCTCCGTGCCGTCCCGATACACCTTTCGGACACTTTTCTCCGCCTTGTTCCGGGGAAGCATCACCTCGTGTCCGCAGCCCAGACAGCGCATCCGAAAATCCATGCCCACCCGGAGGACCAGCCACTCCTGGCTTCCACAGGGGTGAGCCTTCTTCATTTTCAGCACATCTCCCACATGGATGTCCATCACATGCTCCTCCATTCCGGCCTCTCTCTGGCTCGGGCCGCTTCCTTTTGCAGTTTTTTACTATTATAGAGGAATTCCGCGCCCCTGTCAAATCCTCCCTCGCCGTCTCCCTTTCATCCCCAGCACCCCAGAAAATGACAACAGTGCAGAGGCGGCGGACCCTTCCTGCCAGAGGGGCCCGCCGCCTTGCCTGTATCCGATACTTATTTAGTGCCGAAAATTCGGTCGCCCGCGTCGCCCAGGCCGGGGACGATATAGCCGTGGTCATTGAGCTTCTCGTCCACCGCGGCCACATAGATGTCCACATCGGGATGGGCGGTACGCACTGCCTGGATGCCCTCAGGGGCGGCCAGGATGTTCATCAGCTTGATGCTCCTGCACTCATAGTTTTTCAGGAACTGGATGGCCGCCACGGCGGAGCCGCCGGTAGCCAGCATGGGATCCAGGACGATGACGTCCCGCTCGGCGATGTCGTGAGGCATCTTGCAGTAATACTCCACCGGTGCCAGGGTCTCCGGGTCCCGGTACAGGCCGATGTGCCCCACTTTGGCGGAGGGGATCAGCGTCAGGATGCCGTCCACCATGCCCAGCCCGGCCCGCAGGATGGGAACAATGGCCAGCTTCTTCCCCGTCAGGCACTTGAAGGTGCCGGTGGCCACGGGAGTCTTGATCTCCACATCCTCCAGAGGCAGATCACGGGTAGCCTCATAACACTCCAGTGTAGCGATCTCGGACACGATCTCCCGGAACTCCTTCACACCGGTGCGCTCGTCCCGCAGGATACTCAGCTTGTGCTGGAGCAGCGGGTGATCCAAAACATGGACTTTGCTGTCAAACATCTGAAACGCTCCCCTTTTTATTTTGATTTAGCTTCCCGCTCCAGCCGCTCCCGCTCCGCCTGAGACAGGCGGCAGTACACGGGGGCCAGCTCCTCTCCGGAGACCAGTCCGCCTGAACGGACCAGCTCCAGCGCCGCGCGGGCCACCCCCCAGGCGCTCTGCATCCGCAGATGCTCCGGGGCCATTTTCAGGGTGATACCCTGCTCTGTTAAAGTATTATAGCACAGCCTGGCCCCGTCTCCAACTACAATTTTCTCTTTTTCCACCTTTTTCAGCTCTTCCCCCAGCTGGTCCAGGCCGATGGCCCGGTCGGGCGTCAGCCGCTGGAGGCCCTCCCCTGCGGCCAGGAAGAGGGCGTTGTACACCTGGCTGCGCCGGGCATCCATGGCGCACACGATGACCCGCCCCTCCAGGTGGGCCAAAGGCCAGGCCATGGACTCCAGGGTGGAGCAGGGGGCGCAGGGCTTGTCCTCCGGCCAGGCCAGCCCCTTCGCGGTAGCCACGCCGATGCGCAGCCCGGTGAAGGAGCCGGGGCCGGCCGCCACGGCGATTACCTCCACCTCCTTCAGGGACGCGCCGCAGTTCTTCAGCATGCTGTCCACCAGGGGCAGCAGGGTCCGGCTGTGGGTCAGCCCGCTGTTCTGCCAGCTCTGGGCCAGCAGGGTCCCGTCCTGGCACAGGGCGGCGGAACAGGCCGCCGCCGAGGTCTCAAGGGCCAGTATTTTCATCGTCGATCTCCCCTCTCTGCTCAAAATCCGGCGGGGACAGGCTCCACCGAGATCACCCGCCTGCTCTCCTCCCCGCCCCGGCGGATGTCCACCCGGACAGTGTCCCGCTCCAGCGCGTCCGCCACATTCTCGCTCCACTCCACGGCGCACACGCCGCCCCGGGCCAGGTAGTCCTCCCAGCCGATGTCGAACAGCTCGTCGGAGGAGGTCAGGCGGTACATGTCGAAGTGGAACAACGGCAGCCGCCCCCCTTCATACTCGTTGACAATGGCAAAGGTGGGACTGGTCACCCGATCCCCGATCCCCAGCCCCCGGGCGATGCCCCGGGTGAATGCGGTCTTGCCCGCCCCCAGGTCCCCGGTAAAGGCCACTACATCCCCCGGGGACAGGGCCCGCCCCAGCCGTTCTCCCAGCTCCTCCGTCTCCTCGGGGCTGTTGGTCACAAATTCCATGCTCGCTCCTCTCCCCGCGGACATCGCGGCTCCACGTTCTCGCCTCCGATTATAACACAGGTCCCCCACGCTTTTCCAGTGATGTTTCCGCCGTCCTCATGCTTTTCCCGCCCGCAGTTCCACATGCCGGGAGGAAACGCGGTCCCAACCGCCCTTTTTTCAGAACTGTCAGTTTACTTTTTCACACAAAGGCGGTAAAATAATAATTTGAAAGAAAATATTTCCCCCTACTGAAGAGGTGACAACGTGACCACCCTGTTTTCCCCCATCCGGGAGTTTTTCAAGAAGGGCGATGTGCTCCTTCTGTTCCTATGTCTCACGGCCAGCGGCTACGGCCTGGCCCTGATCTACAGCGCCACCCGCTATCTCGATAATAATAATCGGAACGTGATCGTCCAGGCCGTCGCCATCTGCATCGGCGTGGTCATCTATATCGTCCTCACCTTTGTGGACTTCCAGCTGTTCGTGGAGAAGTGCTGGAAGTGGCTGGTGGCCTTTGATGTGGGCTTCATTCTCCTGCTCCTGACCCCCCTGGGAAAGGAATCGGGGGGCAACCGGAACTGGCTCGCTCTGGACCGGATCATCCCCCACTTCCCCTTGGATCTCCAGCCCAACGAGATTGTCAAGATCCCCTTTATCCTGCTTCTGGCCTGGCAGGCCGCCCGCATCCACCAGCAGGAGCGGGACATCAGCTCCCCCTTCTCCGTGGCCCAGCTCACCGGTCATACCCTGCTGATGGTGGGGCTGATCGCCGTGGTCTGCGGTGACATCGGTATGTGCGTCATCTATCTGTTCCTCTTCGTCACCATCTCCTGGATGGCGGGGGTGAAGGCTCGATGGTTCGCTCTGGGCGGGACGTGCTTCGTGGGTGCCATTCTTGGGGCCTGGTTCACCATCCTCCAGAGTGACCGCTTCGCCTATATCCGCAATCGGTTTATGGTCGTATTGGACCACAGCCTGGATCCGCTGGGGGCTGGCTTCCAGCAGAGCCGTTCCCTGCTGGCCATCGGCTCGGGCCAGCTCACCGGCCAGGGATACCTCAACGGCACCCAGACTCAGGCATCATACAGTGCCGCTCTCCCTGCCCGACAGACCGACTTCATCTTCTCCGTCTGCGGGGAGGAGCTTGGCATGGTGGGCTGCCTCCTGCTGCTCCTGGTCCTGGCCCTCATCATCCTGCGGTGTTACTGGGTGGGCCGGAACGCCAGCTCCCCCTTCTCCGCCTATGTATCCATGGGGATCGCCGGGATGCTGCTGGCCCAGGTATTCTTCAATGTGGGTATGTGCCTGTACATCCTGCCTGTCATGGGGCTCACGCTCCCCTTTTTCAGCTATGGCGGCTCCTCCATCATCACCCTTTACACCGCCATGGGCATCGTCTCCAGCATCCGGGCCAGGACCCTCCCCAGCTGGCTTCGGGACCGGAACCAGCTCTGACCCTGGCCGACCCTCGATCGCGGAGGTGACTCCATGCTGCAAAAGATCAAAAGCCTCTCCCTGGAGCGGCAGCTCTTCCTAAGCTTTTCTGCTGTCTCCGCCCTGCTACTGATGCTCTCTCTGGGGATCACCCTCTATTTCGATATCGCCCGCCAAAGTCAGAGCATCGACTCCACCATCTCCAGCACCGCCGCCTATGTGGCCTCTATGGATGGCGTGGCGGAGATGCTGGCGAATGGCTATCCCACCCAGGAGGTCACCGGGTCGCTGGATTCCCTGCACCAGAATTTTCCTGGTATTGACATCATTGCTGTCTATGACCGAAATGGTCTGCGCTTTTACCACACCAGCCGCCTGGAGACCGGCGAGACCTTTGTAGCCGGGGAGGAGACTGCCATCCTGTCCGGCTCCCCGCCCTATATCACCACCGGCTACGGCACCCACGGCAACCAGCGGGTGGCTTTCCATGCGGTCCGGGACGGGTCTGGCTCCATCATCGGCTTTGTCACCGTGGCCATCTTCCGGGCCGACATTCTCCAGCGCAGCCTCAATCTCGTGCTGCTCTTCTCTCTGGTGCTGGGCGGCATGTTCGGTGTGGCCCTTTTGCTCGCCCGTGGAATCGTCCATCTGCTGAAGGGCTCCCTCCGCGGGCACCACCCCAAGGAACTGCTGGACCTCTACTTACAGCAGGACGACCTGCTCAACTCCATCGAGGACGGCCTGGTGGCCACCGACCTGCGGGGGCAGGTGGTCTTTGCCAACGACCAGGCCCGGACCCTGCTCCAGTGCGGCTCCACCCCCCTGGAGGGACAGCCGCTGACCCGCTTCTTCCCGGAGACGGGCTGCATCCAGGTGGCCCGCAGCGGGCAGGCGGTGCACAACCGCTCCTGCGTCATCCAGGAGCGCCAGATCCTGGCCAGTGAGGTGCCCATCCTGGGGGAGAACGGCTCCCAGGGGGTGCTCAACGTCTTCCACGACAAGACGGAGATGCGCAAGCTGTCCGACGAGCTCTCCGGCGCCCGTTACATGCTGGACACCCTGCGCTTTTTCAACCACGAGTTCATGAACAAGCTCCACATCATCCTGGGCTATCTCCAGACCGGCGAGAGCCAGAAAGCTGTCCAGTTCATCATGAACACCAGTCTGGTCACCAGCCAGTCCATCCGGGAGACGGCGGACTGTATCCGGGTGTCCCACCTGTGCGCCCTCATCATCGGGAAGATGATGCACGCCGCCGAGCTGGGCATCCTGCTCACCGTAACCCACGACAGCTTCTGCCGGGAGGAGGACCTGCTCCTCTCCCCGGAGGACTATGCCACCATCCTGGGCAACCTGTTGGAAAACGCCATCGACGAGCTCAGCCGAAGCCACAGCGAGGTGCGGGAGATCAAGCTGTCCATGTACTGCCGCCCTGACTGCAATCTGGTGGTCTGCGAGGACACCGGCGGCGGCATCGCCCCCGACATCCTGCCCCACATCTGGGACAAAGGATTCTCCTCTAAGGGGGAGGGGCGTGGCTTCGGCCTATATCTGATCAGCCGGCTGGTGGACGAGCATGGAGGCTGCATCGAGCTGGAGACCGAGCCCGGGGTAGGCACCTGCTTCACCCTGACCTTTACCAGAGAGGAGTGAGACCGGATGTACCAAGTCATTATCATCGAGGACGACCCCATGGTGGCCGCCATCGACAAGCAGTACGTGGAGGCGGACAGCCAGTTCCGTGTGGTCCGCACCTTCAAGAGCGGCGGAGAGGCTTTGGCCCATTTGCCGGAGCTCAAGGCGGATCTGATCATCCTGGACTACTACACCCCGGGCATGAACGGCACTGAATTCGTAGACCAGCTCCACACCCTGGGGGAGAGCCCCTTCATCATCGCGGTCACCTCCGCCAACGACACCCATATCGTCCAGGGCCTGCTCGCCCGGGGGGTGCTGGATTATCTTGTCAAGCCTTTCCAGTTCCCCCGCTTCCGTCAGGCGCTGGACCGGTTCCTTCAGGCCAGGCGGCTGCTGGAGCAGGGGCCCGGCAGCATGGACCAGAGCGCCATTGACCAGCTGGTCCATCACCGGGAGGCAGTGCCTCCCGGTACGCCCTTGGACAAGGGCGTGAATTTCAGCACTCTGTCCAGGATCCGCCGCTTTTTCGATGAGAACCCGGAGCACTTCTTTACCAGCGAACAGATCGCCGAACATGTGGGCCTGTCCCGTATCACGGTACGCCGCTATGTCAACTACATGGTGGATCAGGGGGAGATCACCAGCTCCATCGATTACCAGACCGGAGGCCGCCCCTCCATCCGCTACCTGAGGCTGCACAGCTGAATATCATCCCTATCCCTCCCGGCAGGCATCGCAGGACCGATGCCTGCTTTTTCCTTCCCGCTCAGCTTTCTTTCCGCACAGCCTGATTTTGGGGGCCTATTCAGTTACAATAGTTACAAAAGCCCTTCAATAATTACGATAAATTGACTTCTTCCCCTTGTCTTTATAGAATCTTTATTGTAAAAGGTGTGTGTCCGGCGGACTGCCGGGCAGGAAAGAAAGGAGAGAGATGTGTATGACTTTGGAAAAAATCCTTGGCTATTTCGGGACCTACACAGCTGGTGTGGATGGAGCGGTCAGCTCCTTTCAGTTCGAGTATCTCACCAGCCTTGGTTTCGCAGCTATTGTGATCTTTCTGGGCCACGCCATCGTCAAGCGCTCCGCGCTTCTGAAAAAATTTGCAATTCCCGCTCCTGTGGTCTCCGGCCTGCTGTTCTCTATCGCAGTCGCCATTCTAAAGGCATCTGGCGTGATGGCCTTTTCCTTCGATGTCAAGACCATCCAGGACCTGTGCCAGAACATTTTCTTTATGTGCGTGGGCTTCGGCTTCAGCTGGAAGCTGATCCGGCACGCCGGCGGCAAGCTGTGCATCATGATCGCTGTGGCCGCCTGCCTGCTGATCACCCTCCAGGACGTGCTGGGCGTACTGGTGGGCAACCTCATCGGGATGGACCCCTATCTGGCTCTTCAGTGTTCCTCCGCCTCCATGTCCGGCGGCGTGGGCACCGCCTCCGCTTTCGGCCCCATCTTCATCGATTGGGGTGCCCCTGAGTCCGCCACCACCGTGGGCGTCACCGCCGGCACCCTGGGCAACATCATGGGCTCCCTCATCGGCGGCCCTGTGGCTGCGTTCCTTATCAGCCGCCACCACCTGAAGGCGGACCCCAACGACAAGCCCGAGGCGGCCGCTGACGGCAAGATCAATGAACTGAGCAACAGCCGCATGGTCTCCATGTTCGGCATGGTCCTGCTGCTGTGCGCCCTGGGCATGCCCATCTACTGCATCCTGGACAACATCCCCATGATTGAGATGCCCAAGTTCATCGGCTGCCTGTTCGCCGGCGCCATCGCCCGCAATGTGATGGAGGCCGCCCACATCAAGTTCTATACCCCCGAGGTGGACGCCCTGGAGCATATGTTCCTGGAGCTCTATCTGGCCCTGGTGCTGATGACCATCGACATTACTGCTCTGGCTGACGTGGCTGGGCAGATGGGCATCATCCTGCTGCTTCAGGCAGCGCTCATGGCTCTGTTCGCCATCTTTGTCTCCTACAACATGTTCGGCCGCAACTACGGCGCCGCCGTCATGGCCGCCGGCAACTGCGGCTGGGGCTGCGGCTCTGGTCCCAATGCCGTTGCCAATGAGAAGGCTGTTATGGATCAGTACGGCTGGCACAATGTGGCCTGGGTGCTGTATCCCTCTTTCGCCGTCATTATCGACGATATCTATAACCCCATTTTCCTCTCCGTGTTTGGCGGCCTTCTTGCTCACTAAATCGATTCACCTCCCTCTTTACAATGGGACAGGGGCGCGTATCTGATACGCGCCCCTGTCCCATTGTATTTTGAGGTTGTAAAATCTTCCACATCTGTGGTATAGTAGAGACAGCAGCATGAATTCCATGGATAGGGAGGGTGGTCTCTTGGGGTTTTTTCGCAATAAGGCGGTCCTGGCATGTCTGACCGCCCTATGCCTCGCCTGCGGCGGCTGTGCATCGCAGCCCGAGGATATCTCACCGCTGGATGCGGACGGCCTGATCGTGCTCACCATCGGCACCGCAGACACCGGTGGCACTATGACCCCCGTGGGCACTGCCATCGCCCAGGTCCTGAGCACCGACCAGCTGAAGTTCAACATCAGCACCTCCACAGGCTCCTTCATGAACATTCAGAACCTTTCCTCCGGCGAGATCGACCTGGGGCTGGTGGCGGGCGACTCCGCCTATACCGCTGTCTACGGCACGGAGGACAGCGCCCCCACTAATGAAGACCTGCGGGCCGTTGCCGCTGTCTTTTCCAGCACCTCCAACTGGATGTCCCCCATTCGCACCGGCGCGTTTTATGTCCATGACCTGAAGGGAATGCGCATCGGCGCAGGCCCTCAGGGCTCCGCCTCCGAGCTGGCCACCTGGGCTGTGATCAACGCCCTGAGGCTGGATGGCGATGGGACTGTACTGGAAAACTGCAGCCTGGGGGCAGGTACGGACCTGATCCTCAGCGGCGACCTGGACGCCATCCATGGCTTTACCGGCGCCCCGGTGAGCGGGCTGGCTCAGCTCCCGGAGCGGGTCCCCTCCCGCCTGCTGCGCTACACCCAGGAGGAGCTGGATCTGATCCTCTCCCAGAACGACCTCTACTACCCCGCCGTCATCCCCGCCGGCACCTACCCCGGGCAGTCCCAGGATGTAGACACCTTTGGGGTCAAGTGCCTGCTGTGTGTAGACGTCTCCATGGACGAGGAGCTGGTTTACTCCATGACCCAGGCCCTGTGGGAGTCTGCCGATATCATGGGGGAACTGTATCCCGCCATGTCTGTCCTGTCCGACCGGGATTTTCTGTGTGAGGACCTCCCCATCCCCCTTCACGACGGAGCCCAGCGCTTCTATGAGGAAGTCTGTCCGGAACTCGTCTCAAAGTGATCTTCCCCCTTGACAGGGGCCGCGGAAACTTCCGCGGCCCCTGTCTTTTATCCTCCGGTCCGCTCCCAGTCCCGCAGCTCCCGCAGCACCTGGGGGGAGAGGAGCAGGAGGGCCGTCAGATTGGGGATGGCCATCAGCGCGTTGCACAGGTCCACCAGCTCCCACACTGCCTCCCCCTCCCACACGCTCCCCAGCACCACACAGGACAGGAACACCAGCCGGTATGCGGGGACCAGCCGCCTGGACCCGGTCAGGTAGAGGATGCTCTGCTCCCCGTACCAGCTCCATCCCAGGATGGATGAGAACGCAAAGAGGAGCAGGCTCAGGGAGACCACCGCCCCACCCCAGGGCCCCAGCACGGAGGAGAAGGCCGCCGCCGTCAGCGGCGCCCCCAGCCGGTCAGGAGGCACTGCCCCCAACGCCCCCCGGACCAGGGCGTCCGCCGGGCCGTACACCCCGCTGACCAGGATGACTAGGGCGGTGGCGGTGCATACCAGCAGGGTGGAGACGCACACCTCCACGATCCCCCACATCCCCTGCCGGGCTGGACAGTCCACCTCTGCCGCGGCGTGGGCCATGGCGGAAGTCCCCAGCCCCGCCTCATTGGTGAACAC
>ERZ857521.4118-NODE-4118-length-10977-cov-5.192547_pt1 | contig 10977 bp, 6 predicted proteins | sample MGYA00519701_ERZ857521 | MGnify/ENA primary metagenome ERZ857521 (study PRJEB31778, sample SAMEA3449346) | human gut metagenome | biome: human gut; feature: human-associated habitat; material: faeces | place: United Kingdom | collected 2010/2012 ...
AAGTTCACTTTCATGCAGTTCAGCAAGAAAGTGAACTTCGTCTTTTGAATACTCTATGCCATAATACCATTTCGGATCAAAGACGAAGTTCACTTTCTTGCTGAACTGCATGAATAATTCCGGATAACCAGCATACAGACACATCTTGACGCCGTTCGGCACCAGGGTATAGTTCTGATTCAGGTTTCCGTTCGCATAAGTCAGTTCCTTCACGCTCCGGAACGCCAAGAAAGGACGGAAACGTAAAGTCGTTTCAGAATGAGCATCTTCCAATGTATATTTAATCATAATCCGATTTTCATACATTGAAAAGACTTTCTCTTTTGAGAAAATAACTCCGCCCACACGATAAACCGTACGAGGTACCGTATCACAAGTATATTCACGGATATACTTATGACCTTTCGGGCTAAAATTATTTTCACCATACTTGTGTAAACCCAGATTAAATTCTGCGCCGTGCTGAATGACCGTTTCATCCAAAGAAGAAAGAAGCACATGATTATCATCATCCAGTGCAGGTACAGGCATAACTAATAATCCATGGTATTTACGAGTATTACAATCTACGACAGTACTGCTATGATAAGCGCCCAGACGGTTAGTTCTCAAAACTTCTCGAGTAAGAGACTCTTCCAAGTTTATCATTACTGTCTTATCAAACTTAAGATAACTCATAAGGTATATAGTTTTTAAATTATTGTTCGTGTTTTTCTGTTTGATTTATTATCACGACCAAAAGTAAAGTTTAATATTTAAAAAAACAAATTTATCCCCGATTTATTTTTGAGTGTTTTTCAAAACTATATATATTTCATTATTTATCAGACATTTAAGCTGATAATGTTTCACAAATATGTTATGCAACATATCCTATCTGGGGGTGTTATTCGAAATCCGGAAACGCGTTATTGAATCAGCTCTCCCTGCGCATCAAAACGAAGTTCCGTACCATCGGCCAACCGATAGATTATGACACCGCCTTGTGTCCTTACCCACTCAAACTTCAAATCCTCCGGATAATGGCTTCGAATATAACGATGGATTTTCTCATTAGTCGACCAACTTGTTTCTAATCTCCGAATCACTCCTTCCGTATACGTATAGCTTATCCCTGAAGCGTCACGCAACAGATACCCTTCCGACGGATTTTCGGGAAAAGGTGCCACCCGCTCAATGGAAACCTGATAGTGATTTTCTATCTCCTGAATGATTGCCTCCGAGATAATCGGCTCTTTCAATGAGGAGAACGAAAAGCCATGCCCATCGACATATAGCCACTCCCCGGCTTCGTTCATGGCGAAATCGAATCCATTGGGCAAAGCTACTACCCAAATGCGCAGATCCACATCGAATATAGTCCGCTTAAAATTGTTCGGAAGATTAAAATAAGTCTGAATAAAGGCCTTTAATTCCTTATCCGGCCATTGTATTGGACGATTCGGATTATCTATGCTGATTACATATACCTTATTTTCAGTTGTTTCAAAATAATATTGAATAGTTTCGTCCTCCACCTTCTTCTCCATGCGGACAATATTCCATTCCGGACAATATCCGCGTATATCGTCAGCTACCTTTTCAGGCAAGGTATCAAGCAGTTCCTTAGGCAAAGAGCTTCCCAAATTATTTTCCACCACTTTCCAGCTATAACTCCGATCAAAGGTAAGAACGTACCCCTCATCCAACCAGACTTTATAACTAAAATCCGGATTTTCCATACGCTCAGTCGGAATCAAAACATTCAAGAGTTTGATGTCCGGAAAATAAACGCCCAAGAATGGCGATATCGGATCAGGCAATATATCGGAAACATCTTCATATCCTTCACCACCAGTCAGTTCATATCCTAAGCACTCCTGTGTATCAGCATCAACCCCCAGGAAATTTCCGCTTTCCTTCATTCCCAAGGCTATACCATATTCTGTTTTCCGGAACGCGCAAACCTGGTCTGCGAAATCAGACTCCACATACCCGAATGCATCCGAATACTTCTCGCGTAAAACTATCGGAAACATCTGCTCCGGACATTTCATTGACAACAATTCACCACATGTATCTAACGCTATATATGCATCCTGATTATACCTTATATAATAATATACCTTTCCGCTTCCATTATCCATCAACTCTTCAACAGAAATAGGTGTTTCATCCGGGAAATAAAGGCTCAAATTTTGCTCCACCGCATCCGGAAGGCTTGCCATCGGTACATAAACCTCTTCTGAATATTCCTCCTCCGTACAAGCAATAAAACTCAATAAAGCCGTAAATAGAACCAATACGCTTGATAATCTGAAACTTTTCATCTTTTTCATTTAATATCTTTGACCAACGATACTTTACATTTTAATTCGTGGACAATATACGAATATTTCCAATAATCTCAAAAGCATTTTCTCCCTCTCAAAAGATAGGCATAAACGAAGCAAAAGATAGGCATGAACGTCGGCAAACATAGGCATGAATGGAATCAAACATAGGCATGAATCTCCGGGAAGGGCAAACGCTCAACTCAAGGTCACAGAGTATTCATTACGAGAAAATTCGAATAAACCTCTGTATCCTTGAATCTCTGCATTTTTAAATTTCCTTATTTTGCCAATGCCTGTTCAATATCGGCAAGGATATCTTCTACATTCTCGATGCCGACCGAGAAACGAATCAAATCGGGCGCAATACCCGCCTCAAGCAATTGTTCATCGGTCAATTGACGATGGGTATGGCTAGCCGGATGAAGCACGCATGAACGGGCATCCGCCACATGCGTCACAATAGCTACCAGCTTCAGGTTATCCATAAAACGAATCGCCACATCCCGGCCCCCTTTCAATCCGAAAGAAAGGACACCACATGAGCCATTAGGCAAATACTTCTGAGCCAACTCATAATATTTATTGCTCTTCAGGCCCGGATAATTGACCCATGCCACCTTATCGCATTTCTCCAGCCACTCGGCTACAATCTGCGCATTCTTACAATGTTGCGGAACACGCAAATGAAGTGTTTCCAGACCTAAGTTCAACAAGAATGCATTCATCGGAGACTGAATAGACCCCAAATCACGCATCAACTGGCTGGTAGCCTTTGTGATAAAGGCCAATTTCCCAAAAGCTTTCGTATAAGTCAATCCATGATAGGACTCATCCGGCTGGCATAAGCCGGGGAATTTATCGGCATGAGCCTCCCAATCGAAATTCCCGCTATCCACAATAGCTCCACCCACACAACATGCGTGTCCGTCCATATATTTAGTGGTCGAATGAGTCACAATATCTGCCCCCCATTCAAAAGGCCGGCAATTGATCGGAGTCGCAAAAGTATTATCCACCACCAGCGGCACGCCATGCTTATGAGCGATACGGGCGAACTTCTCGATATCCAGCACCATCACACCGGGGTTGGATAGCGTCTCGCCAAACATCATCTTGGTATTTGGACGGAAAGCCTTTTCAATCTCCGCTTCATCCGCATCCTGATCCACAAACGTGCAATCGATTCCCATCTTCTTCAAGGTGACGCCCAACAAATTATAAGTTCCACCATAGATGCTGGTCGCACTCACGATATGGTCTCCCGCCTCACAAATATTGAAGCAGGTAAAGAAATTGGCCGCTTGTCCGGAAGAGGTCAGCATAGCCGCAACGCCCCCCTCCAGCGCCGCGATCTTAGAAGCTACCGCATCATTGGTAGGGTTCTGTAAACGTGTATAGAAATATCCGTTTTCTTCCAAATCAAACAAACGGGCCATCTGCTCGCTCGTCTCATACTTGAATGTCGTACTTTGATAGACCGGCAACACACGGGGCTCGCCATTCTTCGGCTTCCATCCGGCCTGGACGCAAAGCGTACCTGCTTTCTGTTTATTCTCTTTCATTATTTCTTTCATTTTTATATTATCGCGGACAAAAATACGAACGAATTTAATATCCGGTATCTTTTTCACCATATTTTCTTTTCCAAAATACGGAACCAAATAAACGAAACGATTCCCTTCAAGGTGCTGGAGATGCAGATTGCCCACCACACTCCGGTAATTCCCAAACCTATCGCACCCAAATAAATAGCCAAAGGTACCCGCAAGGTGTTAAACGTAATACTGATAATAGCCGGAGGAACGGTACGGCCTGTACCATAAAACAAGCCCTGCATCGTTATTTCTATCATCATGAACATCATGGAATACCCGTCAATACGCAAGAATTCGCCTCCGGCCTGATAAGCGGCCTGCTCCGGGACAAAAAGGGAAAACAATTCGCTTCCCCAAAAGACGAAAAGCAACGTACAGACTAAACCGAATATAGAGGTCATCCAAAGTGTTGTCCTATAGGCGGCATCGATACGTTCTTTCCTCCGAGCCGCATAATTTTGGGCGGTAAAGGTACTCAAAGCCGTACTGAACCCCTGTGATGAATTCCAGGCTATTGCCTCTATCTGCCCACCGGCGGTCAATGCCATCAGGCCTATATGCCCACCATAAGTAGTAGCGGTACGCCCCATCAACAGATTGATAACCGCAAAAAAGGAGTTCAATAGAGCGACCGGCAAGCCTAAACGAACTATCTTGGCGCAAAAACGCCTTTTCATCGGGATAAAAAGCGTGAAATCCTCCCAAAGACGTTTCTTGATTTTAACTTGATACAAAAAGAGAAGCACTACCGTAAACTGGGATAGCCATGTGGCATAGGCGGCTCCGGCCGTTCCCCAACCAAAGCCAAGAATAAATAGCGGGTCAAGAATCATATTCATCACCAGCCCACTCCCACTCACGTAGAATGGAATCTTGCTCATTCCCGCCGCATTATGGATTCCTGTAAAGGCCGAGGCCAGAAAGACAAGAGGAAATCCGGTTGCGATAATCCGCAAGTATTCTACCGCTTGATTGGCTATATCCTCGCTCAGTCCATATAGACCGATAAAAGGTCTGGCAAACACAAATAAGATAGTCCCTAAAACCAGCGAAATGCAAAGTGCCATTGTCAGGTTGTGCGATGCATAACACTTGGCCTCCTCATAATTGCGTGCGCCAATAGAATGGGCCACCGATACCTCCGCTCCTACTTTGTTCATCAACGAGATCGATTGAATCAGCCAGGCCAATATACCTACGGCACCTACCGCTGCAACTGCCCCGCTTCCCAAGCGTCCTACCCATACCATGTCCGTCAAGCTATAAGCCATCTGGATAAAAGAGGTCCCCATGATAGGAATCGCCAAATTGAACAATTGCCTGCGAATAGGTCCTTCTGTCAGGTTCTTGATATTTTGCATACCTTATTATATAATATCTAATATTCGGCTACGAGAAAGCAGGCATGCTCCAATCAAAGCTGAGCGCTCATTCATTGGAGAAAGGCTTACCTGAGTTTCCCGTATCAACAGACTGAGAGAATATTTCTGAATGGCACTCTGCATCGGATAGCGCAGATAATCACCTGTTCCGGCCAACGGGCCTCCGACCACCACCATATCCGGATTCAACAGATTGACCAACCCCGCAAGGGCACGCCCCAAAATAAATCCGAGTTGTTCCACGATTTCTATCGATAACACATCACCTTTATGCACCGCATCGACAAAATCTTCCAACAACAATTCGCCTTTCTTCTGAATATAATCCGCCATAACCGTTGAACATCCCTGCGCCATGCGTTCATGTAAAATCCGCTCAACGGCAAGGCCGGACACTTCCGTTTCCAGACATCCTTTCTTCCCGCAATTGCAGATTATCTCATTATCCAACGCACAAATATGACCAATCTCACCAGAAAAACCAGATTTGCCATAATAAGGTTTCCCGTCAATAATAAGTCCGGCCCCCAATCCCCAATTCAAATTAATGAACAAGAGACTCTTTTTGTCCTCCTTAAAATCGCCAGACATATATTCCCCATAAGCCATTGCCCGTGAGTCATTGTCCAAATATACCGGAAAACCGATTTGTTGGGTCATTGTATCCGCCAAAGGCTCCTTATCAAACTGGAAATAGGAATAAGAATACCCCGTCATAGGATTGACTTTCCCGGCGATATTAACACCAATTCCCATGATTTTCTTCTTTGAAATCGAATGAGTTCCAACATAGTCCTTGATAATTGTATATAACCGGTCTAATGCCTGAGGGGTATCCTCCAGCAAATAAGGGACAGAGATTATATCACCCATTAGAGTCCCGGCAAAATCGGTCATACCCAGACACACTTTCTTATGCTGGACATCTATGCCGACAAAGTATCCAGCTTTCGGATTCAAGCCGTAAAGATTAGGTTTTCGTCCCGTAAAAGCATCTGTTTTGCCCAAATCCAAAATGTAGCCCTCTTTGATCAGCTCTGTAGTAAATTTGGCAACCGTTGGAATACTTAAATCCAAATCTTTTGCTATATCCGCAAGCGTAGAAGCGCCAAAACGAATCAAATGCTGGATCAAACTTTTTTTCGTCATAGTAATCTTGCTACTATTTTCCTGCCTCCGAATTTCTGTTTTCATATCGCGTTCTTTTATGCTAACCATCCTTACCTTTTTTCTTTTGGAGTCTGAAAAATCAATCTGTTTTTATCGGTTTTTCTTTATTGATACAAAGTTGGCAATAAAAACACTCATAAACAAACGTATTTATAAAAATAATTTCAAAAGCCGGCGGATATTCGTCCTAAAATTTATAAGTCAATGTAAGCCAACTTACCCGCGCATCCCGATTACGGATCTGCTCCATCTGCATATTCGGGGTAGAGATGAGGGTCGTCTCTTCCAACGAATCAAACAGGTTGTGTACACTAAGGCTGGCACAAAGGCGCTTCTGAAGGAAATATTGAGAAAGGCCCGCATTAACCACATAACGACTTTTCACTTTCCCCTGCGGAGTAAGCTGGTCAGAGACATAAAAGCCGTCAATCTGTAAATGGGTGGTCGGTGTAATAAGCCATTCGGCACTCCCCTTCACATCCCAACACCACAACGATTTCTTTTCACCATACCCGATTGTTCGTCCGTCTATCTCATCCCGAAACACATTTCCGGAAGCCCCGAGCGTAAGCACCTGAAGGGGTTGCCAACGCATGGACAAATCGGCTCCAGCCGAACGGCTGATCCCTGCATTCACTTTTTGCCAGATAGTTTCCTCACTCATTTGTTCAGCCACCTCTACAATACGGTTTGTACGACTCCGGAAATACAAAGCAGGCCTCAATCGGAAATTAGATATGCCTAACTGATAGCTGAGTTCCACTGAATGAACATATTCATCTTTCAAATCAGGGTTTCCCTTAAAGATATGCGTTGCATCGCTATTATCCACATACGAGTTCAATTCGGCTCCTAACGGACGAATCACCCGTTGTTGATAGCTTAACGCTAATTGCTGCTCATCGGTCAGATGATAAACCAAGCGGGCTTGCGGATAAAGGTGGAACGCTTTGGTCGTCACCTGATCAGCCTCTTTCATCTCCCGTCTGCCCACCTCTGCCTGTAAGCCGATTTCACCTTCCCATACCTCTGCTTTTTTGGCTAATGAAAGGAAAAACAGATTCAGATTACGGGTAAATTCATACCGATAACTTTTTGCCGGATTGGCTTGCCATATTTCTTCTTGCTTGTTATTCACCTCATTGGTATAGGTCTCTTGGGTAAGACGCCCTATATACCCTGCATGCAAAAAAAGTTTTTCTGCAAAAGGATGCCGATAATGTATTTTCCAGAAATAGTTATGCTTGTCATGATTGATAAACTGATTATCCTCAGCCACAATCATCCCATTTTGCGGATTTTCATTCTTGAAATCATTGTCTTCATCATAGAGGAAATCATTGTAATTGAATCGTGCCGATAGAGTTCCCCCGTTTTGGAAAAGATGCTTCCACCATACCTCTGCAGAATAGGCATTTTGACGCTGATTATTATAGCGGTTACGTATGACATGCTTCATCATTTCGCCATTGGGCTTATAAATCTGATTATTTATCCTTCCATAACGGCTATAACTCATCGAATGGAAAAGGCCTTTGACACCCAGCTCATCATTTTCGGTCAGGTCATACGAAATGGCCAAATCCGCTAAATGGATATTCGGACGTGCATCTGCATTGTTATTCATTACCGTAGTATTTTGCGAGGTAGTCGTTGATTTATCGAACTTACGGGAACGGAATTCACGCCGATAGTTATATTTCGCCACAATATGAAAACGCCCCGGATTCAAGTTCAACACTGCCCCTACATTGTAGCGGTTATGCAATCCCCCTCCCAAATGAAGGGTGAGCGGGGAAGAGTCTCCCGAAGCGATCTGTGAAGATAAATCCAGTACCCCCGCATCTCCATCGGGAACAAAATCAATCGGAGCAAAAGCACTCAAAGATAAATGATTAAAAAAAATTGCCGGTAATTGTATCAATACATCTCCGCTGTATTCTTCCATCAGTCCATACGGGACCCCATCAATGAACATTCCTGTCTTGGTAGAGCCTCGAAATAAAACACCGCCCTCTATATCCGTAATAACGGAAGGAAATTGGCGAAAAGCATCAGCGGCCGTTACATTTACACTACTCGGATTATTCTCTATTTGCAATTGTTTAATTGCACCTCCTAAAATGCCGGCTGAATGCCGTCCCCAAATCTCAACATCTTGAATAGTACGGCTCATTGTTGTATCTGCCGAAGTTTGTGCGGCAAGGGTACACACATTAACTCCTATCGCCGCTATCCCATAAATTATTTTCTTCATACAATTCAAAAAAACATTCTTGGTTCTTGAGATTACTTATAAATCCTATTATAAAATCAATTCGTATATAAATAGCGTTTAATACTCTTCTTTGGCGTCTTCTCAAATTCATTCGGATGCAACCTCAATGCCGTTACTGCCTCATAAGGAGCCAACAACTTGTTAAGTTCTATACGGGTCTGTTCCAACACTTCGGGCAAATCTTTATGCGAGATACCGGCATGGTCTATCGCGTCATAATCCGGATAAACCAATCCGATCAGCACTCCTCCTTTTTCCAAAATCAAACTTTCCAACACATACGGGAAATTATTCAATTTCGACTCAATCTCTTCCGGATAAATATTTTGCCCGTTCGAACTCAACAACATGGTCTTACTACGCCCCCGGATATAAATACGCTTTTGGGCATCAATAGTACCCAAATCACCGGTTTTCAACCAACCATCCTCGGTAAAAACATTACGTGTAGCCTCCTCATTCTTGTAATACCCTTTCATCACATTCTCGCCCCGAACTTGTATTTCCCCAACTTTATGCAACGGATCGTCCGAGTCAATCCGCACCTCCATAATCCCTTTCAGAATCTGGCCGCACGATGTAAGTACATACTCCTTATGATTATCATAGCTAATCAACGGACCGCACTCTGTCATACCGTAACCTATTGTATAAGGAAATTTTATCTTATATAAGAAATCAGCCACATCCTGATTCATGGCAGCTCCTCCTACAATTACCTCCCGGAAACTTCCACCCAAGGCATCGAACAAACGTTTACAGATCTTCCTATATATAAATGTTCTCAATAAAGGAATACGCAGCAGGACACGTATGGATTTCTTTTCCAATTGAGGCAGAATCATCTTCTTATAAATTTTCTCAAGGATAAGCGGAACGGTCAATATCAGATTGGGGCGCACATCCTGAAACGCTTTCAACAAGATTTTAGGAGACGGCAAACGCCCTAACAACGTCACATGCGCCCCGAAAGCCATCGGTACCAAGAAGTTAAAAGCACAACTATAAGCATGAGCCAGCGGAAGGAAACACAATTCACGCTCTCCTCGGAAAAGGACATCCAAAGTTTTCGCATAAATGACATTCCCGGCCAAGTTATTCCCGGTCAACATGACTCCTTTACTGAATCCGGTTGTTCCAGACGTATAGTTCAGCAAGACCACCTTATCATTACTCTGCTCAACATACTGAATATCTTTGGCTGTAAATCCCGAAGGATATTTCTCGGCAAACAGTGTATCCATATTCTGAAGCACTTCCGATATATGCTCTCCTTCCTTTTGATAAATGCAATGAAAATCCGTCAGCGAAATAGCAGCGCGTATAGCTGGAATCTTTTCTTCGTCCATAGACTCCCAAAAACGATCACCCGCAAAAAGCAACACGGATTCCGAATGGTTGATGATATGCTGTACATCATTTGGATTAAAATCCTGCAATATCGGAACAATCACCGCACCATAAGTAACCGTAGCCATATAAACAACACACCATCGACTGCAGTCCTTCCCTATCAATGCTACCTTATCCCTCTGACGAATACCTGATTTTTCAAAAAGCAAATGAATGCGTGCTATTTGCTTAGCCAACTCTTCGTAAGAGAAAGTATTTCCATCTCCGTAATCTGTCAAAGCTGGTAATGCCCAATTCTCTTTAAAACTATTCTCATATAACTTAATAAAATTCTCTTTCATCATAACGCATTCTCTTGTTTTTCGGGCAAATATACGAAAAATCCATGAGAATCACCTCATCATTTCATAAATCCCTATTTTTCAAAGCAATAAACCCCACAAAGAAAAGCTTCAAAAAAAATTTTTTAAAAAAGTACCCAAAGAATTTGCTAATTCAGAAAAAGTTCCTACCTTTGCACCCGTAACCGAAAAACAAACGGTTACAACTAATAAAAATAAGGGTGCCATAGCTCAGTTGGTAGAGCAAAGGACTGAAAATCCTTGTGTCCCCGGTTCGATTCCTGGTGGCACCACAATGCTAATTGATTAAAAATAAATCAGTTAGCATTTTTCTTTTATCTCCACTTTGCCTATTTGCTACCACTTTGCTACCACGCTTGAAAAAAAGAAGCCCTTTACCCTCGATTGGGCAAAAGGCTTCATAGGGACATTCATTAAATAGTATAAAATTAGCCAACTAATTCATGCACAAAGTGTTGCGAATTAGCTGGCTTTTTTGTATCTTTAGGTATTCCCCCGAAAATAAGGTTTGGCAGCCAAAAC
>ERZ857521.4121-NODE-4121-length-10974-cov-2.659676_pt1 | contig 10974 bp, 6 predicted proteins | sample MGYA00519701_ERZ857521 | MGnify/ENA primary metagenome ERZ857521 (study PRJEB31778, sample SAMEA3449346) | human gut metagenome | biome: human gut; feature: human-associated habitat; material: faeces | place: United Kingdom | collected 2010/2012 ...
TAACGCATAAAAATACCCTCCTTACTGGTTGTCCAGTAAAGAGGGTACATATCAGTTCCAACTGTGACGTTTTTCTTGTCATATCTTCAACCTTTTGAATCTGATATTCTAGTTCTTCATAATTTCCGTCAGCCATGTTTCTGACCATTTCCTGTACGCGCTCGTAAAGTTCCATTTCCTCCTTGCTTACAAACACGTTAAATACGCTATTTTCCATACCAAGACGTTCCATCAGCTTATCTAATATATATCTGCCGGGAGTCTGCATTCCGTTCTCAATGCGAGACAGTGATGCCGGTGTACAGATTCCGTAACTGACTTCTTCTTGTGTATATCCTTTTCGTATTCTGGTTTCTCTTATAAAATCACCAATTACATATGTCGCCATTTGTTTCTTTTATACCCTTTTATCCTTAAATATCCAAAACTTACTGATTACATAATTAAGCACGATCACAATCACCTGTGCAATCACTTTCACAACCATGCTGTTAAAGCCCAGCCAGGTAATAAATACCAGCAGAATGATCTCTTCTATCACCAGTGTGACCACTCGCCCGCCAAAAAATGAGAGCATTTGCTTTAAAAATTCTGTGATCGTATGTGTTGGTGCCTGAAATACCCACACACGGTTCGTCGCAAACGCAAACAATACTGCCAGCACCCACGACATCACATTGGCAATCAGCTCATTGATCCCCATGGATACATTAAATACCGCATAAGTAGCAATGCTGACAATAAAAGTCAGCCCGCCAAAAAACAAATACAGCAATACTTCCTTGTTTTTTTTATAAAATGGCTCAAAGATATTCAATATCGGCAAAGCCATCATCCGGTCAAAAATATCCCGTTTCTCCTGCATTCTTCATTTCCTCTTCTACTCTTGTATTGCTTAAACGCAATTTTAAGTATAGCGAACTCATTCCGAAAATACAAGGCTGAAACCGTTTTGCCATCTCTTGGGCCACACTATTTCATACGGCAGACACATTCCGAAATTATTTTTGTAGATTTTATCGGTTGAAATTACCGATTAAGAATGAGACAGATCTGTCTCTACATTTTAGACTGAAACTCTTCAATAGAATCCGCGCGTGCTGCAAGCTTAAGCCACGCAGATAGCACATCTTCATTCTGTTCCTTTGCAATGCGCTCTTTTGTTTGATCCGGAAGTGTTCCAAGATCTTCCAGCAGTGCAAGGATGTTTTGTGCTACTCTTGATGCTGCCATTGACTCTGCCATCGACTCTGCCATCGACTTTGCCATTGACTCTGCCATCGACTCTGCCATCGATTCCGCCATTGACTCTGCCATCAATTTTGCCCTTCGCTCTGCTTCCTGGTGGATATACTCCTCCATTGTCATATAGCCTGCCTCCAATTTCCGATCGCGCTTTAGGTATTTCACTCTTTCGTGAATTTTAAGAATTTTCTCATCCTGATGTCTGACAGCTACTTCCTCTGTGCTCTGCTTCAGATACTCAAACAAATGCAGCAGCTCCGGTGTCACATTCTCCGTATCTGTGCCATTGGTATTAAAGAAGATCTTCTGCGTCTCATCCCCAAGCGGAATGTCCGCTTCCTTGCAGTACTCTTCAAACACATACTGACATCTTCCTTTTCCAAACGGATCGAACGAACATATAAAAATAATGTAGCCTGGCTTTAACTGCTGATAATCCTCCCCGGGCCGTAAAGATGTAACATCCAGCTCCGCCTGATAATAGCGGCATCGCTTCGGCAGATTCTTCGTATCGTCATTCTGCATCTCGACGTCATAGCTGACTTCTTCCTCATCCGACGCATACACATCAAAACGTACGCTCTTAAACTCGCTGTCAAGGAATAACACCTGCTCTACGTGTGCCTTCACTCTGGAAATCCGCTTATTCAAAGCAATCTCCAATACATTTCTGCAGATTTCCTCATCCTGCATGGCTGCCGCAAACAAGTACGCATTTGTCAAATTCAGTTTTTGAAAACTTTCTCCCATACACGGGTACCTCCTCTGTGGGAAGTGCCTGTCTATGGAAGTATTATAGACCGGATTACATTTGATTGTCTATTGGGCGAAATCACGAATTTTCTGTTTCTTCCGCACATACCCCGATGCATTTTAAAAAGCTTTCAAAAAGTGACGTTGTATAATATACGTCTCCTTCATATCCAAGATATGCCCCCACCTTTTCTTTACAAAACCCGGTTCTTGTGACAGCGGACAGAATATTTTTCACTTCATCTTTTTCGATCCCGCAATCTTTTCTTATATCTTCATAAAATGCTTCATTGTTGTATTTATATTGATGTAATTTTGCCAGAATTGTAATTTCTCTGATGGACAGTTCTTCCAGCCGTTTCAGATTCTCCTCATACAGGTCAATGTCTCTGTCCCCTGCCAGCAAAAATGTATGTTTAAATAAATTGGCAATATACAGCACCTTTTCATTGGTTGCCAGCCGGTTCAATACCTCCAGCGTGCGCGCCAGTTCCATGAGAAACGGGACATCTGCCACGTCACTTTTTACAATCAGCTCCCCCGACTCTGTAATATAACTTAGGAATTCTTCCCGTTTCCTTTTCTGAAACCCGGCAACCTCCTGTTCCAGAAGATTCTTTGCCAGACTGCCGATCCCCGGAATCTCACCCAGCATCTCCATTCCGCTTTTTATCATCGGATTTGAGAAAAAATCTGCAATAGCTTCCATGTCCTGCAGCTCTGTTTTTGCCATTTCAAAATTTTCTTTGCAAGAGTTTTTATTTTCCATAAATTCCTCACATTTCCGGCACAAAGTGCTTCCCTTTCCCATTAAAGCCGGCTACCAGGCTACCTTTTTCCCCGAAAAATCACATCCAGCATTCCCCCACCACCGGCAGCTTCATTTCTGCCCGGCACAAGCCTTCCAGGATCATCGTCGTAGTCATCCGGCTTCGTCCAGTCTTCCAGATAAGACTCAATCAAACTGGTACTGATATCCGCATCCCTGGGGTCATACACAATCTGTGCGGCAATCTCGACCGGAAATTTATTTACGATCCCCATGATCTCATTATAAATGTCTTCGCGGATGTATTCCTCCCACTCCAATGCTACACTTGAAAAATCACATTCCAGAGCTTCACCATTATAAAAAGTACTCTCCTCTATCGCTGTATTCACATCATATCCATCATAATAGTCCGACTGATCCACGTCCCTGGCATACGTTTCAACAGCATTTTGTAATCCCCGCACAAAACTTTTCCGGTATTTTGTAAACAGCCATTCCCCACCAGTTTTTTTCGCCTCCCGCGCAATCGTCTGATACTCCCACAGCCCCCGTTCCATCAGAAAATCTTCCAGCGTCTCCTGATTCAGTTTCGCTCTTGTATGATAGAACACGTCCATTTTTTCCTGCAGCAAAGCGAACAGGATTTCTTCGCTTCTATCTCCTTTTTTGGTGTAGCAGCTCCCCGGTTCCTCCAGGAATGCCTGCACGAACTCCATATGACACATATCCCGTATGCTGTTATCGCAAATAACTCCAAGAATTTTACCGCGCTTTGCTTCCAACATGCGAAAATGATACTGGTAAATCCGCCCATTCCGGACAAGTTCTTCCACGCAGCCGGGGCAGATCCGCTCCAGCTGCACATACTCTGTCGCATATGCCGGCATATTTGCCTGCTCCATCGGATTCTCCCGGATATAATTTTTCAAAAAATCATTGATCGATGGGTTGCATACGCCAATACGCTTTCTGCCGTTCTGTTCTATCATCTGCACCATGGAATCTGTCAACCGTCTCAGCGCCTCATCATACAGATTTCTGGTGGTATCCATCCCTTCCAGGTCGGAAAGACGCTTTAAAAACGCCCGTACCAGAACCGGTTCCTCCACACTTGTATCAGTCAGAGAATACAACGTCAGCAGCAACGCCCGATCCTCCGGTCCAAGCTTTCTCGTAAATTCATCCTTCCATAGTTCTCTGGGATTTTCGAGACAGTCCATAATAAACGCCGCATAATGATCTGGTGCAGCCTGCTCGTAATTTTTCTTTTTGGTGACAAACTCAATCAACCGTGGCGTGTAATTTACATGCCTGACTATTGCCCGATAACGTCTGTCCTCATAAACATTCCGGTAATATTCCTCCGGAATCTCCGCAAAATACAGGTGATTATAGAAAATCCTGCCCTTCTCTTCCTCATCCAGCCCATTCATCTCTATCTTGCGGATTTTTATATTCTCATCCTCCATAAAATACCGGAAATCACACGATCGTTCCTTTGCTTCGTGAAAAATCGTAACACGGGAATTCATAATCAGAAGTTTGGCCGGGTTGCGCATGATATACTTGACCAGCGCCAGCAGTTCATTTTCTTTCGTCTCCTGCATTTTAAAATAATGCTGTCCCAGGCAGTCATCAAGAACAATCAGTTCCTTTCGTTCCCTGTCGGCGGAGAGCGCGCGCTTTAGATCCGACAGCTCGCCGTTTGTCGTATAGCGAATACGGTATCCTTCCGCCGCAAAAGTTAATGCGAGCATCTTGGTAAGCATGGTCTTTCCCACTCCCGGATCGCCCAACAGCATCAACATATGCTCTTTTTCCAAAATCTGTCTGCCTTCCTCGTAATACTTTGTCTTCACAAAAAGCTTCTGCTCCTTTTCAATCTGATAGAAAAAGGCATCACAGTCGATCGCGATATCCTGATTGCCTAGCCGTTCCAAAACACTGGTCGATTCCAGCCACAGCTTATAATGCCGTTCCAGAATATCCGCGTTCTCTTTTTTATGCAGGAAACTGTCAATCTCCATCAGATCCACAACCGCTTCCGCATCGTCCATATAACCCGAAAAAAGCTGATAAATCTCGGAAATATTCTGTGCCGTCAGCTTTTTTCCGCAGCACACATAATAGTGTTTCGGCTGTTTCTGTTTTACCTTCGGGAGTTCTTTCTTTAAGCTGGAGAGCAGTGTGCTGTAGGAACTGTCAATATAGTGTTTTACCTGCACCATATGACATCCCGATAACCTCGTCTCCATAATATCCACGCCGCCGTCCCTGCCGGGCGCAAAACAGCGCAGCGGACAGCCAAGCTTCCGCTCCATGATATCCCGGCACAACAGTTCAAATTCAAAGTCCGACAAATTTCCATACTGATACATCGCAGTTTTCCTCTGTGTTCTTTTTTCTTTTCCCGTCGTTTGTAATCGTTTATTAAAGCATAACACAGGCACCTGCGTTTTTCAATTCCGGTATCCTTCAAACACCACAGTAGAAATGCGGGAAAACGTCAAAAAACAGCATGGATTGTCAGCTGTGCTTCCAATCCATGCTGCTTTTTGCTAAATAATTCTTTTTTGTTTTCTTTTATTTTAACAAATCTTCTTTCAATGCCGCAAGCTTTGCATCCGCGTCTGCAAGGGAAGTCCCCTTTACGCCAAAGTAGTATTTGATCTTCGGCTCCGTTCCGGACGGGCGCACACAGCACCACGCATTGTCGGAAAGTTCATAATAAAGTACGTTGGATGCCGGCAGTCCGGTCTTTGTCACCTCGCCAGTCACAAGATCCTTTCTGGTGTCCTCCTTGTAGTCGCGTACTGCCAGTACCTGATGACCGCCCAGCTCCTTCGGTGGGTTCGTGCGGTACTCACTCATCATCGACTGGATCTGTGCCGCGCCGTCGATTCCCTTTAAGGTCTTTGTCTCCAGTCCCTCTCTGTAGTAGCCGTACTTCTCATACATATCCAGCATTGCATCCCACAGGGTCTTGCCGTGCTTCTTGCACCAGGAAGCCACCTCGCAAAGCATCATGACCGCCACGCATGCATCCTTGTCTCTCGCGTAGGTTCCTGCCAGGCAGCCGTAGCTCTCTTCCAGTCCGAATACGTAGTGATACGTATGCTGCTGCTCGAAGAACTTGATCTGCTCTCCGATATACTTAAATCCGGTCAGCACCTCGATCAGCTTCACGTTGTAGGCTGCCGCAATCGCTTTTGCCATATCGGTCGTCACGATCGTCTCCACGAGCGCCGGGTTCTCCGGCATGGTTCCCATCGCCGTCTTCTCTCTTAAGATGTACTCTGCAATCAGCATACCGGACATATTTCCGGTAAATGTCACATACTCGCCGGTCTTTGTGTCCTTGCAGTACACGCCGAGACGGTCTGCATCCGGGTCTGTCGCGAGCACGATGTCCGCATCGACTTCTTTTGCCAGCTTTAACGCAAGCTCAAATGCCTTCGGGGACTCCGGGTTCGGGTAGGATACCGTCGGGAAATTGCCGTCCGGCAGCTCCTGCTCTTTTACCACGTACACCTGCTCAAATCCAAGCTCCTTTAACACGCGGCGCACCGGAAGGTTACCGGTTCCGTGGAGCGGTGTGTATACAATCCTGATGTCCTTCGCCATCTCTTTGATGACTTCCGGATGAATCGACTGCTTCTTCAGTTCCTCCATGTAACGGTCGTCGATCTCTTTTCCGATGACCTTGTAAAGTCCTGCGGCAACGGCATCTTCTTTCTTCATCGTCTTCACCTGGTCGAAAGATGTCACCTTCGCCACTTCCGCCAGGATATTCTTGTCGTGCGGCGGTGTGATCTGTGCGCCGTCCTCCCAGTATACCTTGTAGCCGTTGTATTCTCTCGGATTATGGCTCGCCGTAATCACAATTCCGGAAATGCAGCCGAGTTCGCGCACGGCAAAGGAAAGCTCCGGCGTCGGACGCAGGCTGTCAAACACATACGCCTTGATGCCGTTTGCGTTCAGGCAGAGCGCCGCCTCATCCGCAAATTCAGTGGACATGATTCTGGAATCGTGGGCGATCGCCACTCCCTTCTCCTGTCCGTTCTGGGAGAGAATGTAGTTCGCCAGTCCCTGTGTCGCCTGACGCACGGTATAAATGTTCATGCGGTTCGTTCCCGCTCCGATCACGCCGCGCAGTCCGCCGGTTCCAAACTCCAACTGACGGTAAAAACGATCCTCAATCTCCGCCTGATTGTCCTTGATGGCAGCAAGCTCTGCCTTTGTATTCTCGTCAAAATACGGGTTTGTGCACCACTCTTTGTAAGTCTCCATGTAACTCATATCTCTTCTTCTCCTTTTACTGATATTCTTCTGCCGCGCAGAAGGAAGCTTTCTTGCTTTAAATTATAAACTTTTTTAAACTGATTGTAAACTAATTTTAGTTAATCTTCTGTCACGGTTCCATCCGATGCCACAGCTGCTTCCGAAATGCCGTCCAGATAATTCAAAACCGACTCTGCCTGTCCGCCTTCGGCAGGATATGTCACGCCTCCCGCCGCATACACCGGCACGAACCGGTAGGATGCCCGCCCCGCGGCGTCGATCGTCACCTCAAGCATCGCCGACCGGTCGATACTCTGCCCGAAGATAAAATTGCCAAGACTGTAGAATACCGGCTTCCCGTCGATATAGGAGACCCCCTGCAGACAGTGGGTGTGCGATCCCACAACCACATCCGCCCCGGCGTCGATACACGCCTTCGCAATCTGTGTCTGGTTCGCCTCCGGATATGCCTGGTACTCCACGCCCCAGTGCGGATAGACCGCCACATAGTCGCAGGTCTCCCTCGCTTCCTTAATTACCTCCACAAGAGCCGTGGTGTCATAGCAGCTAAACAGTCCCGGCACTGCATTTTCCACCTTCCAGTCCGCCGTCGGGACAACCCGGGATACCGCGATAAATCCGTATTTTTTCCCGTGGACTTCAATCACCTGCACCTGCTTTGCACGCTCCGTGGAATCGCCCGCGCCGCCATATAGAATCCCGGCGCCGTCTAACGCTGCAAACGTATCCGAGAGTGCATCCCTTCCATAATCAAGCGTGTGGTTGTTGGCGAGCGATACCACATCCACGCCCATCTCATTTAATGCCTTTACATAGCCCGGACTGCACCGGAATGTAAACTGTTTGTCTGCCATCGGCGTACCGCGGTCCGAGAATGGGAATTCATTATTCACCATCAGAATATCCGCTGCCCGAAGCTCCTCCAGCAGTTCCGGCGCAACCACGCCCTCGATTCCGTCCGCATCATAACCCGCCTTAAACGCATTTGCAAACAGGACATCCCCGGTAAAAAGAATCGTCGTACTGCCATCCGCTTCCGCCTGACCGCCCGCTTCCGCTTCTTCGGTCACTTCCGCGGCTTCCGTTCTCTCCTCCGCCTCCGTGGTCTCCACCGCGGTCTCATTCTCCTCCCTGGCAGGCGCACGATCCGCTCCGCCATCCGCTCCCGCATGCTCCGTGTCCTCACCCGATACCACAGCTGCCGGCTCTTCGCCCGGCACCTTTACTTCCGGCGTGCTCCCTTTCGTCCGCGCCACGGCAGCAATACAGCCTGCTACCATGACAATCGACAGCACATACAATAGGATTCTGCACTTTTTATTCATAAAATTCCTCCCTTATTCTTCTCTCTCATCGTCTCTAGTGTATCAGTGCTTTGTGTTTCAGGCAAGAAAAAAGACCATTCCGGCAAACTGGCATGGTCAATTTAATCGCAACTGGACATTTTTATCAATCCATCTTGTGTTATACTCTTATGCATCAACGTTGAAATACAAACTTTTATATGAATCTGACAGAATGGAGACTTCCTAATGACAAATCAAAATATTAAAAAACTGGTAACTGCTGCCCTTCTCGCCGCCATGACATGCGTGGCAACCATGATCATCAAGATCCCGACACCACCCTTCGGCTACATCCATCCGGGAGATGGCTTCGTTCTGCTGTGTGGCGTCGTGCTTGGCCCACTTCCCGGAGCGCTCGCTGCCGGCATCGGCTCGATGTTCTCAGACATTTTCTCCGGCTACGTGACCTGGGCTCCTGCAACTTTCATTATCAAGGCGCTCACGGGCGGCATTGCCGGACTGCTCTTCCATCGTTTTAAAAACACCCTGCACTCGAAAAAGGGACGCTACGCAGCGCTCGCAATCGGCGGCATCGTCGGAGAAGCCATCATGGTCATCGGCTATTTTCTCTACGAAACCGGACTTGCCGCACTCGGCAGCGGAGCCTTAAACCAGGCATCTATCGCCGCCGGCATTGCTTCCTCTGCGACCGGTATCCCGTTTAACATCGTACAGGGTGTTGTCGGCATTATTCTTAGTCTGATACTGCTTCCGGTGCTCTCTAAAATCCCGGATGTCCGTGACTGGATCGAGCGCTAGGCGACCACCTTTCCTCCGAAGATGACCTTCTTCGTGGACAGGTCATCCTTGGAGAGAAGGACACAGTCGCCGCGGTGGCCTGCGGTAATGCTTCCGCACACATCCGCCGCACCGATCGCTCTCGCCGGATTATAGGTTGCAGCGCGCACGGCTGTCTCTAACGGGATTCCCATGGAGACAGCCTTTCGCATGCAGTCCATGAGATTCGTCGCCGAGCCGGCAATCGTTCCGTCCTCTAAGGTTGCAAGATTGCCACGCACAGTAACCGGAAGTCCGCCGAGGGAATACGCACCGTCCTCCATACCGGTCGCCATCATGCTGTCGCTGATTAAGATCATACGCTCCGCCCCGAACAGGGAAAATACCACGCGGACCGCCGAAGCATCAATATGAATCCCGTCGCAGATCAGCTCCGGCATGACATGCTTCGCGTCAAACGCCGCGCCAAACACGCCCGGCGCGCGATGGGTGAACGGCGGCATTGCATTGAAAAAATGCGTCACATGATCCGCCCCCTGTGAAAATGCGCGGTATGCAGTCTCGTAATCACTGCAGGTATGTCCGACCGAGATATGTACCTGATCCGCCAGCCGGCGGATGAACTCCTTGGCACCGTCCGTCTCCGGTGCAATCGTAATCAGACGCACCAGCCCGTGTGCTGCCTCCTGCAGCCGCAGGAACATCTCTACATCCGGATTCCGGATATAAGCCGGATTCTGCGCACCCTTTTTCTCCATGGAAATAAAAGGTCCTTCCATATAAATTCCGACTAACTCAGCCTCTTTTGTAAGCAGTGTCTCATCCGCTTTCTGCTCCTCATGGAATGTTTTTGCAGCTTTGCTGATCGTCGTCAGTTCCTCCTCCGACAATGTCATCGTTGCCGGGTGAATGGAAGTGATACCATTTTGCAGCTCATACTCTGCCATGTGGCGCATCGCCTCTACGGTTCCGTCACAGAAATCGACTCCTGCGCAACCATGAAAATGAATATCGATCAGTCCCGGGATCACATAACAGCCCGCTGCGTCGATTTCCTTTCCATCGCCGGAATCTGCTGCGAAAAAGCTGCCATCTGTCGCTACTTCCTTCTCAACGAATTTTCCATTTTCAAATACTTTACCGTTTAAAATCTTCATTGCGATTTCCCCCTTGTCCTGTCCGGTGCTTTTTTCTATACACGGAACAGCTTGTCTTTTTTTTCTTAGCTTTTATTTTAGAATCCTGCTCATGGAAAGTCAAGTTTCACGCAAAAAAACACAGAAATATACAAAAAATGCACAAGAAAAACCCCGGAAATATAAACTTCCGGGGTTGTCTGTTATGAATCGTCATGAAAAACTACTTGTCCGCATTAAACACGTGATAAGTATTCACCTGTACGTGTATCAATCTTGATCACATCATCCTGCTCAACGAACAATGGAACATATACAGTTGCACCAGTCTCAACAACTGCTGGTTTTGTAGCACCTGTAGCTGTATCGCCTTTGAATCCTGGCTCTGTATCTGTAATCTTTAACTCTACGAAGAGAGGTGGCTCTACGGAGAATACGCTTCCGTTGTGAGAACATAACTTAACCATCTCGTTCTCTTTTACAAATTTTAATGCATCACCGATATCATCTTTGGATAATGCAATCTGGTCGTAAGTCTCAACGTCCATGAAGTAATATAAATCACCATCAGCATATAAGTACTGATAATCTTTTCTCTCGATACGTGCCTGAGGACATTTCTCTGTTGGACGGAATGTCTTCTCAACCACACCACCACTCTTAATATTCTTTAACTTAGTTC
>ERZ857521.4130-NODE-4130-length-10942-cov-4.004225_pt1 | contig 10942 bp, 7 predicted proteins | sample MGYA00519701_ERZ857521 | MGnify/ENA primary metagenome ERZ857521 (study PRJEB31778, sample SAMEA3449346) | human gut metagenome | biome: human gut; feature: human-associated habitat; material: faeces | place: United Kingdom | collected 2010/2012 ...
CTGTTGGCCTTTTCCACCACAAGTCCAGCTGCCCGACGAGCCTCGTAGAACTCCCGGAAGTAAGTGACGATATCGCTGAGCTTCACCCGGCCTTTGTCGTCAGCAAACAGCAGCACCGCCTTGAGCAGCACCGGCTTATAGGAGTAGCTCATGTCCATCTGCCGCACCATATCCAAAAACAGATCCTTGCGGTTGGAGTCGTCAATGAGCGTCCAGCCGTACTGTTTCGCATACTTCTGGAGGGTTTCCTCTTTGAAGTACTTGAAGGTTCGGTGCTCACTCATGGGCACCACTAGATCGGGCACCAGCAGACCATCCCGGACATACCGCTCGATGGTCTCCGTCTGTACATCCACCCGGCGGACAAACTCCATCTGGGAGATCATACCGGCGGCCTCTTCCTGCCAGTTGAAGATGTCCACCAGCTCGTAGTCCAGGGCGTCCACCGGCCAGTCGATGAAGGCATCCGGTCGCTCACCACGGTCGTAAAGGCCCTGCTCGGCAGCCTTTTGCTGCTTGGTGCCCAGTACCAGCGCACCGGGCTTGTACTCTTTCAGCCGAAACAGCCGATGCATGGAGTAGGGCGTGTTGTACTGGCTGGCGTTGTCCACGAAGTCAAACACCATCAGGCTCTCCTTGCCGGGGGCCAGCCGCATACCCCGGCCCAGTTGCTGGGTGTAGAGCACCTTGGACATGGTGGGCCGGGCCATGAACAGCACCTCAGTGGCCGGGCAGTCCCAGCCCTCGTTGAGCAGGTCGCAGGCGCACAGCACCTTGGTCTCGCCCTTCTCAAACCGGGCCAACACCTCCCGGCGGTCGCTGGCCTTGACCTCGCCGGACACGGCCTCGGCGGCCACACCGGCGTCGTGGAGCCGCCCGGCGATCTCCTGGGCGTGCTTGACGGAGGCACAGAAGATGACCGTCCGCTTGTCTTTCACATATTGGAGCCAGGTGTCCACGATCAGCTGGTTGCGCTCCGGCACATAGATCTTGCTCTCCAGATCCCGGATGTTGTACTGGACGCTGTTAAACCGCACTTTGGTCAGGTCGATGTTGGTGTGGATGCGGATGCACCGCACCGGCACCAGTTCGCCGATCTCCACGGCGGTCTGGATGTCCAGCTTGTGGGCGGTATTCTTGAAGATATCCAGGATGTTTTTGTCGTCGGCCCGCTCCGGCGTGGCGGTCAGGCCCAGGGTAAATTTGGGCGTGAAGTAGGACAGGACCTTCTGGTATGTATCGGCGGAGGCGTGGTGGGCCTCGTCCACGATGATGTAGCCGAAGTCATCGGGCTTGAACCGCTCCAGATTCAGCGCCACACTCTGGATGCTGCCGCAGACCACGAAGGAGTTGCCCTGCTTCATGCTCTCCACATAGCGGCCCACCGTGGCCCTGGGCCAAAGCTCCCGGAAGGTCTTGGTGGCCTGATCCACCAATTCCACCGTATGGGCCAGGAACAGCGTCCTCTTGCCAAAGCGCTTGGCGTCCATGACGGCGGTCACTGTCTTGCCGGTTCCGGTGGCGTGGTAGAGCAGGGCGATGGTCTCGAAGTTGCAGCGCATCTCCTCCAGAGCCGCAAGAGCCTGTTTCTGGTGTTCCTTCAGTTCCAGTTTGGAACCGTCCAGGGACTTGCCCCGCTGGGTGGGGAGGTAGTCCTCGATCTCCCTGAAGCTGGGGTGCTGGCCCAAGAAAACCCGCAGTTCGTCCTTCACGGTCTCCGGCTGCTGCTGCATCTGCCGCACCGCCCAGCGGTACACGTCCCAGCCCAGGTAGATCATGCTGTTCTGCTTGAGCAGGTCGTCGTAGTACTTGTTCTGGGAGACCAGCTTCGGGTTGTGTGAGGCCTCGTCGTCGATCTCAATGGCCACCTTCCGCCCGCCGTTTTCAATCAGGAAGTCGGCAAACCGGCTGTTCTGGTAGATGTCGGAGAAGGGGTACTGGGAGTAGAGATAGCCGGCCTTTTCGGCGCCGAAGGTGTCGGAGAACAGTTCGATGAACAGATCCTCGGCACTGCTGCCGGAGGCGGAGCGGTAGGTAGGCATGGAGGTCACCTCACTTTTTTTCAATTCCGCCAAGCGCCCACAGGAGAAAATCCAGTTTTTTCGCTATGGACATGGTTCGGCTTGGAATAATCTGATCAAATGCGGCAAGAGGCTCTGCCATTTCAGGAGATGCTTCCAGGCACTGATAAACGAAAGAAATCTGTTTTAGGATTTCTTCGTCTTGCTGGATTTTTAGTTCAATATCTGGCTCATAAGTGCGATGGATTTGCAGCGCCTGATCTACTTGGCTATCATAGATCGGGCGACTGGGGTCAATAGTATGTAACATCTTTGAAATAAAGGAAAACTCATGCCGTCCGTTTACTTGGGAAAGATTCCTTGCAACATCAACGAACGATAACTCTGCATCATTTTTGATGGCCTCAAATAGCGAGAAAAACCTGTCACGATACAGGTGTGATACAAAGCGCATCCGGTAATATCCGGCGAACCTTCTCTTGTACTCTGAATCATTCGAGATATTTCTTAGGTACAAGTTGTCCTGCAGCCAATAGTATGTATTGAGCATTTTAGATGGGATCTTTTCAATAATAGCCTTCTGGTTATTTTGAATTTTGAGAGCAAGGTCTTGATAGTCAGAAGATGAGCAAACCTTTTTCAACAGGATCTTTTTCTCAAATCCACCCCGTTTGGCAGCCTTCTCCGCCCGCACCCGTTCCAGATTCCCCAACGTCCAGCCGCGAGCTTTCACGACTGCCTGCATGACCTCCAGAAGGTCGGCCAGCTCTTCCAAGGATTTGCTCTCCTGATATTCCGCCAGTTCCTCGTTCAGCTTCTGGTCTAGAAGAAACAGGTAGTCCCCGTCAGAGAGCGTCTCACAGACGCAGGTTTTACCATCCGCTTCGATGATCTCCGGAATGCGGTCACGCACCAACTTGTGATAGATTTTAGTAGGCATCTTTTAGCCTCCTCAAAATCTCCTCGTCTGCCGGGCAAAATGCAAATTGATCAATTTCATCCACCGTGATCCAGCGGATGTCATTGTGCTCCAGCTTCTGAGGGGTACCTTCCCGGATGGTGGCATGGAACAGTGTCAGATGAACTGTCAGATCGGGGTATTCGTGGACCACATCCATGAACACATCACCTACATCCAGCGTGATGGCCAGTTCTTCTTGGCACTCTCGAATGAGTGCCTGCTCCTTGGTTTCACCTGGCTCCACTTTGCCGCCTACAAACTCCCACAGCAGCCCCCTGGCCTTATGGGCCGGACGCTGGCAGATCATAAACTTGTCCTGATCCCAGATCAGGGCTGCTACTACTTCGGTCATTTACTTCATCACCCATTTACTGGCTTTTTCTCAGAAACTTCATTGGAACAGTAGACTCAGTCCCAAAACAGCGTAAAAGTCGCTTAAATGAAATCATAAAAGTATGACTGCAATTTTTCTTCGTTCTATAGTTAGCTGCTTTCCTGTAAGCGATGGCCGTAGAAATGTTTTCGGTCATAATCATTTGTTTATTTTTTCTTGAGCAAATGATTTCAGTAAATCCGAGCTAGGATGGTCAGCAAGAGATACTAATTTGTTGGCCAGTACGACTGGAACAAGCGAGTTGTAATATAAGTCGCATTTTAGAGCGGTAATATTATATAGAATTTCGTTAATATTTATATAGTCGCCTATTTGTGGCTCAACTTTTGCTTGGGTATTCGGAATTGTTGCTACATATACATTGTTGTGCTCAGACTTAAAGATGACCTTATGACCATAATACGATGAGCTGGCATACGGTTCATTATCTCTTCCATTCCCGGGAATTATATATTTATAAATATAGCTATTTCCAAGCAACAACATTTGCTTTGGTAACATCCTTTTGGATGCCTGTACCGCATGCTCAACAAAAGAGCCGCTTTTTTCTAGGCCAACCAAATAGATTGCATGGTGTTCATTCAAATAAATCATTAGTTGACGCATGGGCTTGTGAAGGTTAGCAGTTTGACCAAAAAAAGCAAGCGGTCCGTCTTTTACAAAAAGGGTCTGTGCTAATAAACTTGGCCTTATGGTGAGCATTTGTTTAATAAGATATGCGATTATGATTTGTTCGACTGTAGTTGTCAAATAGCCAAGAATTCCACCAGCTCCAAGCTCATTATCAATAGCTTCGTGAAGTCTAAAAACATCTGTTAGATATATTTTTTCGCCGCAATGTGGACACTTTATAGTGTAGTCATTTTGAATTTTATCCCTCTGTATATTGACCCCTTCATTACAATTTGGACAAGTAGCCAAATGCCAAGTATCTTTAACGTTGGGGACATTATACTCTTCAAAAATAAGCCATTTTAATGCATCCATGAAGCCGTTTTTTTCTGGTTGGGACATGAAAAAATCATATATTGTTCTTCTAACTGATGATAAGAAATCAACTTCACCATCAAGAGCAATACCCTTTGTCGGGACAACAAGTTTTATCCTTTGTATATTTTGAAGTTTAGAAAAATCGTCTGGATCTATAAATGGCTTTTGCTTTAAATCTAACAAATCCTGATGTTTAAAAAATAATGCGCCAAATTGAAAAAAACCGATAGTTGATGAGGGAAAATCTTCTTTTACAAAGACGTTCGTATAGCCTCCATCAATAGTAATAATGTTTTTTATTGGATTTTTGATAGGTTCTTTGAGCGTGTAAAGCTTAATATCTTTGTCTTCTATTTCCTCATGGTAAGGAGGAATTTTACACTTTGATAAGAAGGATTGAACTGCAGAATCATTTATGATATTAGTATGTGATGTTTTACTTGCTCTCTCAAAAGGCTTATTTGAATAGTCATTACCATAGCTCATATTGTCAATCTCCCTGTGCCGTAAATCTGTCAATTTGGACTGGCACAATAAAGGCATTAGAATAAGTTTTCATTCTAATGAAGCCTTTATCACTTCCGGAACTATAGCGAATGAGGCTATCACAGAAATCAGCGAAATCGTAAAACTTCTTAATTTCTTTTAGCTCATCTTCGTTATTTAAGTGTGCAATAAACCAATTCTGAGTGTTTTTTAATATGTTTGAGGAAATCGAACTGACTTCTTGTGTAGCATAGATCAATCCTATATTTAACTTTGCGCCTTCCTTGGCAATTCGATTATAAATGCCACTTAAGTCTTTATCATCTTTTTTAGGAAATAGATTGTGAGCTTCTTCAAAATAAAATTGGATAAAGTTATTGGGGCGATTGTTTACAAAATTATCCATAGCGTTCCGGAATACACTCAAGCAAATTTTCTCAGCAAAAGTTTGCTGAATAACCGGGTCACCTTGTGACAAATCAATTATAACAATGTTACCTTTTCTAAGCTGCTCGACAATATCAGCTTCAAAAGGCGAATCTGATTGAACAGTGTGATAATCTTTCAGAGGTACGAGCTTTCTATATCCCGTCAAGCTGGCTGAGCCAGTCAAATTGCGTTTTCTCGTTAAAAACACGAGTAAAGCTTTTAAATCTTCATCTACCCAATCGTGCCCATTTTTGCTGCGATATTCAGTAAAAAACGAGTCATTCTGATGTTCTGCTACCCAAGTCCAAAACGTAATAGCATCATCTAGAGTAATTCCAGTAGAAGGATCTATGGTTCGTCCCTCAACAATACGGCTGTTTATATCTTTATTTCCAGTAAATTTTACTTTGTGATTTTGGGGCACAGTAAAACCAGCCCTTCTGAGACAACATTGATATGCAGCGGATTTCCGTGCCCATCGGGTGTATGCAGAGCTAAATTTATCGGAGGGTTCTTCTAAATCAATGGCAGTGAAACTTTTTATGTAATCTCCAGTCTCGTCAGCGAGTAATTTACAAATCAGTTCAAACCCTACTGATATTTCATTATAGAAATTTACTTTTAATACTTTGAAACCCGGTTTATCAAGAACACTATATCTGGTTGTTAGCTGCTGATACTTTTCAAATATGGCTGTGCCTTCGTCTTGGAGGTTCGCATTTGCGTATTCTCCATTCATATCAAATATTATCTGCCCAACTTTATATTTTGGCGTACCATCATCTTTAAACTGCTTTACATTGTCTATGGCAGAAGAAGTCGCAGTATGGATGCATGTGTTGGTCGCTTTTTCGCTTATTTCCGTTGTTGCCTCAATCACTTTTTTTACCGTATTAGACTTACCCGTTCTCGTCATGCCAAACAAAGCTGTCCTTTTACCTAAAAAATCACTTGGGCTGACATACACGGGAACATCTGGATGCTTATCTTGAAAGCGGCGGCTGGAACTATATCGAATTTTTCCGATTCTGTAATCTGTACTACAGCCAATAGAAGTGCTTCCGTCTCTAAAATTAACAATTTGCTCAAGAATTTCGCCAACAGGCTTATATGCGACATAATTATGTGCACTATAATAATTTTCTACATCGGCACCAAACTGGATTTTCCCGTTTATGTCGCGGTAGAAAGTGCCAAGAATCCTACATTCCAGACCCGAAAAACTGAACGTGTATTTTGTGAAGTCGTCAAGCTGATTTTTTTTGCCTGAAGTTTTGAGATTATCCTTGTAGTATTCTACCATAGATGCAATTACATCATTGTCTGTAGGAAGCTTTGCGGGCCTAAGTGCTCGTAACAATAAGCATTCATCTACATCATCGTTTTCGTTTTCGTAAAAAGCTAGTAAGAACGTACCTTGAGGAATACCGCCTACCTTTTCTTTCCAAGCATCTGTTATCAGTAAATATGCTTTATCAAAATCAAGATAGTACGGCCGGCCAATAAATAAATCGGTTTTTTTGGCTTCTGTAAAAATATCCACCATGGCTAAGTTTTTTACTTCTTGTGTTAAACTCATAATTAAAATGCCTCCATTTTAATATTTGAATTTAGTGATGGATCTTCAAAACGAATGATAGATTGCCTTCCATAATCCGCGTTAGCTTCTATGCTTATCCATTGGCGCTTGCGTTTTTCAGCGCAAAATCCTGTAGTATTGCTACCTCCGAATGGGTCAAGAACTAAGTCTCCTTCGTCTGTCAAAAATTCTATAAAGAAACTTGCCAATTCAAGTGGCATTCGTGCAGGATGGGGAACTATTCCTCTTTCTTTACACGTCCTTGTATAAAAATCGTTTGATTTAGTATTTGAGATACTAAACATAGAATAAGGTAGCCGCAAATCCCTTTCCTCATCGATTTGTTCTAACTCTAAAACATTGTGCGATATACTTCCGCTATTATCTTTTAAAAATCCTTTTTCACTAATGACATGTTCTGATGGACGCTTACCAGAATTGAACTTACCTGATTGAAGTAGTTTTTTCATTTTTTTACTATAGGGACGTAATACCCGATGATTGTCCGCTTTGGGGTAATCTGAATTTGACATCCACCACACATGAGTGAAACTATCAATAGCTCTAATCCTGTTAATTGTTACCCATTGAGCGGGAGATGGTAATCTCGCAGGATTATAGCAAATAAATTCTTGGCATAGTCTGAGGTCTGCTTTTTCATTATTTACAAAGCTTAAAAGGCTATTTAAATGCAACAGTGATTGCACAGGGCGATTTTTTTCCCAAGCGTTACCCATTTCAATTACAATAGATCCGTTTGGCGCCAATACACTCGAGAATAGTTCTGCAAGCCCCGTAAACCACTGAAGATACTCTTCACCATCCAAATTGCCGTATTGTTTCTTATTATTAAGAGGAAATGGTGGAGAAGTAAGTATTAACTGAACTTTTTTCTCTAGATTTAGCTCTTGGAGTGTTTGCTCGCATTTCCCAAAATAATATTTTCCATAATCGGTGCTATATAATAAATTACTCATTTTCCTTAATCACTCTCCTGATTTCCATTATTCCTTGGGGAGTATCAGTTCTCTTACCATTCAACTTTGTTCTCGCTTGTACTGATACTGGTTCAAGGAAAACCAATATCGTTTTAATGAACGTTAAAAAACTTGAATATATCATTATTTCTAGTTGTTTTTTCAAATGAAACTCTGATTATTTTTTGTGGCAACTTGGTGTAATGTTTAGTTCATTACTTTCTATAGAACTGAAACTATCCCACCACCAATTTATTTGTCTTCTTCAAAAACTTTGCTGGAATCGGCCGATCCAGGTTCCAGGTGATATTCATTGGCTTGCTACCCTCATACCTCACATAGTTTGCCGTTCCTAGGAAGGTATAGGCCTCGGCCCCTCCTGTGATCCGATCCGCCTTGAACTCCCGGACAAACAGCAACACCTTGCTCCCACGCTCCCGGTGGTGAATGTACCGCTGCCCAGTAGGAGAGTCCGCCGCCGTGGTGCTCTGGCTCTGCCAGTGAAACAGGTTCTCGTTGATGGAGTAATCGTGATACATGGTGGTAGGCGAGTAGTCCTTATCCGCCTTGTTCAGCGTCACAAAGAACACATCCAGATGCTTCTCCGGCAGCCACTTCACACCTTCACGAACCGTGGCAGGCTTCATGAAATCCAGCGCCACCAGCAGCTGGTCCCGAGTATAGGTGCAGTGGAGGTCCAGCGGGCAGTCAAAGCCCAGCTCCACCGGCTCGTCAATAAAGTCGATCTGCTCGTACCGATAGCGGAGCAGTTCCAAAAGCTCGCCCAGCAGCACAGGGCTGTCCGAGAGAGCATACAGATTGTCCAGCACCTCATCGGATGTCCAGCTTTCTGCCGCCTTACCCCAAACGGTCACATAGAACATCTGGAGCATCCGCTGCTCTAGTTTACTCAGCGTCGTAAAGTCCACATCGTCCAGGTGGGGCAGCAGATCCAACAAAAAGCGAATCCAGCGCCGAGAGTCCACAACGGCCAGCCGGCCCAAGGCTTTCGTGAGTACTTCCTCCAGTGGCTCGTTGAAATCTTCGATCACATCCGCCCGAGCACAGATGCGGGAGAAGGAGGAAAACTTGTAGATTGCTCTGGGGTCCAGATGATAATAGTCCAGGAAGTTTGCCAGGGTCAGTTCCAAACCGCTGTCCTCCGCAAAGCTGGCCGCTCGGGACACCAGCCCGGCGGTATTGCCGTATGAGGCGCGAATGTTGTCTAGGATGTACTTGGCAGCCTTCTTCTCCAACTGGATATAGCAGCCCTTGGGTGCGGAAACAAAACCGTCCTTGATCTCCCGGGTCACGCCGCGGGTGGTATTGGACAGCAGGGCGGCAAACTTATCCTCAAAGTTATACCGCTTGTTGGCCTGGCCGATAAAATCCAGCACGGTCAGGCATTCCTTATCCTCCGCCAGCCGCAGACCACGGCCCAGCTGCTGGAGGAAGATGGTCAGGGACTCGGTAGGCCGCAGGAACAGCACCGTATTGACCTCCGGGATGTCAACGCCCTCGTTGTAGATGTCCACCACGAAGATGAAGCGGACCTCGCCGCTCACCAGCCGCCCCTTGGCGGCTTTCCTCTCCTCGTCAGAGGATTTTCCGGTCAGGAAAATGGAGGGGATGCCGTGGCTATTGAAATAGCGGCACATAAACTCTGCATGCTGGATGGATACGCAGAAGCCCAGGCCCTTCACCTCGTCGATGTCGGTCACATACTTGAGAAGGGAGGACACCACCAGATCGGCGCGGCGGTTGGCCACGGCACCACTGAGGGTGTAGAGGTTGGAAAGTTCCCCCTTATCATAGCCGCCGTCGCTCCATTTCAAGGTATTCAGGTCCACCGTGTCGGTGACGCCGAAATACTGGAAGGGGCACAGCAGCTTGCGGTCAATAGCTTCCGGCAGCCGGATTTCCGCGGCGATCCGGTTGTTGAAGTAGGGCAGCACGCTCTTGCCGTCCATACGCTCCGGGGTGGCAGTCAAGCCCAACAGGATCTGAGGCTGATAGTAGGATAGCAGCTTTTGATAGGTAGGCGCCGCCGCATGGTGGAACTCGTCCACCACGATGTAATCGTAAAAATCCGGAGCGGTTTTGGCGGTGAAATCCTGGGAGTTGAAGGCCTGGATGGACAAAAACAGGTGGTCAATGCCCTCTGGCCGGTAGTTACCCACAAACAGCTCGCCGAAATTGGCGTCCTTCAAAACCGCCCGGAAGGCGTACAAGCTCTGCCGCAGGATTTCCTCCCGGTGGGCTACAAAGAGTAGGCGGCAGACCTTGCCAGGATGCTGCTTGCAGAAGCGCTTATAGTCCAACGCGGAGATCACCGTTTTTCCGGTACCGGTGGCGGCTACCACCAGATTGCGGGTGTAGCCCCGGACGGTGCGCTCCGCCTCCAGCTTATCCAGAATCTCCTGCTGGTAGGAGTAGGGCGTAATATCCATAGTGTACACTTCGGCGTTGTTGGTGTCGAAATATTTTTCCGCCTTCAGCGCCCGGGCCAGCCGCTCCTTCTGATCTTCGGAGTAGTACTCAAATTCACTGGAATTCCAGTAGCTCTCAAAGGTGGCGGCGATCTTTTCGATGGTCTCGGGCAGATCCCGGCGGGTCACCTTCACATTCCACTCCAGACCGCTGGAGATGGCGGCATTGGACAGGTTGGAGGAGCCCACGTAGGCGGTGGTAAAGCCGGTGTCCCGGTAAAAAACATAGGTCTTGGCGTGGAGCCGGGTGCGCTTGGTGTCGTAGCTGACCTTGATTTTGGTGTTGGGCAGGGCCCACAGTTCCTCAATGGCCTTCACATCGGTGGCTCCCATGTAGGAGGTGGTGATGATCCGCAGCTCCCCTCCGTTTTGGGTGAACGCCCGCAGCTCGTCCATCAGGAGCCGCAGACCGCTCCACTTGATGAAGGACACCAGCATATCAATGCGGTCGGCGGAGACGATCTCCTTTTTGAGTTCCGTGTACATCTGGGGTTCATGGACGGCCCCGGTGAACAGGCTGCTCTGGGCGATGGAGGTCTCTGGCCGGCTCAGATCAGCAGCCGTCTTGCCCACTGCCAACCGGGGGTCCTGCTCCCGTAAAAGCGCAAGAAGCTGC
>ERZ857521.4131-NODE-4131-length-10942-cov-2.744741_pt1 | contig 10942 bp, 16 predicted proteins | sample MGYA00519701_ERZ857521 | MGnify/ENA primary metagenome ERZ857521 (study PRJEB31778, sample SAMEA3449346) | human gut metagenome | biome: human gut; feature: human-associated habitat; material: faeces | place: United Kingdom | collected 2010/2012 ...
CGAACTGATAGACGAGGTGCGGAAGCTCCACTTTGGCTTGACAATCCGGCTGTGGCGAGATGTCAAGAGAAACGAACCCATGAAGCGGGAGCACCTGAATCTCATTTATGATGTGGCAATCCACGCAGCGGTGGAAGCTATTCAGCTGGCCGCAATGGTCAAGAAATACGAACGCAGCCAGCGGCACGACTGGCCGGGCGGCTGGGTGCCGGACTATGGAACGGGGCCTGAACCTCTGAAAAAGAAAGGCGGGGAAACGGTATGATTTTGGCAAAGGATGATATTGAAAAGGCTGTCAGCTGGTGGGCTGGAAAGCTGATGGATCACCAGCCGCATAGCAACGGAGACGACAGCTTTACCTCCGTTGCGGTGTGTTTCCTTGCGGATACGATGCGACAGAGCGTTACGCTGGATCAGCTGAACACATTCAAGGCGGTGTTGGCAAAAAGCATTGAGGAATACGCGAAAAGCATTACAGCTTTCGGCTTTTCCATCGGGAGTGATTACGGCCCGTGCAAAATGCTGGCCGATGCTGCCGCCGAAGCTGGCATCGACAGAGCAAACTTTCCGTTCAAGACGACAATGTTTTTTACGGAAAAAGAGGGGGTTCTGGTACGGGATGGCTACGGTGCCCCGGCTGTCAGGATTTGTTGAGGTGACAAGATGAATGTCAAAAATAAGGCCCCGGCAGAGGTCGAGAATGTGACCATCACCATGAGCCGAGAAACGGCACAGGCCGTGAAGCAGGCGTGCGAAGAATACCTCCGGTTCCGCATGGGCCAGTTTGAGGACTTCACCAATGAGGTTTGCTGCTGGGATTATGTGGACAAGATGGAAAAGCGGTGCCACACGACCGAAGAACGAAAGCAGTTTCATAAAGACCACGAAGCGGATTTTCTCAAGTGTATGCGGCTTCGTAACCAGATGCGGCAGGGCATGGACGCACTTTGGAGACAGAATGTTCCGCCTGCATCTATCGACACGACCATGAAGGGAGCATACCGGGCAGAAACCGTCTGGCTGACGATCCGGTACGCGCTTGCGTGGCACGACTTCCCGGAGGGTGGACAGTGGGTCGATTTCTATGAACCGATGAACCGTTCGGATCAGCCCATGCCGAAAGTGGAACTGAAACTGAAAGGCGAAGAAAAATGACGATCACAACATACCCGGACGGTCATTCCGTCCAGCAGGGAACACCGGAAGAACTGGCGCAGTTCATTTTCGCGGCGACGGAGGTTCAAACCTTGCAAAAATTCAAAAGTCTGGTTGAGGCAATCCCGGCGGAAATGGAGAAACAAAGGGATGTTGTGGTAACAATACCGGATTTGCCCAAGAAGAAGCGAACGCCCAGAAAGAAAGCGGGAAAAGAAAATGGAAGAAAAACGTCTGGTTGATGCAAACCATTTCATGCAGGTACTCAAGAACATAGAGTATGCACTGAAAGGGGAGCTGACACACGGGAAAATCAAAACCAGTGTAGTGCAGATGATCGAGGGCAGTTTGAATGCCGAACCGACCATTGCCCCGGAGAGCCTGCAACCGCTGACATACAACGAGAACCGGGACTACGTAGACTGCGACGAATTTATTTGCCACAAGTGCGGCATTCACGTTGAGGACTGGAAGCAAATCAAAATCGACCCGGACGACGGGGAGAAAGAACTTTGCGAGTACACGTTTAAGCACTGCCCAGAGTGCGGCGCAAAAGTCACTTTACACAAAAGCTGTGAATTTTGCAGGTGGCATTTGCGGGACGGGACGTGTTTCAACAAACATCATTCTCAGCCCGTGACAGGCCGGGAAGCTTCCTGCTGGAACTGGGAGGAACGTGAGTGATGGAAAAAGAGTGTTTCACCTGCGCATGGCATGATAACTTTTCATGGGTGTGCTTCAATGGAAATTCTGAGCATCGGGCGGATTTCACAGACCCGGAAGATAGCTGCCCTGTGTGGGAAGGAAGGGAAGATAGTGATGAAAAAGAAGAAAAGTGAGTTCGGCGCTTACGCTATCGGCTGGCTGTACCTGCTGGCACCGGTGATTATTCTTGCCGTGGTGCTGGTGGTAAAGTATTTTATTGCAGCATCCGACCTGCCGGATTGGTTCAAATTCGCCCTGCTGAAATAAGCAAGACAAGCCCTTTACCTTATATATAAAGAGCGTCCGTCGTTAAATTGCCGCCCTGACGAGGCGGCAAGGGGCTTGTATATCGGAGCTAAACTAAGGGACATTCTGAGAAATCAGAGAAAACAGGAGCTTTCCCCCGGCGGGGAAAGGGAGTGCAGAGGGAAAACGAGGGCAGCGTTCTGATGGCTTGCCGGAAGCAGGATCGTAGGGAACGCGGCCCGGTGTTGTTCCTCTGCATCGTTCCCTTCTCGTGTTTGTGGTTCAAGATTCAGAAAATTCCATGACGTGTACGGAAAGGAGGACGTGGAGAGTATGACCGCGGGTTTCAGAGTACGAGAGCAAAAATTTATCTGCGGCAAAGACTATGCCACGGCTGACACCATGCAGGTGGATTTTTTCGAGATCACGGAACAGCAGCACAAGGCCAGCACCCGCAAGAAAAAAGAGCTGGCAAGCTCCATTGCGAAGGAAGCGTACAATTTGCGAAAAAGTGGACGGTATTTAGAGCTGTTGGTTCAGCGCAACTTCCACAAGAGCGATTATTCTGTTACATACACCTATGACGATGAACACCGGCCCGACCCGGCGGACACAAAGCGTGTGGATAAGGATTTTTCCGCCGCCATGAAAAAGCTATACCGGATGTGCGATAAAAAAGGCATTCGGCACCCGAAGTGGATCGTCGTGCATGAATACTCGACGTATGTTGACGGGGTGTGGGTGGGAAAGCACCATCACCATGTCATTATGCAGCGCGTTTACGGTCTGACCCGTGAAATGGTAGAGGAAGCGTGGAGCGGGCGCGGCATGGCCCGTTGCGAACCTCTACACTTCGATCATGGCTACATCACGAGCCTTGCAAAGTACATCATGAAGAATGTGAGGTGCAAGCGCCATTGGCGGCAGAGCCGCGGGCTGAAACCGCCGAAAATGCCCCGCCCGAACGATGGGAAAATGAGCCGCACCAAGCTGAAAGATGTTTGCGAGAACCGTCTGGAAGATCGTGCATTCTGGGAGAAGATGTACCCCGGATACACCCTGCACTACTGCGAACCCATAATCACCGGCAACAACACCCGGCACCTGATCGTGCGCCTATATCGCAAAGAGACTGGGATGCAGCAGAACAGGAGGAACCGGCCTTGAGTATGAGGATGGAACTTTCTGACCTGCCACCAAAGTATCGGGCACAGGCGGAAGCACAGATTGCGGCCAGATGCAGAGCAAAAGCACCGACGCTGGAAGCCGTGGCTGCAGCCGCCAAGATAACAGGACGGGAGTTTGACAGCAGGGGCGAGTACGACTACTACATGGGAATGATTCTGCCAAAAGTCCAGCGCGGGGAGATCGTGAAGGTGGAATCGCACCGCAGGTTTACCATGCTGCCCGAAAAAGAATACGGCAATGTGAAACTACCGGCGATGCACTATACCCCAGATTTTGTGCTGACTTATGCAGATGGCACAGTTGAGGTTGTAGAGGTGAAAAGCAAATTCACCCGGCGGCAGCAGCGCGATTACATCCACCGCCGCCGTATGTTCATCGACCTTGTGGCGGAGCCGCGGGGCTGGCGCTTTGTGGAACACATTACCCCTGATACTGCAGCAGAAATCAAAGCATGGAAGAAGTGCGCCCAACAGACCGAAAGGAAAGGATGAAACATCATGAGCAGAGGAATCCCAAGGGCAGTGTCTATACATATGGCACAGAATGCCTTTGCCCGGTGCGCCGAAAAGGTAAACACCAGAAAGAACCTGACGCTGAACCGGCAGGCCGTTGGCGAGGTGGTGAGCTACTGCACCATGATCGCCGCCAATGACACGCTAGATTTCAACCGGGACAAGCAGGAGCGGCTTTGCACGGAAATGAACCACCGGGCAGAGGTATACACGGTTGAAATGAGCGCATATGGGCAGCCGAAAGCCCGCGAGAAGCTGAGAGAGCGCACAGCACCGATGCTGGATAAGCCGTTTGTCCTCCCGGCGGGACAATACCCGCGCAAACAGCGTGAAAAAGACGCGCTGGCCGAACGGCGTGCCGCTGGTGATCTCGTGATCCGGTTCTTCATCGAAGCGCTGGATTCTATGGGCTATGATCGTGCCCAGATCAACAGCACTGTGGAAGAAGCCAGAAAAAACTATGAACAGTTCCTCGAATGGGCAAAAGACGGGGAGTATGTGGCGTATACCAAACTGGGCCGGTGTGTCGCCCAGATGACCGGCGGCAGTACGGAGGTTGCGCGTGTGCCCGGTGCAGGGCCTATCTTCTCGACAGAATTTTGACGGTACGGAGCGTAGGAGGGCAAAATGCAGGCAGAAGAAACGAAAATGATTTTGCGCTACTTTGGCGGGATTGAAGCACAGCTTGATGATGTCAACATTGAGCTGGCAGAACTGCGAGACCGCTACAATCCCATCAAGGGCATTGCTATGGACGGTATGCCGCACGGCAGCACGCCGGGAGATAGTACCGCGTCGCTGGCTGTGAAGCTGGCTGATGATGTGGAGTGCCAGCGCCGGGAAAATGAACTTCGTGTTCGGCAGGATGTTCTCCGTGCAGATCAGACCACGATCCGGGGACAATTAGACCGGCTGAACAGTCGTTACAAAACGATCCTGTGCGGGCGGTATGTCTACAGTGATCCGTCGTTACAAAAAGGCTGGAAAACCATAGCCAGCGAACTGAGAAAAACAGAGATCACAGCCCAGCGGTGGGAAAAGTTCGCGCTGGTCGTTCTGGGTTCCATGCTGGATGAAGTCCCGATGGTCGAAGAACTGCTCTCACGCGCGTATGACGCGCGCGATTAAAAGGGGCTGTAAAATGGCTTATGCCTGATTTTTGATAGAAAACCTGCAAAAACAGGCCCTTAGAATCGAACTTCAGCGATCTTAATTCGTGCCGGAAAGACACTATAGGGTAGAGAATGAAGCGAATTTATGCGCGTGCAGAATGAAGGGCTTCCGCGAAACCTCCGAACCGCTCAGAAAAACAAACTTGCGAATCGTCAAAAACAGAAATCCCCCGGCGGGTAATTCCGTCGAGGGATTTCGTGCGTTTATGGTTCGTTTTTCTTGATGATGATTTTCGGAACAGTGGGCGGTTCGCCGTGCTGCTTCATGTACTCGGCGATTTCGTTCGGCAGGCCAACAGGAAAGCCGTTTTCGTCCAGCGGCCCGTCATACCCGGAAAAATCCACAACATGAACCGTGGGCGGTTCCTGCAGGGTGCCGCAATACTGGCCGTCCTCATAGTTTACATCCGTGACACGGTTCCAATAGCCAATGTCGCCGTGCTCGGTCTGGGCAGCTTCCATTGCGGCGTGGGCCTGTTCCTCGGTTAGTCCGTCGAACGTGGCGCGTGTGCCGTCGGCAAAACTGGCAACCAGACGCCAAGGTGCAAAAAATTCGACTTCGTTCGTAAAAAATGCCCCCTTTTTTGCAAATTCGTTGCTGGAATTGAACTTTTCGTGCTTGAAAAGTCCAATTCCGTTAGTGAAAGTATATCACAAGATGCCCCGGCATGGAACCGGGGCACGGGTCATTCTTGTTCCTCTAAGCGCTTGCGAAAGGCTTTGTTCACAGTGTCGTACTGCTTGTTCAGAACGTCGTTGCCGTGGTCGTACTCGCTTGCCCACGAAAGCAGCTTGTCGGACAGACACCGGCAGGCAGCCGCCATGCAGACGCAATATTCGTTGTGGGTGTTGGGCAGGGGAAAGCTGCGCAGGATGTACATTTCATCGAAAACGGTGTGCCGGACTTCAATGCGTCTGTTCCAGATCGTTATGTTGACGGTGGCTAAGTGGCGGCAGGAAGTGATCCTGTGCAGGACTGAGAGAAAGCGTTCGTTGGTTGTCATGGTTCGTTGCTCCTTTTCGTGGTGGTGATGTTCAGCGTGCCGGGCGGCGCTGGAAGATAAAGCCGGGGTTGTGCTCGGCCATCCATGCAACGGCATAGTCGGCTTGATCCTTGAGGAAGCGCGGCGCATATACTTTGCCCATGCCGCGTGTGCCTTTCCATGGATTGCAAAGCGTGAAGCGCTTTTCGTTGGGGCCTTTGCAGTAAATGAAGTAGTACATTCGTTTCGTCCTTTCATGATTCACCCCGGCGGGGCAGTGGATCGGCATTCAACCGACTACAAAATGAAGTCAATTCTCCTATTTTCCCCGGCGGGTCGGGTTGTCAGCAGATGCTTTGTGCGATTTCGTGCAGCGTCTTTTCCTGATCCCGGAGATAACGCGCATTGTCGGCGGCGTGGATGAACTTTGGGGAACCGTCCTCGTTCGTTTCAAGGGCCAGCCTTTCCCACGCTTCAATTTCGCCGTTGCGGTACTTCGTGGAAGTGAGAAGGTAGAAATACAGGGTGTTCCACTGGTCAGCGGTGAGGGTGACGGTGCGCAGACCGCCGCCGGATTCGGTGCTTTGCTGTTTGGCTGTCATGGTTCATAGCTCCTTTTCGTTTTCGTGATGTTCCCGACATTTATGCCGGGAAGATGGGGCGGGGCCGCTTTGAATCGGTGCGGCCCTGCTGGGGTGTCCGCTTTTATTATTCGTTTTCGTTGCCGTCCAGAAACTCCATGACACGGTGCGCTGCATATTTGGCGTTTGCGGTAAGCTGGCGCTGCCAAGCGCCTTGACTGGGTGCCCACCGGAAACCGTTCTCTTTGAGCATGGCGCGGGTTTCGTCGTCCGGCTTTCCGGGAAAGATGAATTGCACGCGCATGATTTCGTTGTTCTCACGGTAGGTGTAGCCGTCGTGCTGATCTTCAACGGGGCCGGATGCAGCGGAGGCTTGCGCTTTGTCGAGTTCGTCAAGGCGGGTCTGAATCCGCTTGATCTTGCCGCGGATACTGGTCAACTCAAAATCGCCGTAAGGCTTGCGGTACAGGCTCATTGAAAAGGCGTCCGGGCTGGTGAGCGCATCGGCTGCCGCGTCGCTCATGTTGGAATAGCCGCGCAAGGTTTTGTGCTTCCGGTAATAGGCATTGGCACCCTTGCAGTATTCGAGCAGGTCTTGCTCTTTGTTCAGCTGATCCGTGAGCAGTTCGCGGGCGTGGGGGTCGGCCAGATCAACGGGGCCGGTGCCAACCGCCTTGATTTTCGTCAAGATGGCTTCGATTTCTTCATATTCGCGCCAAAGCGAATCCTCGCGGGCGTTCTGCTTCTGTTTCTTCCGCACCGGGAAGTTGCCAGCACCGCACACCAGCACAGAGGGACAGCTTGCACCGTTCCGGTTGTGGTCGTCCGTCCACTGTGCAAGGCGACGGGCGTAGCTGTCAAGCAGCGCGTCCAGCTTTTCGTGATAGTATGGGCTGACTTTCTGCTTCTTTTCTTCGACCAGAGCGGCGGCTTTGTCCACGCTGGCACGGTATTCTCTGGTTGCGTAGCCGTCCGGGTAGGTGCTCATGCTGCGCATATCGTGGGAAGCACGGGCCAGATTTTCGTTGATGGGATAGTATGTTGTCATAATTCGTTTGCTCCTTTTCGTGTTTCGTGTTGTGCCTTTCGGCTGGGATCGGGTCGCTTTACGGTGCGGCCCGTCAAGGTATCCGGCGCGGATCAGATGCACCACGGCGCGGCGTTGTACGCTGCATTCTGCTGGGCGGCGAATGCGTACAAGTGGTTTGAAGTCTTTACAAGCGCTTTCTGTAAATTCGTGTCTGCCGTGGCCTGTTCTTCGCACTGGTAAATGTAGCAGTCAAGCAGCTTCAGGAATTTGAAGAAATCAGCATCGAGAAAATAATGCTTGTTGTAGTCCAGACGGTGCAGCAGGTGCGGCACATTGTCCGGCATGGCTGGCACTTCGTCGGTTTCGTCCGGCTCGACCTTATAGCGCCCTTCATACGCCGCTTCGTTGTGCCGGTACAGAACGGGGTAGATTCGGCGGTCGTCATACAGAAAATCGTGCGGGTATCTGCAAGCGCCCAGCGCGTCGCGCAATTCGTCGGCGGCGGAAAGCTGGCACATTTCGGATTGATTGAGCAGGTACGACAGACCGTGCGCAACGGTGGCGATGTGGGCGGGGGAAAGCATCATGCAAGACATAAATTCAAGCCTCCTGTTTTCGTTTTTCGTGTTTCGTGACGATCCCCCGGCGGGGTGCCGGTGGGAAGTGGGGCGGGGCCGCTTTGAGCGGTGCGGCCCTGCTGGGGTCTCCGTTTCGTGTTATGCAAAGCAAAGCTGCTGCACGGTGGGAACCATTTCGGGGGTCTTTGCCTTTTCCAGATTGTCAAGGGCCATTACAAACGCGGCGGCTTCGCGGTCGCTGCTGATAAGGTCGCCCATGTATTTATTGAACTTCTGGACGGTGGCGGCAAACTGGGAATCGTTGGCGCTCATTTCGTCGAACTTGTCCACGGCGTCGTAAAACTCGCCGCTCTCGTGGTCGTTGTCGGTCTGGTACAGGCGGGAATAGTTCTTGACGAAAGCGTTTTTCAGTTCTTCCATGTCCGGCCCGGTGGGTTTCGTTTCGGCTTTCTTTGCCGGGGCCTTTTTGGCGGTGCGCTTCGTGGCCTTTTTCGCGGGCAGCGGATCGACGTGCACCAGTTCCGGCAACTCGTGGTGTTCTTCGGTGATGATCGGGGCGGTGGCTTCGGCCTTTGCCTTTTCGGCGGCGGCTTTCGCTGCTTTCCGTTCGGCTGCCAGCTTCTTGTTATACTCGATGATTGCAGCGGTCGATCCAAACCGGCCAGCCGGGGCGGGCTTGCTGCTTTCAACCTGTAAGCAACTGAACAGGTGCGATTTCGTGGGGTAGTAATGCGGATCGGGGGCCGCTTCCTTGCCCTCTGCCGCTGCTTTTTCTCGCTGCTCTTTGCTGGGCTTCGTGGTGTACTTCCAGAGGTAGCAGCAAACAAGATGCTTTTCACCCTTTTTGACGCTCTTACCCTCTTTCTTCCAGTGGTCGAACGTGTGCAGCTCGTCGGCTGCAAGCATGATTTCGACATCGGCCACGGTGGCGGGCTGTTCGTTGCCGTTCTCGTCGGTGGTTTTGCAAGCGGCGGCAATGGCGGCGATCTCGTCCGGGGTGTGGTGCGCGGTGGCGATGGCGTGCAGGGTGGCAGGGTCAAGCCGGGCGGCTTCGTTGCGGATGATCTGATTGTTCGTCATGGTAAATACTTCCTTTCAATTTTTGTTGTGGTTCTTCCCGGCGGGGCCGGGTGGATGGGATCGGGTCGCTTTTCGGTGCGGCCCGTCAAGGTATCCGGGGCGGGGTCATGCGTAAATCAGATTGAACGCTTCCACGGCGTTCCACTGTACAGCGGTTTCGTATTGAACCGCTTTTGCGGCGCTCTGGTCGCCGCCGTTCGTTCTCAATGCGTTATAGAACACATCGACAAGGGCGGACTTTTGCCGCTCCCGTTCCCGCCATGCGTCCAACTGTCCAGCGTCACAAATCTTGACGGCCCACGATTCATAGTGGAGCGGAGACAGGGTTTCAAGGTGTAAACCCTTGCAACGGTTCAGCGCGGCGGCGATCTTCCCGGCATATTCCGCTTTCGGTTCATACTTGGCTTTCAACTGACGGTTGGTTTTCATCATAGCTTGCGCCCTCTTCCATAGATCATCATCAATGATAGCGGGGATCGCGCCCTCGATCCGCACGTTGTACGCCTTGCTGGTATAGACACCGCGGTACATTTCATTCTGGATGATACGGGGATGCTGCACTTGTTGAAGGGATTGCCCTGACTGGTGCGCAGACGAAGCATCAGATACTCGCCCGCCCGCTCCCGCATGGGGATCTCCTGTAAATCCTCCATAATGTCGCCGCCGTCACGGATACCGGCGATGTATTCCTGCAAATCCCGTTTCAGGGTGAAGCGCTTTCCGGCAAAGTCCGAGCTGGCGCTGGGGCCGAAGCCCAGATATTCGCCGCCCGTCCAGTATTTCATGTTGTGCCGGGAGTACAGACCCTTCCGGGCAAAATTGGAAATTTCGTACTGCCGGAAGCCGCGGCTGCGGAGGGCTTCCACGGCGGCGAGGTACATGTCCGCCTGCGTCTCGTCGTCAGGGAGGTTCAGCATTTCCTTGTAGTCATAGAAGGGGGTGCCTTCCTCGATTTTCAGGGCGTAGCAGCTGACGTGCTCCGGGTTCAGGCGCAGGACGTTGTCCAGCGTTTCCTGCCAGTCCTGCAGGTCCTGCCCGGGCAGGCCGTACATCAGGTCGATGGACACGTTGCGAAAACCCGCCTTGCGGATGCGCTGGTAGGCGGTGGCGGCCTGTGCGTAGGTGTGGGGACGGCCGAGCTTTTTCAGAATTTCATCGTCGTCGGACTGAACGCCCAGACTGACCCGGTTGAAGCCCTCGGCGTAAAGCCGGTGGAGCAGCCGGTCGGAAACGGAATCCGGGTTGCACTCCACGGAGATCTCGGCATCCGGCACCACGTCGAAGTTCCGGCGGATGGTGGTGAGGATCACGGCCAGACCGTCGGCACCGAAGAAGGAGGGGGTGCCGCCGCCGAAGTAGACGGAGTCCACCTTGTAGCCGGGCGCCAGCTCACCGGCTTCCTTGATATGGTCGCATACCGCGTCCAGATAGCCGTCCATCAGCTTGTCGTCCTTGGTGGCCATGGAGTAGAAGTCGCAGTACTGGCACTTGCTGCGGCAGAAGGGGACATGGACGTAAAGTCCGAGGGGCGTTTTGTTCGCACGTTTATTGAGAATAGGCATGGGATACCTCCGGGTGTTGAAAGTTTTGTCAATCTTCGTCCAATTTTAAGACGGCCATGAAGGCTTCGGAAGGAACCGCGACGGTGCCAAAGGTACGCATCCGCTTCTTGCCTTCCTTCTGCTTTTCCAGCAGCTTCTTCTTACGGGTGA
>ERZ857521.4137-NODE-4137-length-10938-cov-9.968575_pt1 | contig 10938 bp, 7 predicted proteins | sample MGYA00519701_ERZ857521 | MGnify/ENA primary metagenome ERZ857521 (study PRJEB31778, sample SAMEA3449346) | human gut metagenome | biome: human gut; feature: human-associated habitat; material: faeces | place: United Kingdom | collected 2010/2012 ...
CTTTCACCGTTTTTCGCAGCCCACCTCCTTATACGCTTCGTTCTGTGCCCGGTACTTGAACATTGCCGAGTGCAGCTTATCTTATGCAAAGGTCGCAATAACGACCGTCACAGACGATAACAATTGTAAAGAAACGGGCCTCAGATTCTGTTTCTTATCCTCGATAGCGACACGGGCGTTATGCCAAGGTACGACGCAATGTAGTGCTGCGGCACGCGCCTCACGATGTCGGGGCGCGTGGCCAGCAGTTCCTCGTAGCGTTGTTGAGGCGTGTTCTTTATGCGCGATAGAAACAGCTGCTGGTAAGCGTGAAACCGCTCTATCAGCTTCTCTTCGTAGGCGGTGCGCAGTCCGGGCGTGCGCTCAATGAGGGCGTAGAAGTCGTCTTTCCTTATGGCATACGCTTCGGTCGGCTCAATGCTTTCAAGGTAGAACAGGCTGGGGCGTTGCTGGTGCATGCTTTCGAAAGAGGCCACGAAGTCGCCTTCAAAGAAAAACTGGAATGTGATGTCGCGCCCGTCTTTGTAGAAGAACAGGCGCAGGCACCCCTTCCTGATGAGATACAGCGTGTGGGCCACGCGGCCTTCGCGCAGCAGGATGGTTTTCGCGGGTATGGTGCGGGGCTCGGCCACTTGGCGCAGCTCGTCCATGTAGGGCAGTCGGGGCGTATCGCCGGCGGTCGCCATCTCTTCATGGCGGATGCTGTTGGCAGGCTTTTTATACATAAGTAGCTGTTCAAAATTAACCGATAAGTAGCTGTTCAAAATTAACCGATACAATAGACCTTGCAGGTGTCCTCTATGTCTTTGCCACCATCTTGTGTGCTCTTTCGGGCCGCATACCAAAGTCTCATCGGTCGCGTAGCCCGCTACGCTCCCTCTTCGGACTTTGGCATGCATCTCCGAAATAGCGCACAATTTGATGGCAACTGATTTTGAACACCTACTTAATTTGCAGGTTTCAGACTATAAGGCGGCATACTTCAGGCGGCTGTTGTGGCATATTCCCGTTGCTCTTCACGCCTGCTGCCTTACGGTGGCGAGGGTGTCAGACACAGCGATGCCCGCCATGCTGCCGGGCGTTGCTGACAATGGAGTTGGCGTAACCCACTCTGGCCGCAGCCACCTGTCACGGCCTTCAGTCGGTTATCTCAAAGCGGGCAACTATTGAATACCTGTTCTTTATGGTGCGGAAGAAGTCGAACGAGGCCGCGTTCGACGACAACACGTTGCTTTGCGCAAACGGCATGGCGCCCTGGCTGTCTTCCTCCACTATGCGTATCACGCCGCCAAGTTTCTTGCCCATGGCCTCAACCAGGTAGGCGGCCTTGCGCTGCGCGGCCTTCAGGGCCTCTGTCTTTCCCTTGCGGTGGTAGGCAGCCATGTCGTTGTTTTCCAGCTCGCCTATGCGCATCGATTGTATGCCCTTGGTGTCTATGCGCTTCACGATGTCGTTTATCTGGTTGAAGTCGGTCAGGGTGACGTCAAACTTCTTTGACACCAGGAAGTCGAGCCCCTGCTGCCGCCAGTAGTCGCCTATCTCTTGCGTCCTTATGGCATTGGGGCCGACCCCGGCTTCGGCCAGTGCCTTGCGCAGCCCCTGCTCTATTGTGGACAGGGCAACTTTGGTGCTGTATTCTTCGGGCTTCGACTTGCCGTCGAACTCCTCTTCGAAGTATTCGCGTATTTCTATCAGATAGTGAATCTTGTCGGGCACAACCTCTATTTCCGACGTGCCTGTCACCTCGATGTATCGCCCGTTGTCCTGGGCCCGCAGCGATAGGGTGGCAAGCATCAACAGGGCCAATGCCAATAGTTTCGGTTTCATATTGATGTCTGTTTGTTGTCGTTGTCAAAAGCCTTCCACCAAGCGGCAGGCGTCAGAATAGTCGAGCATGTTTGCCAGCGAGTCTTGCTCGCCGGGCGTTAGCCTGCTGAAGCGCAGTGTGTCGATGAGCCAGCCGTTGGCAGAAAACAATGCGTCGAGCGAGTCTTTCTTTTCTTTCAGCATGCTCTTGTACAAGCGGCTCATGTCGTAGCCGTCGGGCCCAGATATCAAGAACTGGCCGCTTTCGAGCCCCATGTAGATGCGAGGGGCGACTACGACGGTGTCGTTGAACACAAATCCCATGCGCCTGCCCGAGAGCGCGCTGGTAGAGTCGGCCCATGCCTGCAGCCTGTTGCCGCCGACGCGGCCTGCTATCACGCTTCTGCCTAAGTGGTCGCGGTAAAGCCGCAGGCCAACAAACTCTTTCACGGTGGCCACCGGCCTGAGGGCAATGCTGTCTTTCCGGCCGTCGTATATACCGTACCAGCCGTTCTCCCTGTGGGCCGACGGCGGCGATGTGCATGCCACTGCTGTAAGCAGCGACAGCAGCAGCGTGGCGCATCTGTGGATGGCTTTGTTGTTCATAAGCGCTCTGTCGTTTTGTTGCTTCAGCCACCGTGGGGGCGTAATCGGCTGTGCGGCCTTTGCTTGGCGCCCCCGGTGGCCCGGTGCAAAAATACAAAAAGAATGGCGAACGCCATAATATTATTGCCACAAGATTGGTATTTATGCCGAATAGGGCGTTGGCAGCCCGGCCTATTCCGTTGTTCCCGGGTGCCTGTGTGGGCCGGAAGCGCGGGCACTGACGCCTGCCGGGCTGTTGCCTGTGCCTGGGGTGGGGTGGTGTGCCTGCGGCGAAACAATGCCGACCGGATTGCGTTGACCCCGGGCGCTGCTTGCCCTTGAGGCCCGCCGCCCCCATTGTTATCGGTCGATAAGACGCAATTATGGTCTGCCAATGCCGTTATCTCACATATTTTGATTAACTTTGTCACGATGTAATGCCATGCTCGAGGCAATGGCAATGTAACTATTATTTGGTATGAAATCGCTTAAGGAAATATACAGAATAGGCAAAGGGCCGTCGAGCAGCCACACAATGGGGCCGCAGAAGGCCGCTCAGATATTTGCATCACGCAACAACGGCGTGTCGTTGTTTGTAGTAACGCTATATGGCAGCCTCGCCGCAACAGGAAGGGGGCACATGACCGACGTGGCCATACGCGATGTGCTGGAGCCGTTGGCCCCTGTCGACATACTGTGGGAACCGTCGGTGTTCCTGCCATACCACCCTAACGGCATGAAGTTTGAGGCCCGCGACGCCGAGGGGCACACGCTCGATGAGTGGACTGTTTACAGCATTGGGGGCGGGGCTCTGTCGGAGGGCACCGCGCAGGGCGGCATATTCGACACCCCAGAGGTGTATGGCATGAACACCATGACCGAGATAATGGAGTGGTGCAACAGCACAGGGCGCAGCTACTGGGAATATGTTGACATGTGCGAAGACAGTTCCATCTGGGACTACCTGCAGCAGGTTTGGGAGACTATGCAGGCCGCCGTGGAGCGAGGCATCAACAATGAAGGCCGGCTGCCGGGCCCGCTCAACCTCATGCGCAAGGCCCCCATATACTATGTGAAGGCCTCCGGCTACAAGCAGTCGCTGCAGACCCGAGGGCTGGTTTATTCGTACGCGTTGGCCGTCAGCGAGGAGAACGCCTCGGGAGGCACCATAGTCACGGCACCGACATGCGGGGCCTGCGGGGTGTTGCCTGCCGTGCTGTACCATGTCTACAAGGGTCACGCCTTCTCAGACCGCCGCATACTGCACGCAATAGCCACGGCCGGGCTTATAGGCAACATCGTCAAGCACAACGCTTCGATCTCTGGCGCCGACGTGGGATGCCAAGGTGAGGTGGGGGTTGCCTGTGCCATGGCTTCGGCTGCGGCCTGCCAGCTGTTCGGGGGCAGTCCGTCGCAGATTGAATATGCCGCAGAGATGGGGCTTGAGCACCACCTTGGCATGACGTGCGACCCTGTTTGCGGGCTTGTGCAGATACCGTGCATAGAGCGCAATGCGTTTGCTGCCACCCGCGCCCTTGACGCAAACCTGTATGCTTCGTTTTCCGATGGCACGCACAGGGTTTCGTTTGACAAGGTAATCAACGTGATGAAGCAAACCGGCCACGACATACCCTCGCTTTACAAGGAGACCAGTGAGGGTGGCCTGGCCAAGGATTTCGACACCGACTCGCGGCTGGGCGGTGGCATGCCGGTGTGAGTGGCGTTCGGGCCGGCGGCCCGTGACTGTTGTGGCGGCGTCTTGTGGCGGCTTCGCCCTCGTGCCTGTCGGCTGTGCGGCATTGCCTTGCAGATGCATAACCCTCGTGCCTGTCGGCAGCGGGCATTGCCGCAAGACCCTCCTATTGTGGCCCATCCAGAAAAACAAAGGCTCCCGGTTTAAGCGTGAAACCGGGAGCCTTTTGTTGTTAGCCATGGCGATGTCTGCCCGAGTGGCCTTAGCTTTGACCCTCTGAACCATGAGGCCCGACCGTGGCAAAGCCCACTATTCACCACGGCCAGGTGCACGTAAACCGTTATTTCAGAATCCAGAAATCCCAGTCAAACAGGTCTTTCACCTTGTCGCCCTTGAAGCGGAAATACAGGTCATGCACCCCCTTGGCGCCCTTAACCTTGCAAGACACTCGGGTGAAACCGGGCCTTGTGCCGGCCTCACCTACGTTTAACGTGCCGGCCAGCGGCCCTTCGGCACTGTCGAGACGTATTTCCACCTTTGCCGTTTGGTCTTTGCCCATCACAGTGGCTGTGAGTTTCCTTGCCCCCTTTGGCCCGAAGTCAACGCCACGCAGGCACAGCGTCTCACCGTCGTCAATGTCGGTGACAACAATTCCGCCCGTTACGCAGGGCTTGGTCTTCAGTCCGTATCCCCAGGCCATGGTCTCGGCCTCCACACGGCGGTAAGGATTAAATGTTCCCACCTGCTCAAGCCTTGTGTCAAGCCAGTAAGGCACCTCCTCGATGGTGCCGTCGGCGTTGTAGTGCATCTTGGCCACAGCCACCGAGCGGCGCTCTTTGTGCTCCATGGTCTCCAGATGCAGCAGCTCGTAGTTAAGCCCGAAGACATACGACGAACCCTTGTAGTCGATAATGCCCGGATGGTTTCCCCTCGACTTGTCGGTGGGCCGCATTATGTAGCCTCGTGTCTGCCACGGCCCGGTGGGGCTGTCGCTCATGGCGTAGCCGATGCCCTCGGGGCAGCATGTAGAGGCGAAGGCCATGTAGTATTGCCCTTGCCGCTTGTACACCCACGGCCCTTCCTGGTAGTGTTCGGGCCTCTTGTCGAGCTTGACAATGTTTCCAGAGTAAGAAATCATGTCTTTGTTCAGTTTCACGTAGTAGACGTTGGGGTTTCCCCAGTACATGTAAGCCTGCCCGTCGTCGTCGATCATCACCGTGGGGTCTATGTCGTCCCAGTGCTCACGCTGCCATACGAGAGGCTTGCCCAGCGGGTCTTTGAATGGTCCGTATGGCGAATCTGCCACGAGAACGCCAATGCCGTTTCCGTGGATGGGGCAGTACATGTAGTATTTGCCGTTTCTGTACACCACCTGTTCGGCCCACGCCCCATTGTCGTGCTTAGCCCAGGCGAAGTCGTTGAGCGATGCCACGGCCCCGTGGTCTGTCCAGTTCACCATGTCGGTCGACGTGTACAGCAGCCAGTCTTTCATCTTGAAGCCCTCGGCGTCGTCCTCGTCGTGGGTGGTGTAAAGGTAGATGGTGTCGTTGGCTACCAGTGGGGCGGGGTCGGCCGTATACTTTGTCTGTATGATAGGGCTTTGGCCCAATGCCGTGGCGGCCGATAGTGCCGCCACGGAAAGCGAAAATATGTGTCTCATTTTTTCTGTATGGATAGGGTTGGGTGTTTATTGGGCAGAGAAATTGCGGCTTACGAAAGGCAGGCAGAGGTAAAGGGCGGTGTGCCAATACTCCCAGTCGTGCACGCCGTCCCTAACCCTGAACTGGCAGGGGATGGCGGCATGGCGCATGGCCCGGGTGAAGTCGATGTTGCGGTCGAGCAGAAAATCGTCGTCGCCGCAGTCGACAAACCACTGCACGGAGCGAAGCCTTTCTCTGGACTGGCTGTCGGCCTCTGCCACGAACCGCACGCAGCTATGGTCGATGACCGACCTCGTGAGCTTGGCCAGCTTTCCGTCGGGCTTTTCTGCATCGGTCTCCCGGCCATCGGGTATGTCCATCAAGGCGCTCATGGCATATACGGCGCAGAACATGTCGGGGTGCCTGAGTCCATATGCCGTGGCGCCGCCGCCACCCATTGACAGACCGGCAATGGCGCGGTTGGCCTTGCTTCCGCCTGTGCGGAATTGCTTTTCGATGAATGGCACGAGCTCGGTGAAGAAGAACGTCTCGTACTTCCAGCCATCCATGTCGAAGTATCCGTTCTGGTAGACGTTAGGGTCGCCGCCACCGGCGTCGGGTGTAACGATGACCATCGGCCTGGCCTCGCCGCTGGCCACGAGCCTGTCGACCACATCCTTCAGCCGCCCCTGTGACACCCAGTCGTCGTTTTTGCCCCACATCCCGTGAAGGAGGTAGAGCACGGGGTAGCGCCTTGTGTCTCCGGAGTCGAAGCCTTTGGGCAGCAATACGGTATACGCACGCTTCACGCCGAGCACTTTGCTCAGTATGGTGTCGGTCACGATACGGCTTTCATTTACTCCTTGCGCGCTTGCCGCGAGCGACATCAAGGCAGCGATAATAAGCATTCTTGTTCTTTTCATATTGGTATATGTCTGTTGATGTTGCGTGTTGTTGCATGTAATGCCGTCATTGGCGGGCCTCTGCCTTGCGTCTAACAACGTAAGAATGGCCTGCCGCGGTGTCAATGTCATACTCGTAGACTTTTGTCAGCGAAGGCATGCGCGGTGTTGCCATGGCTGAGACCTCAGGCGTGGCGATGGCAGCCGGGGCGAGGAAAGGGTTGGGGCAGGGCTCATTGGCGGGCCTCAGGCCCTTGCCTTTCAGTGGCACGTATGAGCGCAGGCGCAGCGTTCCACCCCTGGCCGATGTTATTGTTGCCGATGCCAGCTTGCCTCCGTACCACGCCATGCTCACCTCGAAACCGCCCCGGGCCTTTAGCCCCCTGACGCTGCCCTTGTTCCATGCCCGAGGCAGGGCCGGCAACAGTTGCACCGCTCCGTCGTGGCTCTGCACAAGCATCTCGGCCACCCCTGCTGTGAATCCGAAGTTGCCGTCGATTTGGAATGGCGGATGAGCGTCGAAAAGGTTGGGATATGTGCGTCCGTCGGGATGGTCGGCAGCCTCTTTGTCGGATGGCAGCAGCCGGAGCATGTTGCTTATTATGCGGTAGGCATGCTCCCCGTCGAGCATGCGCGCCCAGAAGTTTATCTTCCAGCCAATGCTCCATCCCGTGGCTTGGTCGCCGCGTTGCCCGAGTGTCGTCTTTGCCGCCTCGAACAGCAGGGGGTTGAGCCGTGGCGAAATCTGGTTGCTGGGGTAGAGCCCGTAGAGATGGGAAATATGCCGGTGCTTGTCGTCCGGGTCGTCAATGTCGTCCAACCACTCTTGCAACTGGTTGTTCCGTCCGATGCGCATTGGCGGCAACTTGCCCATGGCCAGCCTGAGCGAGTCTTTCAGCGACTGCCGTTCGCCCACTATGCCAGCCGCAAGCAGGGTGTTGCCAAGTGCGTCGAATACAATCTGGTTGTCCATTGTACACCCGGCAGTCACGGGGCCGTGCTCAGGCGATATAGACGGTGCCACCACAAGATGCCGGCCGTCGGGATGCTCTGTGAGGAAGTCGAGGAAAAACAGTGCCGTGCCCCTCAGCACGGGGTAATATTTGCGCAGGAAACCAGTGTCGGCCGTGAACAGATAGTGCTGCCACAGGTGCTGTGCCAGCCAGGCCCCACCGCTTGGCCACATGCCTGCCGCGGCGAAGTCGACCAAGCCCGCTATGCGCCACAGGTCGGTGTTGTGATGGGCCGTCCACCCGCGGCAGCCATACATGGTGCGGGCGGTCTGCGCCCCGGTGACAGACAAGTCTTTGAGCATGTCGAACAAAGGCTCGTGGCACTCGCTGAGGTTGGTCACCTCTGCGGGCCAGTAGTTCATCTCGGTGTTTATGTTTATAGTGTACTTGCTGTCCCAAGGCGCTGCCACGCTGTTGTTCCATATACCCTGCAGCGTGGCGGGTTGGCCGCCAGGCAGCGACGATGATATGAGCAGGTAACGCCCGTATTGGAAGAGCAGCGCGGCCAAGTCTTCGTCATTCCCATCGGCGTAGTTGGAAAGCCGCTTCGGTGTCTCGGCGAGCGAGGCCGCAGAGCCTGGCAGGTCGAGGCTCACCCTGTCGAACATCGACCTGTATCGCTCCACGTGCCGCCTAACGGCCTCGTCATATCCCGTTCGCATGGCCTTGTCGAGGTATAGGGCTGCCTTGGCACGCTCGTCGGCGCTCGTGTCTCGATAGTTCACATAGTTGGTGGCGGCCGAAATGTATATCGTGGCCGTAGTGGCGTGGCTCACGCTCAGCGTCTCGCCGCAGCCATCGGTCTGACCGTCGGTCTTTACGCCTATAAGGCAGGCAGCCCTCAGGCATCCCTTCACGCCCTCCTGGTCGCGCCCGTGGCATGTTATGTGCAACTTTTCGCCTTCGGCCCGCACCTCATGGCGCAGCGGGGCGTCGTATCCGATGGTGAAGTTCAGCGCCTTGTCCTTTCCGGCCCAGATGTTCATTATTATCACATTGTCGGCCAACGAAGTAAAGGCTGTGCGAGTGTAGCTCACTCCTGCCACCTCGTAGGTGGTGGTTGACACGGCCCTGCCTATGTCGAGGTCTCTTCGGTAGCGTGAGGCGTTGCCGTGGCCGGGAAATGTCATGAAGACGCTGCCCATGGTGAGGTAGCTCATGCCGTTCTTCCCTGTCTGGAAGTTGGCGTCGACAAGTCTTTGGGCCTCGTTGTTCTTGCCGGAGAACACAAGTTTCCTTATAGCCGGCAGCACGTAGAGTGCGTTGGGGTTGTCGTTGTTGTAAGGCGAGCCGGCCCAGAAAGTCTCTTCGTTTAGTTGCAGTTCCTCCTTCTCGGTGCCGCCGAATACCATGGCGCCGAGGCGGGAGTTGCCTATGGGCAGGGCCTCAGTCCATGCCCGGGCAGGCTGCGAGTACCATAGCCTGAGCTCGCCAGCCCATGTGCAGGCGCATAAGGTCATGGCGATGAATGCCAGTAAGTTTTTTTTCATGTTTAGCGTCTTTATTTGTATTGCCTGTCAGGGTGTCTCTTTGGCGGCGGGCGAGTGGCTGGTAGTGGTTCCCGCAACGGCCCGCAGGCAGCTTATGACATGCAAATATAACCTAAATACTTGAGAAACCGCAGCTTTGCCAATAAATTTCTGCCTGCCTCCTGTCGGTGCACCGGTGTGGGCATATGGCGCGGTGGCGGGCTGCCATCTTTTGGCAAAAGCCAGCCTCCCGCCTGCCTCACTGGCAGGCGGGAGGGCGGCTGCATATCAGGCAAACGCCACCTGTGGTGTAGCGATGCCCTGTAGAAATTACATTTTTATCCGTACAGACACGATGCCCTTGCCCGACATGCGCACCAGAGCCTTGCCACCTTTCACTTGCGCGTGGGCATCGGCCATGTCGACAGTATCGTTGGTCTCAACAGCCTCGGCCGTGGCTTCGGCCGATGGAAGTTGTATGCTCAGGCACCTGAAACCATCGCCCATATTGATGGCCACGAGTGTCATTTCAGTGCGCGAGGCGTTGGCGTAGGCCGTGACCAGAAGGTCGGGGGCCGCCGCAGAGGCCTCAATGCGGTCCATACCCTTGGCATATTTGGCGTAGTGAGCCATGATGTAGCCGTTTTTGGTGGGCTCGCCCTCTGGCGTGGTGTTGCGCTCCGGGTCGTTGTCGCCAATCATGCCGTAGAACCGTTTCAGGTACCAATATACATAAGCCGAGCAGTTGCCTTCCATACAATGGTGCATCTCCAGAGCCAGATGGTTGAGGCTGTATGTCCACTTCTGGAACTCGAGGTAGTTGTCGGCGTTGTCCTTGTCCTGCCCGTCGTTGAAAAGGTGCTCCGTCATCCACCACGTCTTTCCAGCTGCCTTGAGGTGATTGTCGTACAGTCCGCACACATATTTGCGCCGTTGGGCAGTGTAGGGCTGCGTGGTGTCTAAGAATCCCTGGTATAAATGGCCGGCCAAGATGTCGGTCTGTGCCATGGCTTCGGCGTCGGTCAGCACGGCATCGGTATAGTCGGGGTTGTATCCGCACGACTCCGGGCCCATCAGTCTTGTGCCTGTGGCCCTTATCTTCTGGCCGAAGCGCTTTGTGAAGTCGACAATCTCGGCAGGCGACCAATATGTGAAGTCCATGTCGGGCTCGTTTTGCACCGAAATGGCGTATATGCCGACCCCGTTTTGCCGCATGAAGTCGACGTAGCGTACCAGGTGGTCAGCATAGTCGGCATACTTGTCGGCTCGCAGGTGCTTGAGCGACTTGCCGTTGACGGTCACCTTGTCGGCCCGCTCGTCGCCGCAGTCCCACGGGCATGCGAAAATGATGGCGCCGAGGGCTTGAGCCCGCCTTGCGCCGTCGACATCGTCGACCCATCTGTTCTCGTCGGGGTAAATCATCAGCCTGAGGATGTTGTAGCCCAGGCCCGACGGCGAGTACATGCGCTCCAGCTCGCCGGCCGAAATGCGGTCGGCGGGAGCTACCCATATCGACGGGTTGTACATGCCTCCGAATCCGGTCACGTGTTGGTGGGTGATGCTTATGTCGGTGGTCACATCGACAGTCTCATACTTAGGTTTCTGGGTTAGGGTGAGGGAACTTTTGGCTTTGCCGTCGACCCCGATGAGTGCCAGTGTGGCCTGCCTCGCCTCGTCAGAGGCATTCTCGGCATACTCAATCCTCACTTTGTCAAACCGCCTTCCGCCCTCCCGGCTGCCTCCGCTCACGGCTCTCACTGCGGTGATGACACCGTTTGGAAAAGCCACGCGACTTTGACCCTTTTGGCCAAGCAGGACTGTCCCCTTTGG
>ERZ857521.4146-NODE-4146-length-10906-cov-2.469358_pt1 | contig 10906 bp, 10 predicted proteins | sample MGYA00519701_ERZ857521 | MGnify/ENA primary metagenome ERZ857521 (study PRJEB31778, sample SAMEA3449346) | human gut metagenome | biome: human gut; feature: human-associated habitat; material: faeces | place: United Kingdom | collected 2010/2012 ...
CAGGAGGTGCTCCAGCCTGCCGCGCCCGTCTCCCGCAGGCATCCAAAACCGTGGAACACGGAACAGCCGCGCGGGTAAGAAACAAGAGACGCTCTTTCAGCTTCTTTATTTAATCAGGCTGAAGGAAAGCACCACGCTGGCGAACACGATGGAAACCATGCTCAGCAGCTTGATCAGGATGTTGATAGACGGGCCGGAGGTATCCTTGAAGGGATCGCCCACGGTATCGCCCACAACGGCGGCCTTATGGTTATCGGAGCCTTTTCCGCCATACTCGCCGCTTTCAATGTACTTCTTAGCGTTATCCCAGGCGCCGCCGGAGTTTGCCATCATAACGGCGAGAATAAATCCGGAGACTGTGGCGCCGGCCAGCATACCGGCAACGCCGTTTACGCCCAGGATCAGGCCCACGATGATGGGGGCGGCTACCGCCACGATAGCGGGAGCGATCATTTCCCTCTGGGCGGAACGAGTGCAGATATCCACGCAGGAAGCGTAATCAGGATCCGCTTCCCCGGTCATCAGTCCCTTGATCTCACGGAACTGGCGGCGAACCTCCACCACGATCTTCTGGGCGCAGCGGCCGACCGCGTCCATGGTGAGGGCGGCGAACAGGAACGGCAGCACGCCGCCGATGAACAGGCCGATGAGTACGGGGGGATTGGTAATGGTCAGGTTAAAGTTGAAATCAGGCTTCAGCACCTGGATTTCCGCGATATAGGAAGCGATCAAGGCCAGGGCGGTGAGAGCGGCGGAGCCGATGGCAAAGCCCTTGCCGGTAGCGGCAGTGGTGTTGCCCAGGGAATCCAAAGCGTCGGTGCGCTTGCGGACCTCCTCGCCCATGTGGGCCATCTCCGCGATACCGCCGGCGTTATCGGCGACCGGGCCGTAAGCGTCGGTGGCCAGGGTAATGCCCAGGGTAGCCAGCATACCGACGGCGGACAGGCCGACGCCGTAGAGGCCGTTATTATAGGAGTCGCTGCCGCCGGACAGAAAATAGCTGACCAAAACGGAAGCGCCGACAATGACTACAGGAAGCACGGTGGAAAGCATTCCCAGGGACAGGCCGCCGATGATGACGGTAGCGGGGCCGGTGCTGGAGGTGCCCGCCAGCTTCTTGGTAGGCTTATAGGAATCGGAGGTGTAATATTCGGTGACCACACCGATGAGAATACCAGCCAGCAGGCCGGAAAGAATGGCGAAATAGAAGCCGATCTTTTCCGCGCCCAGGCCGAAGTAAATCAGCGGGAAAGCGGCCACAGCGATCAAAGCGGCGGAAATCCAGGTTCCAAGCCGCAGAGATCCCAGAAGGTTTTTCTGAGAGGCGTTTTCCTTGGTGCGTACAAAGAAGGTGCCGATGATGGAAGCCAGAATGCCAATAGCGGCCATGGACATGGGGATCACCACGCCCTTAAAGCCTAAGCCGGCGGCCACGGCCAGAGCGGCGGTGGAAATAATGGAGCCCACATAGGATTCGTACAGGTCGGCGCCCATGCCGGCAACGTCGCCTACGTTGTCGCCTACGTTATCGGCGATAACGGCGGGGTTGTCGTCCTCGGGGATGCCGGCCTCGACCTTACCAACCAGGTCGGCGCCTACATCGGCGGCCTTAGTAAAGATGCCGCCGCCCACACGGGCAAACAAAGCCATAGAGGAAGCGCCCATACCAAAGGTAAGCATGGCGGAAGTAATCGCCTGCACCTGGGCGGCCTCGTTCTGCATCACGTCGACAGTGCTGTACCAGAACTTCAGGAAGAAATACCAGATAGAGATATCCAGCAGGCCCAGGCCTACCACCACAAAGCCCATTACGCCGCCGGCGGAGAAAGCGATTCTCAGGCCCGCGTTCAGGCTTTTGCTGGCGCTGTTGGCGGTGCGGCCGTTGGCATAGGTCGCGATCTTCATGCCGATAAAGCCGGACAAGGCGGAGAAGAAGCCTCCGGTCAGGAACGCAACCGGCACAAAGGGGGTCAGGAACCCGGCGATGGCCAGGATCAGCAGGATAACGAACATAACCGCGAAGAAAATAGCCACGCCGGTATACTGGCGCTTCAGATAAGCGTTGGCGCCTTTCCGGACAGCGCCGGCGATTTTCTTCATCAGGTCGGTGCCCTCGTCAGCCTTCATAACTCTGCGGGAAAGGAAAAACGCGAACAGCAGAGCCACTACCGCGCCGACAGGAGCAAGGATGGACAGATCCATTTCAATAACCTCCTATAAAATTGATAATAATACCTGATTGAAATTATAGCAAATCATGGGATGAAATTCAACAACCTATGTAAAAACTAACAAAAGGTACAACTCTATTTGGAAAATATAAGCAATCTGCCTAAATATCTTTCTTTTTTCTAAGCACTATAAAGATATTCCGCTTTTCTTAAAGCCTCGTTATAAATGTATAAAATTTCTTTATTCTTCAACTTTTTTCTTTTTTAACCCCGTTTTTCTTTTCTCCCTTTTTGCCTTTGCAGCTGCTCTTTCCCCTTCTTTCCCTTTCCCGCGTTCTCTAATCCCGGTTCTCAATCCTGTACCGCCATTTTCCCCGCTTTACGGAAAGAACGCCTCTCAAGAATGAGAGGCGTTCTTCCTTTTGATATGGGAATTTAGGTGTAAGCACCAGGCTGAGCCTGGACGCAATTCGCGTTCCAGGTTCAGCTTTTTCTTGAAGATAAAGTTGGTAACCCAGTAGAAAACCACGGAGAAAACCGCGTAGTAGGCGATGCACAGCGGCAGCACCACAGTAGATACCAGACGGATGGAATCCATCGTGCTCCACAGCGCAGCGTCATTGGAAGAGGCAAACACCACCAGGATTCCGACCGTACCGATGATCTGCATGACAAAGTTGATCGCCAGATACATGCCGAAGGCTCCCAGGATTTTGTGGTTATGGAACAGAGAGCCCAAGGCGATCGAGCAGTAGATCATCAGGATGCCTGACACAAAGGACAGCAGGAACAGCGCGAGCACCTCGAAGAGAATGGCGATTCCGTCGCCTCCCGCGAGCTGGAAATACCGGGGCAGCTCCACAGTAAAGAACTGGGAGAGGCCGTCTATCACATTTTGATCCACGACCAGAATGAAGATAGACAGGGCGCAGACCACAAAGCTGGCCAGGTACCACACAAAGGCGACGATCCCCTTGGAGGTGATATGGCTGTGAGCCTTGACCGGAAGGGTAAACATCAGATAGCCCTCGTCAGTCAGCAGATTCTTATAAAACCGCTGAATAATGACGATCAGCGTAATGACAAAGGCGGCGATGATCACCATGACGTACATGACCGCCATGACGGTGGCAAGGGCAGAAATCGCCATATTGCCGGTTTGGAAGAAGTTCAGCTCCATAAACAGACGGTTGATCAGCGCGAACAGCAGCATCGCCCCGTTGATGGGCAGAAGCATCCGGCTGGTAGCCTTAAACTCGTATTTCATCAATTTTCCTAGCATCTGAATACCTCCCTGAACAGGGTGTCCACAGATTTACCCTGACCCTCTCGAATATCGTCCACACTGGACTGAAGCGCGATCTGTCCCGCGCTGATAAATACCACCTCATCCAGCACCTTCTCAATGTCGGCGATCAGATGAGTGGAGATCACCACCGTGGCGTTTTCCGTATAATTGCTGATGATGGTATCCAAAATATAATCTCTCGCCGCCGGGTCTACGCCGCCGATAGGCTCATCCAGCAGGTAAAGCTGGGCCTGCCGGCTCATCACCAGAATCAGCTGCACCTTTTCCTTGGTGCCCTTGGACATATTCTTCAGCCGGTCCGCCGGGTTGATATTCAGCCGCTGAAGCATCTCATAGGCCTTAACCTTGTCAAAATCCTTGTAAAAATCCTCGAAAAAGTTCAGCAGATCGGAAACCCGCATCCAGGTGTTTAAATAGGTGCGCTCCGGCAAATAGGAGACTATTTTTTTCGTTTCCACTCCCGGCGCCATGCCGCCTACCAGAATCTCGCCGCCGGTAGGCACCAGCAGACCGCTGGCCAGCTTAATCAGCGTGGTTTTTCCCGAGCCGTTCGGCCCCAGCAAACCGATGATCCGGCCTCTTTCCAGCGTTAAGTTCACCCCGCCGAGGGCCTGCTGGTAAGAATACCGCTTTACCAAATTATTGCAAATTAAGATCGGGTTCATTTGGCATCCTCCTTGCTCCCAAGCTGCTGCATCAGCTTTATCGTTTCTTCCTTCGTAAAGCCCAGCTGGTTCATCTTTTTAAAAAAATCCAAAATCTGATCCGTAGCCAACTGGTTTTTTAAATTTTGAATCATCTTGCTGTCCTCCGTTATAAACCTGCCGGCGGTCCGCTGGGAATATACCAGCCCCTGCCGCTCCAGCTCCGTTAAAGCCTTCTGCATCGTGTTTGGGTTGACCGACGCTTGCGCTGCCAGATCCCGCACCCCGGGAAGCTTTTCGCCCACGGTGTACATCCCAGACACAATCCGCTGCTCAATCTCTTCGATAAGCTGCATGTAAATCGGTCTGTCCGCTGTCAGCTGCCAGGACATGGTAACATCTCCTTTGTATCATTGTATTAATATCATAGTACAATGATACATTTTATTTTCCCATTTGTCAATAGCTTTTTATCTGCTTTTTCATTTATTTTTATATTGTCCAAAAAACAAATTCATGACAGCTCTTTTTCGCAAGGCTCAAAAGCGGAAGCAGGCCCGGCTTAAGCCCTGCCGCGCGGCGGCGCAGCAGGCGGCCAAGCCCAGCGCGGGAGAGCCGCCGCGCTGGGCGCTATGCCGCCCGGCATGAGCCGGGGCGCCTGTGAAAAGCGAAAAAGGCTTTCCCGCACCCTTTTCGGGTTGGAAAAGCCTCAAGAAAAGTCAAATGAAACCCCTGGCTGTATTCCACGGCGCCTCCTGTCCGCCGGGGAACACCCGTCCAACAGCAGGCGGCGCCAAGCGTCCTTCCTTATTCTCCCGCTGTTTTTTTCGGCAGGCGGCCGTACAGCGCCGTGTAGTAACGCAGCTTTCCGGCAAGCTCCGGCGTCAGGGCGTCCGGCGCCATCCGCCACTGCCAGTTTCCGCCCAGGGTAGAGGGCAGATTCATGCGGCTCTCGGCGCCAAGCCCCAGTACATCCTGCATCTGGGCGATGGCCAGGTCGCTGACGCTGCTCAGGCCGGTGCGGATCATGCCCCAGTGATATCCCTCCCGTTTGGTCAGGCGGCAGTAATCCACGGCAAATTTCCGGTCCTTGCGGCTGGCCTGCTCCAGCCAGCCGTTTACCGTGTTGTTGTCGTGGGTGCCGGTATACACCACGCAATGGTTGTCGAAATGATGAGGAAGATAATCGTTTTCCTCGTTGGAGTCAAAGGCGAATTGGAGCACCTTCATACCAGGATACCCGGTTTTTTTCAAAAGCTTCTGCACCGACGGGAACAAAAGCCCCAGATCCTCGGCGATGATCGGCACGTTTCCCAGCGACCGGTGCAGCGTTTTGAAAAAGTCGATGCCCGGCCCCTCCATCCACTGGCCGTTGACAGCGGTCTCCTCCCCGTAAGGGATGGCGTAATACGTGTCGAAGGCGCGGAAGTGGTCGATCCGGGTCACGTCGAACAGCCGGCGGGTCAAATCGATCCGGTTCATCCACCAGTTGTATTTGGTCTTTTTCAAAAATTCCCAATCATACAGGGGGTTCCCCCAAAGCTGCCCGGTTTCCGAAAAGTAATCCGGCGGACAGCCCGCCACACATACCGGCCTGCGGCTCCTGTCCAGCCAGAAGATCTCCGGGTTGGACCAGGTATCGGCGCTGTCCATGGCCACATAAATCGGCATATCCCCAAAAATCAGAATCCCCAGGGAATTCACATAGGCCTTCAGCTGCCGCCACTGCCTGAAAAACAGGAACTGGACATACTCCCAGAACTCCACCTGGGCTTTCAGCCTCTTTTCATACTGGACCAGGCTTCTTTTCCGCCGGAGCCTGATCCCCTCGTCAGGCCACTCCAGCCAGGAGATCATGCCGAAATGCTCCTTGACCGCCATAAACAGGGCGTAATTTCCCAGCCAGCTCTCGTTATCCCGCCGGAACCGCTCAAATTCCTCCCGGTCCCGGGATGCGCCCCGCTCATAGGCCAGCCGCAGCACCTGAAAGCGGCTGCGGTAAAGCGCCTCATAGTCCACCCGCAGAGGGTCTCCGCCCCAGTCCAGGGCTTCGTATTCCTCCTTTTCCAGCAGGCCCTCCTCCTGAAGCAGGTCTAAATCAATCAAGTAGGGATTTCCCGCGTAGGTGGAAAAGGATTGATAGGGAGAATCTCCGTAGCTGGTAGGCCCTACCGGGAGAATCTGCCAGTATCTCTGCCCCGCCGCCTTCAAAAAATCCGCGAACCGGTAGGCTTCCCTTCCCAGGGTGCCGATTCCGCAGGGAGAAGGCAGGGAGGTAATATGCATTAAAACGCCGGCATCTCGCGCCAAACGTATTCACTCCTTTACTTTCGTTTTATCAGGGCCGTGAGGGCTTTTCCCGGCCCGCCGTTTACGGCCTTTTAAGGAAAGCCCCGCTTCCGCCTTGGCCAATCCGGCAGGCGCGGGCTTTTGGCGCTTTCCCAAAAGCCTGTCAAAAAAACTGTTTCGCCTTTTGCGGCCGGCGGCTGTCAGGCCTTTCTCGCCGCGGTAAGGGCCAGCCGCAAGGCATGGCTGGACGCCAGATAGCGGATCAGCTCCCGCTCATCCCGGTAGCCCCGGGAGAGCCTGCACTCCAGGACGGTGGAATAATTTTCGCTGTCCACCCCCACGTACACCAGGCCTACCGGCTTTTCGTCCGTTCCACCGTCCGGCCCGGCGATGCCGGTGGTGGAAATGCCGATATCCGCCTGAGCCAGCTTTCTCACGCCCGCCGCCATCTGAGCCGCGGTTTCCCTGGACACCGCTCCCAGGGCTTCCAGGGTTTCATGGGAGACCCCCAGCACCCGCTCCTTAATTTGGTTGGCGTAAGAGCAGATCCCGCAGTCGAACACCTGGGAAGCGCCCGCCACCTCGGTAATCCGCTTGGACACCAGTCCGCCGGTACAGCTTTCCGCCGTGGCCGCCTTCAGCCCTTTTTTTTGAAGCTCCGCTACCAGCGCCGCCTGGAGGCTCCCGATATCCACGCCGTAAACGTTGTCGCCGAAGAGCTCCTTGACCCTTTCGATCACCGGCTCCATCATTCGGTCGGCCTCTTCCCGGCTTCCGGCCGAGGCGGTCACCCGCAGCAGCACCTCGCCCTCCTTGGCGTAGGGCGCCAGGGTGGGGTTCCGGCTTTCCTCCATAAAATCGTGAAGACAGGATTCCACATAGGATTCTCCCAGGCCGAAAATGTGGATGCTGTGGGAAACCAGAGTCGAATGGGTTTTCTCTTTCAGATATGGCACCACCTGATTGGAAAACATCGGCTCCATCTCTCTGGGCGGACCGGGCAGAAGCACCGCGGTTCTGTGCTCCCTTTCATCCTCCAAAATCAGCCCCGGCGCGGTGCCGTTTTGGTTTTGCAGGGGAACCGCCCCCACCGGCAGGTAAGCCTGCTTCCGGTTATTTTCTGTCATTTGCCGGTCCGAGTGGAGAAAACGCCGGAGAATACCGTCGTAGGCTTCCTGGTTAAATTCCATTTCCCGGCCGAACAGCTCGGCCACCGTTTCCTTGGTCAGATCGTCGTAGGTAGGGCCCAGCCCTCCGGTGAGCACCACCAAATCGCACTGGGAGAAGGACCGCTCCAGCTGCTCTCTAAGCCTTTGGGCGTTGTCCCCCACTACGGCCTGGTGATATACGTTAACGCCGATGGCGGCCAGCTCTTTGGCGATGTAAGCAGCGTTGGTGTTTACAATGTCCCCCAGTAAAAGCTCCGTTCCGACGCATAAAATTTCTGCCCGCATGAATGTGTCATCTCTTTCTGTGTACTATTTTCCATGTGTTTTCGCATAGGTTTAGTTTAACAATACCACAACAGGGCTTGTTTTTAGCTGTAAGGATTTTGTAAGAAAATTGTCATTTTACAATGGGAATTAGGTGAGACGGATATGAAGAATTTTTGGGAAATCCTTTTATACAACATCGCTTTCGTGGGGGCTTGGCATGTGGTTGCTTTTGTGCTCTGCGTTTATGGAAGCCCCTCTTGGTTCGACTTCCGTCGGAAGCGCTATCAGATGTTCAAATGGGAAAAGAACGGCAAGTGGTATGTGAAGTATTTGAAAATTAAGCTTTGGAAGGATCTCGTTCCCACCCATGTGGGAAAACAGGGCTTTTCTAAGGATCATCTGGATACCGAGGATCTTTCCATCCATTATTTAGACGCTTTCCTTCTGGAAACCTGCCGGGGAGAATGGGATCATTCCCTGTGCGCGTTCTGCGCGGTGCCCGTGGTGATTTTCAATCCCTTCCCGCTGGGGCTGATTTTCGGCTTTTTGATTCTGCTGGGCAACCTGCCCTTTGTGGCGATCCAGCGGTATAACCGGATCCGGCTGCTGACTTTGCGGAAGCGCCGGGTAAGAGAAATGGAGCGCTGCAAGGTCAATGCCTAGATTTTTTGTTGAATCGGTCTCGGGCGGACAGGTGATACTGACCGGACCCGACGCCGCCCACATGTGCAGGTCCCTGCGGATGAAGCCGGGCGACACTGTAACCCTATGCGACACCCAGGGATTTGATTACCAATGCGTTGTTCAGCGGCTTTCTCCCGAGGAAGCCGCTCTTACTATTATAGACAAACACCAGTGCGAAAATGAGCCGTCCCTGTCCGTAATTTTATACCAAGGGCTGCCCAAGGGAGAAAAAATGGACTGGATCGTCCAGAAAGCCGTGGAGCTTGGCGTTTCGCAGATCGTTCCGGTGCGGATGGAACGGTGCGTTTCCCGTCCGGATGGAAAAGCCTCCCAGAAAAAGACGGATCGCTGGCAAAAAATCGCGGTGGAAGCTGCCAAGCAGTGCGGACGGGGGATTCTCCCCCAGGTCTGCCCTCCCGCGGATTTTCACCAAGCACTGATTCAGGCAGCTCAGGCCGAGGTATTTTTATTTTGCTATGAGGGCGGCGGAGAGAGTGTTTCCCGGCTTATCACTCAGAAAACTAAAACCGTTTCCGTATTGATCGGTCCTGAAGGAGGCTTTTCGCTGCCTGAGGCTGAGGCCGCGCGGAAGGCGGGCGGCGTGCCCGTCACTTTGGGAAAACGGATTCTCCGAACGGAAACCGCCCCGTTGGCCGCGTTATCCGTAATCATGTATGCCTCCGGCAATATGGAGCCCTAACGCGCGGAAAGGAGGCTTTCGGCGTTTTTGCTATCCTATTATCCTATTTGTAATAATATTAATATTTATTACAAATCTTCATGAAAATACATTCTAAACACCACAGCAGCTTTCTTTTTATCGAGCTTTATCATAGCTCCAGCTCCACGCAGGGCCAGCTTTTCATCACGCTGGTTTTTAGCGCCTCCGGTTCCCCAACCGCTGGCGCGGACCCCCGCGCTTAAAAAATATTTGCCCGGCAGTCTGGCCCAACGCGCCAAATGCCCGGCCTGCCTCCAGGCTGTTTTAGCTTGCTTCCCCGTACCATACCGGCGGTTCCCAGTTTCTTTCGTTTTTTATTCGCCGGGCTTGCTTATATTTTGGCTCGGGTTCCTGAGAAAACTCTGGGAAATTTTGTTTTAAATATGATATATATTACTATTAGTATTAATTAGTTTTTAATTTGTCATAGGTGCGCTGATGGAGATTCTAAATATCCAAAACCATAAAAGAAATTATTTACCGCTTCTGCTGTTGGCGGATGAGCAGGAAGCCATGATCAACCGGTATTTGGACCGTGGGGAGCTGTTCGCCCTCATGGACCCAGAGCTTAAAACCGTGTGCGTAGTCACCCAGGAGGAAAACCGGGTGTTTGAGATTAAAAACTTAGCCACAGTCCCCGAGGCGCAAAACCAGGGCTATGGGAAAAGGATGGTGGAGTTTATCTGCCGCCATTACCGAGGGCGCTGCGACAGGCTTTTGGTTGGCACAGGCGACAGCCCGCTGACAATCCCCTTCTATGAAAAATGCGGTTTTCAGATTTCTCACCGGGTGCCCAATTTCTTTTTGGATCACTACGACCATCCGATTTTTGAAGGCGGGAAGCGGCTGATTGATATGGTATACCTGGAAATGGCGCTTTCAGATTAAGGGATCTCATCATGCTCGTTATGGAGTCCGCGGATACAGTAACGCCTTAGTCCGTCTACCGTCCGGACAAGCCTTGATGCTCCAGCAGCTATAAAAAGCCTATCCGTTGTACGGATAGGCTTTTTCCATCATAAAGGGGCAGAAGCAGGCTTTAAAATTCCAGCTTGGCCTCAATGTATTCTGCCAGCTTATCGATGGCAACGCGCTCCTGCGCCATAGTATCCCGATCCCGGACAGTAACACAGCCGTCAGCTTCAGAATCGAAGTCATAGGTCAGGCAGAAGGGCGTACCAATTTCATCCTGGCGGCGGTACCGTTTGCCGATAGAGCCTGCATCGTCGTATTCCACCATAAACCGCTTCTGCAGCATATGATAGACCTTTTCAGCGTTTTCGTTCAGCTTCTTAGATAAGGGCAGCACCGCGCATTTATACGGCGCCAGCGCCGGATGAAGATGCATAACCACACGGGTATCCTTCTCTCCAACCTCTTCCTCATCATAGGCCTCGCACAAAAACGCCAGCGCTACACGGTCAGCGCCCAGTGAGGGTTCTACCACATAGGGGATATAACGGGTATTATCAGAAGGATCAAAATACTCCAGGCTCTTTCCGGAATGATCCTGATGCTGCTTCAAATCGTAATTAGTCCGGTCGGCGATCCCCCAAAGCTCACCCCATCCGAAGGGGAACAGATACTCAATATCCGTAGTAGCTTTTGAATAGAAGGATAGTTCTTCCTTCTCATGGTCTCCCAGCCGCATG
>ERZ857521.4151-NODE-4151-length-10889-cov-2.359886_pt1 | contig 10889 bp, 10 predicted proteins | sample MGYA00519701_ERZ857521 | MGnify/ENA primary metagenome ERZ857521 (study PRJEB31778, sample SAMEA3449346) | human gut metagenome | biome: human gut; feature: human-associated habitat; material: faeces | place: United Kingdom | collected 2010/2012 ...
TGGGCACTTGCAGCGGTTGTTATCGTAGTTATCGGTGTAGTTGCCGGATGGTTCACCGCAACAGAGTCCGCAGCAATCGCTGTATTTTACAGCCTGATTGTCAGTGTATATATTTACAAGGGTCTTACCTGGAAGGGTGTCTGGAAGAGCCTGGAGCAGTGCATTGATACATTGTCTATCGTCCTGATCTTAATTTCGACATCCAGTATTTTCGGTTACTGCCTGACGACACTTCATGTGCCGGATCTGGCTGCAAAGGCAATCATCGGATTCTCGAGCAACCCGATCGTGATTGCACTGTTAGTGGATTTGATTCTGCTCATTTTAGGATGTATCATGGATATGGCACCGATCATCCTGATCGCGACACCGATCTTACTTCCGATCGCAACCTCCATCGGTATCGATCCGGTACAGTTCGGTATCATCATGGTATTAAACTGTGGTATCGGCCTTCTGACACCGCCGGTTGGATCAGTTCTTTTCATCGGTTCTGCAGTCAGCGGTGTAAAGATGGAGCGCGTGGTAAAAGCAACCCTCCCGTTCTATCTGTGCATGATCGTTGTATTATTACTTCTGACCTTTATACCGGAATTAAGTATCGGACTTCCGATGTTACTTGGAACGTAAAGGGAGCCAGTTTGTGAATACAGAGGAGATGGCATATGGAATATCAATATAAATGCAGAATTACGGCATGGGATTTTTTCCGGCTTACCATGCGTCAGACCTACCGGTCGATGGCGGGAATGTGCAATCTGGTATTTACGGTTGCGATGATTGTCCTCGCGGCGAAGTTCTGGAGCCAGTCTGGCGAGATCCTGCAGGTTCTGATGCTGATCGGATGCCTGCTGTTCCCGGTCATCCAGCCGGCGGCAATCTATGCGAAAGCCAGGCGTCAGGCGGCGGCTGTACCGCAGGATGTCAGGCTTACCTTTGATGAAAAGGGGCTGCTCGTTACAACCGGAGGAGAGAGACAGCATCTGCCGTGGAACCGGCTGCGGGTTACAAAACAGCCGGGGATGGTGCTGGTGCTTTCGGGAGCCGGAAGCGGCTATATGCTGACCAACCGTGTGCTGGGAGCCGACCGGGAGGCGTTTTGGTCCTTTGTACAGAGCAAAGTGGAACAGAATAGATAAAGCAAATATGCAAAGCTGTATTTACGGAGTGTGTATCTACGGCTTTGCTTTTGCCGCATTATAGAGAGAACAGAGAGGCATGGGAAAAACAAGCGTGAGAAAGAGGATAAAACAGTTCTGGCAGGCACTTACGATCAAAAAGAAAATAGCGACGTTTACCGGGACAGTATTTCTCATCATTGCAGTCTCTGTTCTTTTTAATGTATGGGTTGTCAAGTTTTCCCTGATCGACTTTAACCGGATTTTACAGGATAACGCAGCGGTGAGCGAACTGGCACAGGCGCTCGAGGAAGAGAGTATCCAGTTTGAGACATACATAAAGGGCAATCGCGAGGAGAGAGAAAGTCTGGATATTGCGATAGAACGAACCGGAAGAGCGGTGGAAAAGCTTCCGTTCCGCTATTCTGAGATTGGAGAGCAGCGCTACGCAAAGACCTGGTCGATCAAGAGCTGTTATGAAGTCTATTGCCAGAAGCGGGACGCCATGCTTGCGATGGGGGAAAATGCGCCGGACTATATCAAGCGCCTGTATGAGGTCTACGAGATGCAGGACTATCTCGAGGAATACGCGGCGACGCTGATGAATGAGACGATCGAGGACGGCGACGGCCTCTATCATAAAAAGGTGCCCATGCTCATATGCATGCCGATTGTGGTTGTGGTATCTGGGATTATTCTCGTAACCGGCATGATGGAGCTGGCGGCATTGATGAACCAGACCATTATCTCGCCGGTGGTGGCGCTCGTGAAAGCGGCGCAGCGCATTGCCGCCAATGATTTTTTCTCGGAGGACGTGCAGGTGCAGAATGAGGACGAGCTGGGGGAACTGGTGCATGCGTTCAACAAGATGAAATACGCGACAGGCGAGTACATTATGGCGCTGGAAGAAAAGAGGAAGACACTTGATCTTCTGCATGAGGAGGAGCTGGGAAAGCTGGAGACGGAGAAACGCCTGGAGATGATAAAGCTGGAATTGTTAAAAAGCCAGATCAATCCGCATTTTTTGTTCAACACGCTAAATGTCATCAGCGGAATGGCAAAGCTTGAGGAGGCAGAGACGACCGAAAAGATGATTCTGGCGCTCAGTTCCCTGTTCCGTTACAATTTAAAGACACCCGAACAGTCCGTTCCGCTGGCAAAGGAACTGAAAGTGGTTGCAGATTATATGTACCTGCAGCAGATGCGCTTCGGGGAGCGGATCCGTTATGAATTAAACTGTAAGGTGGAACAGGAACTGGTCATGGTTCCGGCATTTACCTTTCAGCCGCTTGTGGAAAATGCAATTATCCACGGAGTTTCCCCGAAGGAGGAAGGCGGAAGCATCCGCATTGTGGTCAGACAGAAGGAAATGCGGCTGCACATAGTGATCGGGGATGACGGGATCGGGATGACGGAAGAGGAACTGCAGCAGTTAAAGAGCCGCCTTAAGACGGACGATGCCAGACACAGCGGAATCGGTCTCGGCAATGTGTACCGGCGGATCACTGCCATGTATGCGGACGGAAATTTTGAGATATACAGTAAAAAGAATGCGGGAACAGTAATTTTTATAGATATTCCATGCAGAGAGGAAACGGGGGATATGACATGAAACGAGTGCTGATAGCGGATGATGAACCGATTGAGAGAATGATTGTAACCAGAACCATCCAGAAATATTTCCCGGAGGAGCTTGCGGTTGTGAGTGCGGTCAATGGAAGAGAGGCGGTGGAACAGTTTTTTGCCGAGAACTGCCAGATTGCGCTGCTGGATATTGAAATGCCCGGAATGAACGGGCTGGAGGCAGCGGAGCAGATTCGAGAGAGAGATAAAAACTGCAGTATTATTTTTCTTACGGCATTTGATGAATTTAACTATGCCAAGCGTGCGATTGCCGTCCGCGCTATGGAATATCTGCTAAAGCCGGTCGAGGATCAGGAACTGGAGGCAGTGCTTGCGGAGGCTATACGGATTGCCGATGAGCATACGGATGACCGGGAGGCAGGAGAGAAGAAGGAAGATGAGCCGGTTTTTGCCGAACGGGACTGTCATGAGGACGCGGCGGATACGGAGCGCTCGAGAATCCGGCTGCAGGCGGTTGCCGGGAATATCCAGGCGTTCATTGAACACAATTATATGGACGACATTTCTTTGCAGACGGTGGCAGAGGCCATGAACTACTCCGACGCCTATTTCTGCAAGATTTTCAAACAGTGTTTTGACAAGAACTTTATTGTCTATCTCTCGGAGTATCGTGTGGCAAGGGCAAAAGAACTGCTGGGTGACGTCCTTATCAATGTAAAGGATGTGAGCCAGAAGGTAGGCTACCGTGACTCCAACTATTTTGCGAAAGTATTCAAACGGATTGCCGGCGTCACGCCGACGGAATACCGGACGCAGGTATTAAAGGAGGCGGGGGAGCGATGAGACGGATATGCGCGGCGGCAGCTGTGGCTGGAATGTTGATACTGCTCACACTGTCTGCCTGGAGAAATCACACGTATCCCTCCAAGACAGAGATGGAACCGGAATATGTGTTTTCCTATGCGGAAAATCAGCCGGAGGACTATCCGACGACCCTGGGTGCCAAGTATTTTGCAGAGCTTGTCGAGGAGCGGACAAATGGCAGGATACGGATTCTGGTGCAGCCGGTCGGAGTGCTCGGGTCGGAGAATAAAGTCATCAAACAGATGCAGTACGGCGGTATTGATTTTGCGCGGGTGTCACTGGCGCAGCTTGCGGAATATATTCCGAGCCTGAATGTGCTGCAGATGCCCTATCTTTATACGGATTCCGACCATATGTGGCGGGTGCTTGACGGAGAGATCGGAGATGCGTTTCTGGAGAGTGTCAGCGCGGATGATGTCATCGGTCTGTCCTGGTATGATGCCGGAGCGAGGAATTTTTATAACTCTGTGCAGCCAATTACCTGTCTGGAGGATCTGAAAGGCATGCGGATCCGTGTGCAGGAGTCGGATCTTGCCGTTGATATGGTGGAGGCGCTCGGCGCCACGGCGATTCCCATTGCCTACGGAGATGTTTATGCCAGCCTGGAACGGCAGGTGGTGGACGGAGCGGAGAATAACTGGCCGTCCTACGAGGCGATGCGGCACTATGAGGTCGCGAAATACTATACGGTGGACGAGCACAGCAGAGTGCCGGAAATGCAGATCTGCTCGGCGTATACCTGGCAGAAACTGTCGCCGGAAGACCGGGAGATTATTCTGGAATGTGCCAGAGAATCGGCGCTCTACGAGCGTGAGGTGTGGACACAGCGCGAGGAGCAGTCGCGCAGCATTGCCATGGAAAATGGCACGAAAGTGGTGGAGCTTTCCGCAGAGGAAAAGAAGCGGTTCCAGAATGCCGTGTACGGGGTATATGAAAAATACTGCGGGGATGATATGGGACTCATCGAAGAAATTTTAAAAGAAGGATCGTAATGCGGCAGGCAGAATGTGCAGACGGCCGGGGAAAATGCCGCATACAGATAAAACCAAAAAGAGAAAGGGAGATGGAGCAATGGAGAAAACAGTAAAAAATCAGGTGTGGAACTTTAATGACAGGATCGATGCCGAGGTGTGTGCTGAGGGTGTGGAACGCAAGATTTTAGCGTACACGGATGAACTGATGTGCGTGGAAAACCACTTCAAAAAAGGAGCGGTCGGCGCACTGCATCATCATCCGCATACGCAGATCACATATGTGGTGTCGGGCAGCTTTGAATTCGAGATAGACGGCGTCAGAAGAGTCATCAAACCGGGTGACGCACTGTTAAAGCGCAACGACATCGAGCACGGCTGCGTCTGCCTGGAAGACGGCATCCTCTTAGACATCTTTACCCCGATGCGGCAGGAGTTTGTATAAAACTAATCCCGCCGGAACAAATCTCTCGTGTAGACTTTGTCTTTTACATCGTCGAGACAGGAATCATAGCGGTTGGCAATGATGCTGTCGCTGATCTTCTTAAACTCGTCAAGCCGGTTGACCACCTTGCTTCCGAAGAAGGTGGTTCCGTCTTCGAGTGTCGGTTCGTAGATAATCACGGAAGCCCCTTTAGCTTTGATGCGCTTCATGACGCCCTGGATACTGCTCTGCCGGAAGTTGTCAGAGTTGGATTTCATCGTCAGGCGGTAGACGCCGATGGTGACCGGATGCTCCATGCCGGAATTGTAGGTGTTGGCGGAGGCGTAGTTGTAGTATCCTGCCATCTGCAGAACGCGGTCGGCGATAAAATCTTTGCGGGTGCGGTTGCTTTCCACGATCGCGCTCATCATGTTCTGCGGAACGTCATTGTAATTAGCCAGAAGTTGTTTGGTGTCCTTTGGCAGACAGTAACCGCCGTATCCGAAGGACGGGTTGTTGTAATGCGTGCCGATTCTCGGGTCGAGACATACGCCGTCGATGATGTCGCGTGTGCTTAAATTTTTCGTCTCCGCATAGGTGTCAAGCTCATTGAAATAGGACACGCGCAGCGCCAGATAGGTGTTTGCAAAAAGTTTGACGGCCTCCGCCTCGGTAAATCCCATGAAAAGTGTCGGGATATTTTCTTTGAGAGCGCCCTCCTGCAGCAGTGCGGCAAAATTCCTTGAGGCGGCAGAAAGACGCGCATCGTCGGAGTCGGTTGAGACGATGATCCGGCTCGGGTAGAGATTGTCATACAAAGCCTTCGACTCGCGGAGAAATTCCGGGCTGAAAATGATGTTTGCGGTATGGTATTTTTTGCGTACCGATTCCGTGTAACCGACCGGGATCGTCGACTTGATGACCATAACCGCGTCCGGATTGACGGAGAGAACCAGTTCGATCACTGCCTCCACAGCGGAGGTGTCAAAATAATTCCTGGCGCTGTCGTAGTTGGTCGGTGCGGCGATGATGACGTAATCGGCGTCCCTGTATGCCGCGGCGCCGTCTAAGGTGGCGGTGAGATCAAGCTCTTTTTCGGCGAGATATTTTTCAATATAATCGTCCTGGATCGGGGATTTGCGCCGGTTGATAAGATCGACTTTTTCCGGAAGAATATCGACCGCCGTCACATGGTTGTGTTGCGCGAGCAGGGTGGCGATGGAGAGACCGACGTAGCCGGTGCCGGCAACCGCAATGCGTAACGGTGACGGAGAGGGGAGTTTGGCATGGGCGGTATCGGCGAAGACGCTGTCCGGCTCAAAGCCGAGCACTTCTCCCAGCTGTTCTAACTGCGGGATGGACGGGATAAAATCCTGTTTTTCAATTCTTGAGATCAGAGCGCGGTTGATCCCGGTCGCCTCGGCGAGGGACTGCTGCGTCATGGACTTCTCTTTTCTCTTGCTGGCGACGAGGTCCGCCAGAATCACAGATGATAATTTCTTCATGAAATCTCCTCCTTGCGTGTTATTTTAAATAACCATATCTGGAAAAATAATCTGATAAAATCATACCACAAGGCGAAAATAAAAGCAATATTGGATAATGATGATATTTAAAATAACAACGCGAAGACAAAAAAGGGAGTGGATGTAGAAGAACTGTACCGTAGGGGAAAGTTCTGGTTGAGAAACAAAAAAGAAAACACTATAATAAGAATAAGTGGGGCGAAGGGCTCTGCATGAATGATAGGAACAAAAGAGGATTGGAATAAGGGGGAAGCTATGGGCGGACTGATATGGATCATCGTGATTGTAGTGGTGATAAGTGAGATAAAGAAATTACAGGGGAAGAGCGGACAGCGTGTGAAACCGAATGTGCCGCGGCAGCAGCAGAATGTGCGTCCGAACCAGATGGCAGGACAGCAGAATGTGCGCCCGAATCAGATACCTTGGCAGCAGAACGCGCGTCCGGATCAGATGCCGCGCCAGCAGAGCGTGCGTCCGAACCAGATGGCAGGGCAGCAGAGCATGCGTCCGAACCAGATGGCAGGGCAGCAGAATGTGCGCCCGAACCAGATGGCAGGACGGCAGAATGTGCGCCCGAACCGGATGCCGGGACAGCGGACGCAGAGTGCAGGCGGGGCTGCCATGGCAGGCTGCCGCAGACCGCAGCCTAATCAGGCGGAGAATGACATATTAAAACGTGCCACAGAGAATGTGAGCGAGAACGATGGGGATGAACTGGAGCAGCAGATGATGGCGGGAGCACACGAACTCGTCAACGCGATCGATATTGACAGTGCCAGTGAACTGATGCATGAGGTGGAGGATCTGATGATTATGTGTTATCAGGCAAATCTGCCGTTTGAGCGCGATTTTATCGCGGAGGGAGTGGCAATGCTGAACGGTTATGAGCTGGATATGGGTGCATAAAGATACGGCAGGACAGCAAAGAGGGACAGAAGGAAGGTTACAGGAATGGAAAGAGTGAGAATCCCGCAGAGCGGGGAGATCTATCGTCACTTTAAAAACAGACTTTATCAGGTCATCGCAGTGGCAACACATTCGGAGACCGGAGAAAAACTGGTCATTTATCAGGCTCTCTACGGAGATTATCAGGTATATGCGAGACCGCTCGCCATGTTTGTGAGCGAGGTCGATCGTGAAAAATATCCGGATGCGGCGCAGACCTACCGTTTTGAACGCGTGGACCGGAGCGAACTTGCGGGCGCTGGCAGCGGACGCATGGAGCGGGCTGAGGCGCGGAAGCAGGCACGGGCGACGGCATCGTTTGCGGACGAGGTGCAGGAGACGGAGGCAGAAGAGCTGACGGATCAGATCCGGGTAAGCCAGATGGAGCAGTCGCTTTCCGATGAGGTGAATCCGAAGCTGATGCAGTTTTTTGACGCTGATACGCTGGAAGAAAAATATAATATTCTGGTGTCGATGCGGGATGAGGTGGACGACCATCTCATCAACAGCATGGCGGTTGTGCTGGATGTTGTGATTCCGGAGGGACCGGTGGCGGACCGCTATGAGCAGTTGAAAGCCTGCATCCGCACAAAGCAGCGCTACGAGACGCAGCGGATGCGCTGACCAGATACGAGAGCAGGAGAGTACATGGAAGAACAGATGGAAAAATTATCTGCGATTGCGCAGGCCAAACCATATAAAATCATTATCAGCAAACCGGCGGGTGGGGAGATCCCTTACCGCCGGATTGTCATTGAGCGCAAGGAATCCTATTACCAGGCGGCAGCCTACACGGAAAAGCAGGTGTTTCACGAGAACATACCGCCCGAGAGGCTGGCGGAGTATCTGGGGAAAACGGTTGCTGGGCAGTATCTGCAGGTCAATGCCTGGGATGATGCCGCAGAGCATATGTACCTGTGTTCTAAAAAGGGAAAAGTAACCTACAAGACGAAAAAGAATGCACAGACGACGACAAAGGCAAGCGGGAGCCACAACCGCAAAAAGCAGTACATTCTGGAGGAAGGAACGCCGATAGAACCGCTTGTGGATATGGGAGTGTTTACACCCGAAGGAAAGGTCGTGCGCACGATGTATGACAAGTTCCGGCAGATCAACCGTTTTTTGGAGATGGTCGGTGATGCGGTCGGGGACGATACATCAGAAACACTTCACATCATTGATTTTGGCTGTGGAAAATCTTACCTGACATTCGTGCTGTATTACTATTTTACGGAGATTCAGAAAAGAAACGTGCAGATTGCAGGGCTTGACCTGAAAGCGGACGTGATTAAGAACTGCAATGCCGCCGCGAAAAAGTACGGCTATGAGAATCTGCATTTTGAGGTGGGAGACATTAACGGATACCGCACGGATGCGCCGGTGGATATGGTGGTGACGCTTCACGCCTGCGACACTGCGACGGATTATGCACTGTACAACGCCATCATGTGGAACGCGCGCATGATTCTTTCCGTGCCGTGCTGCCAGCATGAATTAAACGGACAGATCCAGTCGGAGGATCTGGGACTGATGACGCGCTACGGAATTATTAAGGAGCGCTTTGCGGCACTTGCCACGGACGCAATCCGCGCGAATCTGCTTGAGTGCTGCGGCTATAAGACGCAGGCGCTGGAATTTGTAGACTTTGCCCATACGCCGAAGAACCTTCTGATCCGCGCAGTGAAAAAAGGCGGATCCGATGCGGCGAGAGCGATCGTGCCTGCCGCCGTCCGCAAGCGGTACCTCGGCGAGGTGGAGCGCATGATGGAGGAGTTCCATCTGGATCCGACGTTGTACCGCCTGTTAAAGGAGGCGGGGCGCCTGGGCTGATGCCCCGGTTCAGGAAGAAAAGGTGCGCTGGCTTAAGGTGCTGTTGTGATATTTTGTGGAGAACGTGACGTCCTCGCCGAACCACTCGGGCGGGACAAACGTATTCGCTTCCTCCTCAGTCTCAAACTCGACTTCCGCGAGCACGAGCGGGGCAAGCGCTCCCTCAAATACATCCAGCTCAATGGTATATTTTTCCGCGAGCGGAATCAGATAGCGGCGCTTCTGAATCAGAAGACCGTCAATTTTTTCTTTTAAATGGGTGAAGGACTCTTCGTTCAGGGGAAGATTATATTCCTCACGGACCATGAGTCCTTTTCCCTTGTAAGTCAGAATATAGCGGTCATTGCTGCGCCGGATGCGCACGACCGGGTTCGTGCTCAGATAGCCCTGCTCAATCTGCCTGCAGGGGTACTGCTCCAAGTGGTCCGGCAGGATCTTGACGAGATACTTGCGTTCGATTTCCATGTGAATTCCTTTCCGGCTGCCGCAGGGAGTGTTCCGGCTGGCGGCAGACATGCTGATGCATTGATTGTGTATTGATTCTATCATAGCACGTTTTTGCAAAGTGTGGTACCATGTGAATAAGCAATGAGCAGCATTTCGAGCGTGCACTGCGTAACATAGCGAAAGCCCGACAGCGAGGAATGAGCAGCGTTTCGAGCGTGCACTGCGTAGCATAGCGAAAGCGAAGAAAAAGAAAAGAGGAGAATTGCGATGAGTAAAATTGGAATTTTTATGGCAGACGGATGTGAGGAGATCGAGGGACTGACCGTGGTGGATATTGTGCGCCGCGCGAAGATGGACATTACGATGATCTCTGTGAACGGAAAAAGAGAAGTGACCAGTTCCCACGGCGTGACCTTTTTGACGGACGCTGTGGCGGAGGAAGTGGATTATGACGCACTTGACGGGATCGTGCTGCCGGGCGGAATGCCGGGAACACTGCATCTGCTCGACCACGCGGCGGTAAACGAAGTGATTAAGAAGTTTGCGGGCGAGGGAAAACTGGTGGCAGCCATCTGCGCGGCACCGAGCGTCCTCGGAGCTGCTGGTATTCTGGAGGGCAGACGCGCAACCTGCCATCCGGGGTTTGAGGAAAAGCTGACGGGTGCGGCAACGAGTGAGGACGCCGTGGTTGTGGACGGAAACATCATCACAAGCCGCGGAATGGGAACTGCAATTCCGTTTGCGCTCGAGATTGTCCGCTATTTTGCGGATGATGCGGCAGTGGAGCACATCAAGGACGGACTGGTATATCACGTGGTGCAATAACAGGCGTCTGACAGCGTTCTCCATGCGGCGTGTTTTATGGGGCTGCCGCTTTCCGTGTATTGCTCCTTTTAGCGATAAGTAATATATAAATAATATTATGAGAAGCACACCGTTACGATTTCGGGTGGAATGCCTATGGAACATTCTGTTCAAAAAATGTGGCATTTCTAACCAGCCGGTGGCTGCATCTGCGATGATCCGTGTCTTTCCAAGTTTGGATCACTCCAGTGGGGCATGTCCGCACCCCGCGAGACAATTCGTAGGACTTTTGTGCAGCACTTACCTGTGCTCCCGCAATAGAACATAACCGCGCGAAGCCGATGTCTGAATTGGCATCTGCCCTATTTTCAATAGC
>ERZ857521.4155-NODE-4155-length-10880-cov-2.252471_pt1 | contig 10880 bp, 10 predicted proteins | sample MGYA00519701_ERZ857521 | MGnify/ENA primary metagenome ERZ857521 (study PRJEB31778, sample SAMEA3449346) | human gut metagenome | biome: human gut; feature: human-associated habitat; material: faeces | place: United Kingdom | collected 2010/2012 ...
TCGTGCTGCTGGCATGGGGCGGCGAGAAGCTGGTGATGAAAAAGCGCCACCGGCTGAGCACCGCACACACCATCACGACCGTCGGCATACTGGCAGCGATCTCAGGCGTTCTGATGGTCATCGAACTGCCGCTGTTTTTTGCGCCGCCGTTTTATAAGCTTGATTTCAGTGAACTGCCGGTTCTGATCTGCGCGTTTTCGCTGGGCCCGGTTGCAGGCGTGGTCTGCGAGTTCCTGAAGGTTCTGATTCATCTGTTGCTCAAGGGCACATCAACAGCGTTCGTCGGCGATCTGGCGAACTTCCTCGTCGGCTGTTCGTTCGTGCTGCCCGCGTCGATTTTGTATCAGAAGCTGTTGAGCAAAAAAGGGGCTGTCGCGTCTCTGGCGCTTGGCACGGGTGTTATGACCGTGTTTGGAAGCTTTTTCAACGCGTGGTTTCTCATTCCGCGCTTTGCCGTGATGTACGGTCTGCCGCTCGATGCGATCATCGCCATGGGTACACAGGTCAACGGTGCAATCACCGATCTTTCCACGCTCGTGCTGCTGGCTGTCGTGCCGTTTAATCTGCTCAAGGGTGTGCTGGTGTCGGTTTTGACGTTCTTCCTGTACAAGCGCGTGGAGCGGCTGTTTTTCCGAAAAAAGCAGCCGGAATGACGCCCTCGTCCAAGTGTCTTTAATATATACAAAATTTCTGTTCTGCCCAATCTTCATAAATCTTTAACATTCTTCCGCTTGTTTTTTGCGTAGATTTCGGGTACTATTTTCTTTACTAATGATTGGGGTATTTGGATATGAAGGAAAAGAACCGTCAGAAGCGGCTGCGGCTGCTCGCGGAAGCAAAAAAAAAGCCCGCCGTATTTACGGTCTATATCATTCTGCGTCTGGTTGTCGTGGCAATCCTCGTCTCGTCGATCCTGCGCGGCGAATATGAAAACGCAGCAATCTGCCTGCTGGTGCTGTTTTTGTTTTTGCTGCCGCTGTTTGTGCAGAAAAACTTCGGCATCGAGTTGCCAAGCACACTGGAGATCATCATTCTGGTGTTCATCTTCGCTTCGGAAATTCTGGGTGAGTTGGGCTGCTTTTTCATCAATGTCCCCAACTGGGATTCCATCCTCCACACAACGACGGGTTTTTTGTGCGCAGCGTTCGGCTTTGCACTCATCGATATTCTGAACCGGAATGACAAGATCAAGTTCCAGCTGTCCCTATTTATGTGGCGCTTGTCGCGTTCTGCTTCTCGATGACCATCGGCGTTCTGTGGGAGTTTTTTGAGTTCAGCGTGGACAGGCTGTTCCACATGGATATGCAGAAGGACACGATCGTGCACACAATCTCGTCTGTTATGCTTGACCCGACGAACAAGAATATTCCCATTACGATCGACAACATCACCTCCGTCGCCGTCAATGGACAGGATCTGGGCTTTAACGGCTATCTCGATATCGGCCTGTACGACACGATGGAGGATCTGTTCGTCAACTTTATCGGCGCGCTGACGTTCAGCGTGTTCGGCTATTTCTATATCAAGCACCGCGGCAATGGCCGCATCGCCAAGGCGTTCATCCCCACCATCACGGAAACCAAGAAGGAGTCAGACCATGCGCAGCCATCCGAAAAAGCAGTGGAAGATCGGGACAGTTGAAAACTGCCGCCATCACTGGTATCTTCTCATCTGGATCGCTTATCTCGTCCTGTTTTATATTGCCGAGCATGTTGTGACCGACCATTACTGGGTATCGTATCTCCCGCTCGACGATAAGATCCCCTTCTGCCGGTATTTTATCATCCCCTACTGCATGTGGCACCCGCTGCTGTTTGCCATGACGCTGTATCTCATGTGGTACGACGTGCCCGCGTTCAAGCGCTTCATGGTGTACATCGGCCTCGGCTTTGGCGGCTCGATTCTGTTCTGTCTGGCTTTTCCGAACGGGCAGGATCTGCGCCCCACAGAATTCGCCCAGCATGATTTCTTCATCTGGCTTTTGCAGCGCATTTATGCCGCCGACACCAACACGAACGTCCTGCCCAGCATGCACGTCATCGGCTGCGCGGCGCTGACACTGGCCTGCTTTGACTCGCAGCCGCTCTGCAAGCGGCATTTGCAGTGGGTCGCGCTGCCGCTGGGTCTTCTGATCTGCGCATCGACGGTGCTTGTCAAGCAGCACTCAATCCTTGACGTGTTTGTTGCCATCCCGGTAAGCGTCATTTTATACTTTATTGTATACCACAAGACTTTCCGAACCATGCGGCAGACAGCATGACATCTTTTCTGAAAAAGCGCGGAAACCCGCGCTTTTTTCTTGACTTTTCTAAGAAATTATGAGATATTAGCAAAACTTCACTGAAAAGGCTGTGTTGATTATTATGAGTATACTGGAAATTCTTCTGCTGGGTATCGGCTTGTCGATGGACGCGTTTGCCGTATCGATCTGTAAGGGCCTTTCGACGAAAAAACTGCAGATCAAGCACTATCTCATCATCGGCGCATGGTTCGGCGGTTTTCAGGCGCTGATGCCGACCATCGGCTACTTTCTGGGCTCGACATTCGAGCAGTACATCACGGCCTTCGACCACTGGGTCGCATTCGTGCTGCTGACTGCTATCGGCGCAAACATGATCAAAGAAAGCTTTTCCAAGGAAGAATCCGAAACAAACAGTTCTTTTGCTTTCAAAACGATGCTGTTGATGGCACTGGCCACAAGCATCGACGCGCTGGCTGTCGGCATCACGTTTGCGCTGCTGCCGGATGTCAACGTGCCGCTGGCCGTCTGTCTCATCGGCGTAACGACATTCGTCTGTTCCGCCGCTGGGCTCAAAGTCGGCAATCTCTTCGGCCTGCGCTATAAGGCAAAGGCAGAACTTGCAGGCGGTATCATCCTAATTCTGATCGGCCTCAAGATCCTGCTCGAGCATCTGGGCGTAATCAGCTTCTAATTTTCAACTCCGGCAGGACTTTCCTGCCGGAGTTTTTCTATCAGCATGCGTCATACTCCTCTGAAAGGGGAGGTTTGGGTGCAGCCGTATAACGACCAGCCAGATTTGCCGGGAAGCTTTTGCTCTGCTGGATTTTCCGCGCTGGAAAACCCGAAAGAAATATGCTATGCTGGAACTGTAAAAGCAGACAGAAAGGAATGCGAATCATGATCTGCAAGGACTTTCAGGGGCTAAAGCTTTCGCAGCTTGGATTCGGCACGATGCGGCTGCCGCTGCGGGAGGACAGATCCATTGACGAGGAGCAGGCCGCTGCCATGACAGCGGAGGCGATTGCGAAGGGCGTCAATTACTTTGACACCGCGTGGCCGTATCACGGCGGCAAATCGGAAACAGTCATCGGCGAAATTCTGAAGCAGTATCCGCGCGAAAGCTTCTATCTGGCCGACAAATTTCCCGGACATCAGATCGCGCCCAGCTACGACGTGAAGGCCGTGTTTGAACATCAGCTGGAAAAGTGCGGCGTGGGGTATTTCGATTTCTACCTGCTGCATAACGTCTATGAAAATTCCATTGCCGTCTATGAAGACGAGCGCTGGGGCATTCTCCCATATCTGCTGGAGCAGAAAAAAAACGGACGTATCCGCCATCTTGGCTTCTCGACCCACGCAGGCGTGCCCGCGCTGGAGGCATTTCTGGAAAAGCACACAGACGAGATGGAGTTCTGTCAAATCGAACTGAATTATCTCGACTGGACGCTGCAGCAGGCAAAGGAGAAATGCGAACTGCTGAACCGGTATAACATTCCCATCTGGGTCATGGAGCCGGTACGCGGCGGCAAGCTTGCGAATCTGCCCGCTGCTGCGCAGGAGAAGCTGCGCGCGCTGCGGCCGGATGCCTCCGACGCGTCCTGGGCGCTTCGCTGGGTGCAGGAGATTCCCGGCGTGACGATGATCCTCAGCGGTATGTCCAACATAGCGCAGATGCAGGATAATCTCGCCACGTTTGACCATCCCGAACCCCTCAGCGCCGAAGAGCAGGCGCTGCTGCTGGAGATTGCGGAGGGCTTCAAGTCCGCCGTCCCGTGCACGGCCTGCCGCTATTGCTGCGACGGCTGCCCGCAAGAAATTGACATTCCGCAGATGCTGCGTGTTCTGAACGAGCTTCGCGTCGTGCCGTCCACGAACGCGATCATGGCGGTCGAAGCCCTGCCGAAGAGCCGGCAGCCGCAAAGCTGTCTTGGCTGCGGCGCGTGTACGGCGGTCTGTCCGCAGAAGATCGATATTCCCGGCTGCATGCAGGAACTGACCGAGCGCATCGCAAAGATTCCAAGCTGGATTGAGATCAGCCGTCAGCGCGCGGCGGAGCAGCCGTAAATTATTAAATTATTTGTGAATTCTTCTTTTTCGTGATGATTTTCTTATGCGGCGTGTATATAATGGGTACTTGAAATCTTAAGAGGATTTTCAGAAAATCTTCATCTTCGGCAGGTGTTCATTCGTCATGCTCTATGTGTTCCTTGCGCTTGCGCTGCTCTCCGGCTGCGCGTTGACGTATGCCGCGTCCGGCTTTGCCTCGCTCGCGGCGGTATGGCAGGTTCCCGTGTTTTTCCTCGGCAGCTTTCTGGCTCTCGTGGTGCTGTTTCTGCTGGTCGTGCTTGTCTCGTGTCTGTTTGTCGATCCGAAGAAGCTGCTGGAAAAGCCGAGCGGCTATTTTCGATTCCTGCTCAACGAGTTCTGCCGGATCGCGCTGGCGCTGGGCGGCGTCCACGTCAATGTGACAGGATTGGAAAAGGTTCCGCGGGAAAGCCGCTTCCTGCTGGTCAGCAACCACCGGTTCGCGTTTGACCCCATCGTGTTCTACGCCGTTATGCCGTGGGCCGAATTGGCTTTCCTGTCCAAAAAGGAAAATTTCTCGATTTTCATCGTCGCACAGGTCATGCGTGAGGTGCTCTGCCTGCCGGTTGACCGGAATAATGACCGTGAATCGCTCAAATCCATTCTCAAGGCTATTCAGTTTATTAAGGACGACAAAGCCTCCATCGCCGTGTTCCCGGAGGGCGGGACGAACAAAACAGCAGATCCGCTTCTCCCCTACCGCAGCGGCGTATTCAAGATCGCACAAAAGGCAAATGTCCCCATCGTAGTCTGTTCGCTGGTCAACTCCCGTGCGATTCTGCACAACATGTTCCGCAAGCACACAGAGGTCTGGCTGGACGTTCTGGACGTCGTTCCCGCAGAGGAACTGGCCGGGAAAACGGCTATCGAGGTTGGTGAACGCATCCACGCAGTCATGGAGGCCGGGATCGTCGCCCGCGAGAAGGAGCAGGGACTGCGTGCATAAACCGGCCCGAATTCTCGTTTCCCCTTTACATCCAGCACGTTTTCCTGTATAATATGTTCCGACAATTTTGAAAAGTGTGGGAAAAACATGATTGAATTCGATGAATATAAGGTAAAACTCAACAATATCCGCCCCAAGCTGGACGCGCTGGCGGACTCCCTCGGCATTGAAGCTGCAAAGGAGGAAATTGACCGCCTGCACGCGCAGATCGACTCCGAAGGCTTCTGGGACAATCAGGAGATTTCGCAGAAGGTCATGAAGCAGAGCCGGACACTCGAGGCCAAGGTCGCACGATATGAAAAAATGTGCAGCCAGTGGGACGACCTGTATACGCTCTGCGATATGGCGCTGGAGGACAACGACGACTCCATGCTCCCTGAGTTGACCGACGGCTATGCCCAGCTGGAACAGGAGATGGAAAACGCACGGCTCGAGACGCTCCTGTCCGGCGAATACGACAACAATAACGCCATTGTCTCGTTCCAGGCCGGTGCGGGCGGCACCGAGGCGCAGGACTGGGCCTCGATGCTCTACCGGATGTACACGCACTGGACCGAGCAGCACGGTCTGACCTATAAGATTCTCGACTATCTCGACGGTGACGAGGCGGGCATCAAATCCGCCAGCATTCTCATCGAGGGAGAGAACGCCTACGGCATGTTCAAGAGTGAGAACGGCGTCCACCGCCTCGTGCGCGTGTCCCCGTTCGACGCAAACGCCCGCCGCCACACGTCCTTCGCGGCGGTCGAGGTCATTCCGGAAATCACGGATGATTCCAAAGACGTCGATATCCGGCCCGAGGATATCGAAATGCAGGTTTACCGTTCCTCCGGTGCAGGCGGACAGCACATCAACAAGACCAGTTCCGCCGTGCGTCTCATTCACAAGCCGACCGGCATTGTTGTCTCCTGCCAGACGCAGCGCGACCAGTTCCAGAACCGTGAAACATGTATGCGCATGTTGCGCTCGAAGCTGATTGAGATCAAAGAGCGTGAGCATCTGGACAAGATCTCTGATATCAAGGGCGCACAGCTGAAGATCGAATGGGGCAGCCAGATCCGCAACTACGTCTTCATGCCCTACACGCTCGTCAAGGACACCCGGACGGGCTATGAAACGTCCAACGTCAACGCCGTCATGGACGGCGCGCTCGATGGCTTCATCAACGCCTATCTGACTTGTCTTGCCACAAATACATGGGTCACAAAGAGTTGATTTTTGCGGAAAACAGCAAATATCCCCTTGCATTCGGGTCAGAATTATGATATGATTTTCTAGCTGTTTGAAACAGCCTGATAAAATATGATCTCGGCGAGCCGTCTGCCGGCGAAGGGCGGCAAATGGTTTGGAGGAATTTTCATGAACGCTCTGCACACGATTTTAACGATCATTCAGGTCATTCTGGCCGTCGGCCTCGTCGTCATCGTGACGATCCAGTCCGGCAAGTCCGCAGGTCTGTCCGGTGCGATTGCCGGCGGTAACGGCGACACTTACCTTGGCAAAAATAAGAACAAGGGTCTCGACGCAAAACTCGCCCTCGCCACCAAATGGGTCGGCGGCGTGTTCATCGTCCTGACGTTGGTTCTGAACCTGTTCTGATTTTTTCATCAATAAAGCCGCCGCTCTGCAATGCAGGGCGGCGGCTTTTCCGTATGTCTAAAACAGGCAAAAGATTCTGTCTGTCGCAGCGGTCGCCGACTAACTCAGGCGGCTGCGGTATTCATTGGCGCTGAGACCAGTCAGCTTTTTGAAGGTACGGGAAAAATGGCCGCTGTCGGAATAGCCGACGAGATCAACGATGTCGCCGATTTTAAGGCTCGGGTCTGCCAGCAGTTCCTTGGCCTTTTCGATGCGGACGGAATTGAGCAGATCATAATAGCTTTTTTCCGCGTATTTGTTGATCAGCTTGGACAGGTGCCACTGTGAAACGTAGCAGTAATCCGCGACCTCCTGCAGGGAGAGTTTTTTTGCATAGTTCTGCTCGATATACGCGATGGCCTTTTTCACAATGAAGCTTGTGGCCTGCTTGTCAGGCAGACCGTCGTCGGGATTTTGCTCTGCCCCCTCTGCGCCGCCAAGCCGCTCGGTCATGGTGCCAAGCGCCTCGTGCAGTTCATCCATCTTCGATGGCTTGAGCAGATACCGGCACACGCCGAGACGGATGGCCTCCTGTGCGTAGGAAAAATCACGGTAGCCGGTCAGCACAGCGATCTGCATAGCCGGAAACTCGCTCTTGAGCCCGGCAAGCATTGTCAGCCCGTCCTGATCGGGCATGCGGATATCGGTAAAGACGATATCCGGCCTTGTGCTTCGGATCATAGCCGCGCCGGAAGCGGCGTCATACGCCGTCCCAACAACCTCACAATGATATTCCGCCCATTTAACGACCCGGCGGAGGCCCTCGACGATGATCCGCTCGTCGTCGATCAACACGACCCGGTACATACTCTCATCCTCTCTCAGTTCAGGCGCATGGCCTGTTCAACTGCGTCACGGGCCGAGATGCGGCCCGTAACGATGTTTGGAATGTTGGAAAACAGACTGCTTCTGGCCTCCCCGGAAAGCGCATCCTGCACAGCCCCGACATATTTTGTGACCGCTGCGTTCATCTGTGCGGCAGAACGGTAAAGCGAGTTGCCGTCCGCAGACGCGGGCGGCGCGGCGAGCGCCGTTGTCTCGGTCGTTACGAATTGCTCGATCACCGCATCAGAGGTCAGCTGCGAAACGAACGCGACTGCCGCTTCGCGTTTATCGGGGTCGTCCCACGCCTTGCGCGTGATAAAGTAGCCGGTCGAAATACCGCCGACCGTCTCGGTCGGCAGGCGGCCTGCCTGCGCGGGCACATAGCAGACGGCAAAATCGTCCAGCCGGTCCGCGTAATTTTCGGAGAAAAAGCCGACCTTCCACGACCCATCGAGCAAAAACGCCGCCTCGCCGTCTCCGAACATGGCAACCGTCTCTGCATCGCCTGCGGTGAGGGTGTTCTCTGCAAAAAAGTCCTGCCCGTAAAGCAGTTTGAGGTCTTCCAGCCCCGCAATCCATGCCTCAGATATGCTGTCATTTACCAACGCACCGTTCTCGTCTATCTGCGGCAGCTGAAGATGCGCATCCACACCGCCCCGATTGAGTACGGCAAATTCAAACCAGTAGTGCGGCATCTCGATCAGAGAGCATGCAATGGGCGTGAGCCCATTGCTGCGGATCGTCTGACAATCCGCAAGGAACTGCTCCCATGTATAATCCGTGCCCGGCAGCGCGATGCCGCAGCGCTCCAAAACCGCTTTGTTGACAAACAGGCTTTCCCAATAGCCCATAACCGGAACGGCGTAACATTTGCCGTCGGAGGCAACAGGAAGCTTTGCATCGTCCATGTTTTTTGCATAATTCGGATACTCGGCACGAATCTCGTCCAGAGGCACGACCTTTCCCGCTCTGACAAATGGCTCTGCATCCGCATTGGTGAAGAAAAAGAGCACGTCCGGTTCAGAACCCGTCTCAAAATCCGTCAGGACCCGGGCTTTCCATTCCTCGCTGGACACATCGGAGCCATCGGACACCAAATTTCCGGTCGAGGCCTCGTAGGCCGCGACGGCAGCTTCAAAATTCCTGCGGTTGCCGTCCTCGCTGCCGAAGGAGGTCACGACCCGCAGCGTCACGGGTTCCGTCTGCGGCGCCTGTTCCCTTCGTGCGCAGCCGCATAGCAGCATCAGTGCCGCAAGCAGAAGCCCAATCATCTTTTTCATTGTGCGTTCCTCCCCGCGCCGTGCGGCGCACTTGTGCTTCTTTTATTTTACTGCATTTTCCGCGTCCGGGTAAGAGGTATCGTTGCGCTTTCTTGCCTGTTGTTGGCGTTCGTTGTCTGTCGTTGCCGCATCCGCCGCCTGCGGCAGCACAATCCGCGCCAGAATTTTTCCGGGCTGCGGGGCTGTGATGGTAAAGCTGCACTGCTCACCGTAAAGAAGCCGCAGCCGCTGCGCCACATTGCGAACGCCCACGCTGCCGCGCTGCGGCCCGGCGGGACCTGCCGGACTTTGCAGCGCATCCTGGATGCGCGCCCAGCCGTCCGGTGTCATTTCTCCGTCGTGCTCGATCTCAAAGAGAAGTCGGCCATCTTTCTGCGGAACTACGCGCAGGCAAAGTTCGCCGCCGCGCCGCGACAGATCATGCTCGACCGCGTTTTCCACGATCGGCTGGAGCATCAGGCGCGGGATGCGCACCGGAAGCATCGCCTCGTCGATCTCGCGCCGGAGTGTCAGCCGGTCGCCCAGCCGCTCCTTTGTAATGTACAGATAGGCATCGACATATTGCAGTTCCTCTGCAAGCGGGATTTGCGCACGCCCGTCGCGGCCGATGGCTGCATCAAGCATGGTTGACAAGGCTTCGATCATGGAGCATACGCGCTCGTTATCGGCCAGCCGCGCTTCCCAGTTGATGATCTCCAACGTGTTATTGAGAAAATGTGGGTTGATCTGCGACTGCAGCGCGCGGATCTTTGCCTGCTGCAGCGCCTGCTGTTCGAGATAGAGGCGTTCAAACTGGCTTTTCAACTCGGAGGACATGGCATTGAACTGGCTGTAGAGCTGCCGGAACTCCGTGTTCGGCGCTTCAGCTGTGATGACATAGCCGCGTTCTCCGTTTTCCACGCGGCGGTTCGCGTCGAGCAAAACCTCCATCGGGCGGTTGACGCTGCGGTTGAAGATCAGCGCGACCAGCAGACTCAGCGGAATGCCCAGCAGCGCAATCCCAGCAATGGCCCACCGGAGCATCGGCATGGTGCTGAGCGGACGCAGCGCAGTCGATTGGGCAGTCAAGAGGAGCGTGTGGCCGTCGCAGTCAATCGGATACTGTCGGCCGCCGGCCGCCGGTTGAGCCTCGGACGCAGCCACGGGCAGTTCGGCGCCGTCGATGCTCACGCCGGTGATCGCCACGTTTGCAATGCCGTAGAGCGACTGGAATACCTCGCTCTTCTCAAGGCCCAGCACCAGCATGGCGTAGGGCGTGAAGTCGTGATCGAGCAGGTTGCGCACCATATAGATCTCATCGTCCACGGTCAGAAAATAAATGCCCGTATCCACACGCTCCAACAGCGCCTGCACCTCGGGATAGACCCGCGCCTTATAGTCGCGCAGCAGATTGAGCCGCGCCGTACCCGGCGCGGCGGCATAGGCGTGAACAGGCTCGTCTCCGCCCACTGAGGAGATGAATACGCAGCGGTAATTGGCGTTCCGTGTAAATTTCTGCGTCAAATACTCCGTCACGTCCTTATAGACGAGCGAACGCGATTCGCTGTAGCTTTGCCGGACGATTCCATCGTAGGAGACAGCCTTGGAATCTTCGATCACAGACAGCAGTCGCAGTTCGACCTGCTGCATGGCGTTTTCCATGCCGAGATCCATCGCCTGCTCGAGATTGCGGTCATTATAATAGTTGACCAGTACGCTGAACATCGTCACGATGATCAGAATCGGCAGAATCCAGCACAAAAGCGTTACCAGCGTCAGGCCGGACCGGATCGATTTCGGGTCATACCGGAGCGTCTTCACAGGCCCACCCCCTTTTTTCTTCAGTATAGCATAAACTTCATTAACCGGCAATGTTGTCAGTTCA
>ERZ857521.4158-NODE-4158-length-10874-cov-7.847306_pt1 | contig 10874 bp, 9 predicted proteins | sample MGYA00519701_ERZ857521 | MGnify/ENA primary metagenome ERZ857521 (study PRJEB31778, sample SAMEA3449346) | human gut metagenome | biome: human gut; feature: human-associated habitat; material: faeces | place: United Kingdom | collected 2010/2012 ...
ACGGCTCCATGCCCGACCCGAGCAACCGGATAGCCAAGGCCGACATCGAGGAGGTCTTGGAAAAGCTTGCCGTGGACAGTTCGCTGCTGGTCTACGCCAACTTCAACATCCTGGTGAGCTGCCCGGCGGACAAGGTCAACCCCGTCACCTCCTATCTGGAGACCAAGCTGTACGGGTGCGGCATCATGCCCTCGCGCACGGCCTACAACCAGCTGGAGCTGTTCACCGACAGCTTCCCCGGCAACGCCTACGCCTTCAATCCCGACTACGACCTGTTCCTCACCCTGTCGGACGCCGCCCTGTGCTTCTTCTTCAAGGAACACCTGAAGGAATCGGAGGACACGCCCCTGACCACGTACTACACCGACCGGCAGGGGCTGCCCGTGTGCATCGACATCACGGGAAAGGAGGGCAAGGTCAAGATGACTGACAATGCCAACTTCTTCTGTATCGGGCCATCAGGAAGCGGCAAGTCATTTCATATGAACAGCGTGGTGCGCCAGCTCCTCGAACAGGGCACGGATGTCGTAATGGTCGACACGGGCGACTCCTACGAGGGCATCTGCGGCTACTTTGGCGGCACGTATATCTCCTATTCCAAGGAGAAGCCCATCTCAATGAACCCCTTCAAGGTTACGCAGGAGGAATACGCGCAGAACTTCGGCGAGAAGAAGAACTTCCTCAAGTCGCTCATCTTCCTCATCTACAAGGGAAACGCTTTCCCGACCAAGATAGAGGACATGATAGTCAACCAGACCATCGTGGAGTATTACGACGCCTACTTCCATCCGTTCGAGAAGTTCACCGAAGAGGAACGCGAGACCCTCCGCCGGAAACTGCTCCTGGAGGCGAAGATGGAGGACGGCCACGGCAAGAGCGACCGCGACATGGAGGACATCGACCGGCAGATAAACGCGAAGGAGCCGCCGGAGGAAAGGACATCCATGCTACCCGCACTCCCCTCGGAGATAAGGCGCATGAAGCTCATACGGCAGTGCCGCTCGCTTGTCGCCCTCATGCGGGACAGGGCCGCCTCCGAATCGGAGAAGGAACACGCCGCACGCATCGTGGAGAAATACCGCAAGGAACTGTACGAGAACACCATGCTCATCCGGATAGAGAAGCGGATAGACCGCATGGAGAAACAGAAGCAGCGCCTGAAAGTCAGGGAACTGTCCTTCAACTCCTACTACGAGTTCGCGCTGGAGCGCATCCCGCAGATAACGGCACAGGAGAAGATAAGGTTCGGCATCCGTGACTTCGCCGCCATCCTCAAGCAGTTCTACCGGGGCGGCGAGCTGGAGACGACGCTGAACGCCGACCTGGACGTGGACCTCTTCAACGAGCGTTTCATTGTATTTGAAATTGATAAAATAAAGGATGACCCCGTGCTTTTCCCCATCGTGGTGCTCATCATCATGGACGTGTTCCTGCAGAAGATGCGCATCAAGAAGGGGCGCAAGGCCCTGATAATCGAGGAGGCGTGGAAGGCCATCGCCTCGCCCACGATGGCGGAGTACATCAAGTACCTGTACAAGACCGTCCGCAAGTTCCACGGCATCGCCGGGGTGGTCACGCAGGAGCTGAACGACGTGATAGACTCGCCCATCGTCAAGGAGGCCATCATCAACAATTCCGACGTGAAGATACTCCTCGACCAGTCGAAGTTCAAGGACAGGTACGAGGACATAGCCGCCATACTCGGACTTACCCCCGTCCAGCGGCAGCAGATCTTCACGGTCAACGCCCTCGACAACCACGAAGGTCGCAACTACTTCAAGGAGGTGTGGATATGCCGCGGACAGGTCTCCGACGTGTTCGGCGTGGAGGAGCCGCCCGAATGCTACTGGGCTTACACCACGGAACGCACCGAGAAGGAGGCCCTGAAGATATACCTGAGACACTACGGGACGGTGCAGGAGGCCATCACGCGCATCGAGGCCGACCGCAGGCGTGCCGGAAGCCCCAAGTACCTCGAATTTGCAAGGAAAGTGAACAGGCAACAGAAAGTAATGACGTTATGGGAAAGTTAAGATACATTTTACTGGCGGCGGCCGTATCAGCCACGGTAAGCGGCTCCGCCGCATGGAGGGTGGTCATCGACCCCTCCTGCATCAAGGCAGTGACGGCCAACCTCGCCTCGCAGAAGCTCATCGAGGACCGGCACAACAAGCGGCTGGACTCCATCGCGGCGAGAAAGCAGAAGGTGGAACTGTACACCGTGAGCATTGCCACCGTCAAGGAGCTGTACAGGCTGTCGTTGGAGAACGTCTCCGGCTTCGGCACGGAAAGCCTCTATTACAAGGAAATAGGCGCTTGCGCCCTCGACATCATTACGGGCGTGCCCGAACTCGTCAGCACCGTGGGCAAGGCGAAATTTTCCAACAAGCTCCTGTGCCTTAACGAGCTTGGGAACCTTGTCGCGGAAACACAACAATTAGTGGCTGACTTCGTGAACATCGTGTGCAACGCAAAGGTGGAGAACCCGCTGAAAGGACAGGCCACGGCGGAGACAAAGGGCGACGGCTACAATTTCCTCGACCGGAACGAGCGCCTGACGGTGGCCAACACCATCTACACCGGCCTGATGAGGATAAGGTACAAGGTGAAGGGAATGCTGGCGATGGCGCAGTACGCCACGCTGGACGACCTCTTCTTTGCCATAGACCCGGAGGGCTGGGCAAACGTGGTGACGATGCGCACCCGTGTCGAAAGCCTCGTGCTCGACTGGAAAGGACTGGCATCAGTGTGAACATATAATATAAGGTATAGGCAACGGCAAAAAAAGATTAAGTTTATGAAACGGACAGTCATGGTATGTGCGGCTCTCGCGCTGGCCATTTTCCTGCCGGTCAGGACGTCGGCCTTCATCATTCCGAAAGACCTTCCTACGATAGAGGCGCTGATAGCCCTGCACAAGGCGGTGAAGAAGGACGAGGACCAGGCCCTCCAGCGTGTGGCGGCAAGTTTCGGCGAGCAGTCGCTCATCACGAAGGGCGCGGAGAAGTTCAACGACGTGCGCACCGCGCTCGACACGAAGATGAACAACGCCTATTCGTACATCGTGCTTGCCGGGGCCATATCGTCCACCGCCAACTCCCTTTACCAGTTAGTAAAAGAATACAAGGACTTCACGGCAAACACGTTCTCGAACGTCAGTAAAAAGCCTTTCGTGGCATGGTACTATGCGGACGCCAACGTGGCCATATCGAGGGAGATAAAGCACTGCTACACCCTTTACGCCTCGGTGGCCGCCTCCGGCATCAACCTGATGAAGGCCTCCATGGACGAGAAGCTCGACCTCGTGATGACGTTGAAGGCCACCATCGACAGGGCACGCTACATCATCGACAACGCGAACCTGTACTGCTACCTCGTCACGGACTGCGGCTGGAAGCCCGACTACATCTGGGAGATACTGAACTCAGAAGTGAAAGACGCGATAGCGGAAAAAGTGATTGACAAATGGAACAATGTTTAACGGACGAGCGGAAAAAGGGATAGATAAGATTTGTTGCTTATCATTCCTTCCTTTCCCTCTTATTATAAAAACAAAGATATGAAAAACAAGACGTTTATTGCCGCCATACTCTGCGCCGCCTGTGCCGGACTACCGTCAGGACTGCCCGCACAAGGCACGACGCACGACAGCGAGAAGGAAAAGCAATGGAAGTCTATGGAGAACGGCCCCTGGGACTTCGCCCCCGACTGGTACTACTATTTCCTGCACAACGGCTATTCCGGCGCGGAAATGTACTGGAAATGGGCGGGCTTCAAATCCGGTTTCCGCGTCCGCTTCAAGGAGGAGGACTCAGACGTTAAGCGCATCATGCCCGTGCGCGTCACCGCCGAGGAGACGCAGCGGCAGAAGGCCGAAAAGGCGGAACAGGAGCGCGTGCGCATTGAGGAACTCTACAAGGAAGAACTTTTGCGCGAGGCGGACCGGTCGGTCGACCTTACGTATGCCTCCTACCGGGACGAGTTCGACCGTATGCAGGCCTGCATCTCTGACGGGCTGCTCTACTGTATGACGAAGAGCGGCGGCAAGCTGAAACGGCAGGTGGACGAGCTGAGCCGCCGGAACGAGGTGCTTTGTGAGGGCATCGCCTACATACACAAGACAGGCATAGGCTACGGGCTGGAGAACGCGAAACGGCAGCAGGCCTACGAGGACGCGAAAGCCGAGATGGGCGTGCTTGTCAGCAGGACGGCACACCTGTGCGCTGTCGCAGCCACACATTATTGAACTAAAAATACGAGTATAGAACATGACACTGTTATCGACATTGCTGACCATCGGCCTTCCGGCCATCGACGAGAGCCTTGACAAACTGCTCGTCGCGATGGAGACGTTCCCCAACGTGGCCGTGCTGGGCGACGCTGTGGGGCTGGCCAAGGTCATAGGCCTGCTGCTCGCCCTTTGCGTGGGCTCCTACGAATGCTGGATGATGATGCTCGGACGGCGCGGCATGGACGTGATGAAGCTGCTCCGCATCGTTGGCATCTCCATCTGCATCTCCTCCTCGTCGTGGATATGCTCCGCCCTGCAGGTGCCAGGCAAGGGGCTGGAATCCGCCACGAAGGCGATGGCGCAGTCCAAGAACAGGGAGGTGGCCGCCTTCGAGCTGAAGGTGGCGCAGAAACAGGGAGAGTACCTCGAACGCCTCAGGGCCGTGCAGGACTCCATATCGGCGGCAAAGCAGGTGGCCGCCATCGGCGAGGACGCCTCCTGGTGGGACAAGCTCATATACAACGTGGAGAACTTAGGCAACACCATCAACAACTACGCCCAGCGCGCCACCGTCGCCGCCGAGACGAAAGTCAGCGAATGGGTGAACGACATCATCCGGTTCGTGGGCGAGCTTATCTTCCAGATGTCGTATTACGGGATGCTCGTGGCGCAGAGGATATTCCTGGCCATCATGGCGATATTCTGCCCGGTCATGTTCGCGCTGTCGCTCGCCCCGCCGTGGAGTTCTGCGTGGAGCCAGTGGACGTCGAAATACCTCTCCCTCTCGCTGTGGGGCTTCGTGACCTACATGTGCCTATATTACATCGACTTCATCCTGCTGTACAACCTCCAGCAGGACCTCGTGGCCTACGACCACCTGCTGCACGGCTCCGTCAACTCGTGGTCGCAGATAGGCGCGCTCGGCCTGCAGGGCATCGGCTCGAACTGCATGTACGCCATGGGAATGCTCGTGGGTGCGTACATCATACGCTTCGTGCCGGAAGTGGCCTCGTGGCTGATACCTGGCGGCGTAAGTTCAGGCACGGGTTCAGTGGCAGGCTCGACGGCGATGGGCATTACGACCGCCGCAGGATCGGCCGTAGGAAGCGCAGCTGGCTCCGTCGTGAGCGGCGCGGGTTCCGTAGTGAAATCTGTCAGGAGATAGGCAACTAAATTAAAATCACAGATATAACATAAAAATGCAGATAAGGATATGCTTATAGAAACACTGGCACAAAAGACGAAGCTCGCCATGATGACGGTCTGGGCGGTTGTAGGCGGATGCGCGCTCATCTGCGGTTTCACCGTGTGGTGCTGCGTCTCCCTCGTGAACAAGGAAAGGCAGCAGATATACGTCCTCGACGGGGACATACCGTTCCTCGCCGAGCGCGCCAAATTAGAGGCGAACTTCATCATGGAGGCGGAGGCGCACATCCAGCTCTTCCATCAGTACTTCTTCAACCTGCCGCCTGACAACGACTACATCAAATGGACGCTCGGCAAGGCCATGTACATGGCGGACGGCACGGCGCTGAAGCAGAAGCAGGCGATGGACGAGAACGGCTTTTACTCCGACATCATCTCCTCGTCGGCGGTATGCACCATCATGTGCGACTCCATCAATTTCGACGAGCACGAACGGAAGTTCACCTACTACGGCACGCAGCTCATCAAGCGGCGCACGCGCGACCTGAAACGCTCGATAGTCACCACGGGCAACATCGAGAACGTGCCCAGGACGCGGAATAACCCGCACGGGCTTCTGATCACCAACTGGAGGACCATCGAGAACAAGGACCTGGACTATTGAATTTTCAGGTTATGCGGTCAGGAGGTTGTAAGGTTATACGGATTGTACGTAAGAGCCAAAGGTTATGGCACCGAACAACCAAAAAGCTGTAAGAGACCTATCAACCGTAATACCGTAAAACCATATAACCGTAAAACAAAAAAATATGAAATCTTTGAAGAAGAAATTACGTGAAAGCCGCCTGAAAGCCCACGACATGATGCGTGCCTGGCTCAGGCCGAAAATACAGGCAGCCGGCACGAGATACCGCCTTGCAGCGAGGATAAGGCTGGCCAACTCATGGGCGGCGAAGCACCCGAAACGGACAGCCGCCTGCACCGTGGGCGTACTGGCGGCCGTGCTTGTACTGAACGTCGCCGTTGACGGCGGGAAAAAGGAGCCGGACATCCCGAAAGCGGGAATGATCGCCGACATGCAGCCTGTATTCAGCGGCTTCCGCACCATACAGGTGAACAAGGACATCCACAGGCGGACACTGGAGGAGCTGACCGCCAAAGGGCAGGAAATCCGCCATGAACTCGACTCAATGATAGCCATACCGGTGAAGTCGCACGGCGACTCGGTGAACATCGTGAAGAAGTACAGGCAGCTTGAGAACATAGTAAAATTCATAAAAGACAGCGGAAAACATGATTAAGGTAAATTTCAGACAGCCGAAGTACATTTTCCCGGCCGTCATCTTCATACCTCTATGCGCGCTGGTTTACTTCGTCATGCAGACCTTCGGCGGCGGAAGCACGGAAAACGGGGAGGCGGTGGCGACAGACCGCATCAACATGGAGCTGCCGGAGGCGAATGCCGGGGAAGCCGGGGACAAGATGTACGAGATGTCGCGGCGTTTCGGCGACGAGGACGCCTTCACCGCCGTATCCGGCATCGGGGAGGAAGAGGCGGACACGGAAAGGATAGCCCACGGATACACCGAGGAGGAGCTGGACCGCATCGACGCGGCGGAAGCCGAGCGTAACCGCCAGCAGCAGGAATTAGAGGAGCTGGAACGCTCCCTTGCGGAATCGAGGCGCCACATCAATTCCTATGCCTACGGGGATGGCGCGCCCGGACGCGGCGCATCCGCGCAGGAGGAGTTCGCCCGTGACTTGGAGGAGATACAGCGGCGCAGCTACGAGCGGCAGAAGGCCATAGAGCAAGGGCTGGGGTTCGGAAGCCCTGAAGAGGAAGAGAAAGCGAAACGGCAGCGGGCCGACTCCATAGCGAAGGCAAGACGGGAGGAGAAAGAAAGGAACAGGCCGAACCTCGTCGTCAAGTCGCCGGAGGCAAACGCCGGGAAGTTCAACACCGTCAGGGCGGAAGACGAGGCGGTGAACGCCACGCTCATCCGTGCCATGATTGACAGGACAACGAAGGCACGCGAGGGCACACGCCTGCGCTTCAAACTCCTTGACGACGTGACGGTAAGCGGCGTGAGGATAGCCAAAGGCACCTACCTGTACGGCACGGTGACCGGCTTCGGAGGGCAGCGCGTCCGTGCGGCGGTCACGAGCATACTCACGGGTGGCAGGTTCATCAAGGTCAACCTCTCCGTATTCGACAACGACGGAATGGAGGGGTTCTACGTCCCGGATTCGGAGTTCCGCGACTTCGTGAAGGACGCCGGTTCCAACGTGGTGCAGCAGGACATCAACATCGAATCGGACGGAGGCTACGGTTCGGGCATATCCGGCGAGGCCATCGCCCTCCAAGCGTTGCAGAACATGTACAACTCCGCCACGTCGGCGCTGTCCTCCAATATGCGCAGGAACAAGGCCAAAATCAAGTACAACACCATCGTCTATCTCATCAACTCCGACGACGCAAGATAAGTATTAAAGAACACACATATGAAAGCAAGAACTTTTTTAACCGCATTATTATTTACTGTTTGCATTACCTGTAGCGCTTCGGCAAAGGATAGAATCCTTGTCAACAGCGGGGTGACCACGCACATCGTCATGCCGGAAAACATAAAGCTGGTTGACATCTCCACGGACAGGATTATGGGAAACCAATGCACCGACAACATCGTCCGCATCAAGCCGTCCGCACCCAACGACTCCGTTCAGGCGGACTACAGGGAAAACGAGCTGCTGGGCACGGTGACGCTCATCGGGGAACGCCACATCGCGCAGTACGACATCGTATATACGCGGGAGCCTGGATCGGCGGCCTCCATCTTCCGCGTGCCGTACGGCGACACTGAGTCATACGTCAATCCGGGCGTATCCATGCCCGTGTCGGAAATGGCCCGTTACGCATGGGCGGTGTACGGCAGCAAGAGGAAGTACCACCAGGTCGTGTCGAACGCCCACGGCATGAGGGCGGCCGTAAACAACATCTATTCCGTCGGCGACTATTTCTTCATCGACTACTCGTTGCGCAACAGGACGAAAATCCCATATGACATCGAGGAGGTGCGCGTGAAATTAGAGGACAAGAAGGAGACCAAGGCTACCAACTCGCAGACCGTCGAGTTGACGCCCGTGTTCTCCCTCAATTCGGCGAGGAAGTTCAGGAAAGACTACCGCAACGTGCTGGTGCTGCCCAAACTGACCTTCCCCGAGGAGAAAGTCCTACGGCTTGAAATCTCCGAGAGCCAGATAAGCGGCCGCACTGTCACGCTGACCATAGAGTACGAGGACATCCTCAACGCCGACGGCTTCGGTGCGGACGTACTGGAAAGCTCGTCCGCCTATCCGTTCCACCATTACTACATAAACAGTTGCAGGCCATGAAAAGACATATCATAGCAATGCTGGCTTTCATTGCCGTTTCCACTTCAATGTTCGCGCAAGGCAAGCTCACCGTGAACGCGGGCTTCCAGTTCCCCTCCTCGTTGAACGCCACCGTGGGCTACGAACACCCGCTGTCCTACGACAACGCTGTTGAATTGTACGGAGAAGTCGGCGACCATTGGCAGAGGCCGGTATGCCACCGCTTCTGGGACGGCTACTGGTGGGATGCCGGGCTGGTGTATAAGCACCGCCTCGCACGCTACAAGAACGGGATGCTGCGCTTCCGCCTCGGCCCGCAGTTCGGTGCCGTAGGGCATGACTTCTTCATCGGGCTGGAGGCGGGCTTCGAGTACAGCTATGTGTTCCTGAACGGATGGGAGTTCTCCGTCATACAGAAGAACAACGTGAACTTCCTGCACGGCGACACGTTCCGCAACGGTTTGCTGCGTGGAGTGAAGATACCGTTCTAAACCCTGTATGAAGTCAATTTTTCATTTTTAACTTTTAATTTTTAATTCGGGTTGCATGGCTTTTGAAGAGACAAGGGAACAACAGCAGATGTACAACTACTTCCGCAGCTGCATATACATCTTCCTGATTATAGAAATCGTGATGAACCTGCCCGTCACGGCGGACAACCGCGTCACGCAGTTCATCCTCGAACTGTTGGGGCGTTTCAAGGTGTTCAACACCGTTTCCGGCTGCAAGGTGGCTGAATTAGTGTGCATCTGCATCGTCTGTATCGGTACGAAAGCGAAGAAGGCGCTGAAGTTCAACGTCCGCACGATGGTCGTCTATCCTGTGCTGTCGGGGCTGACGCTGGTCGGACTGTGCTTCGTCTTCCACGGGATGGACTTCGGCGTGAGCTGGTTCGGTTTCCCTGCCGGCCGCATCCTGTATGCCCTCTGCTCTGTTGTCGGCACCATGCTCGTACACCAGGGGCTGGACGGCATAGCCAAGTATTACAACAACAAGGTCGGCGAGGACCGCTTCAACTTCGAGAACGAGTCGTTCCAACAGTCGGAGAACCTTGTCGACAACGAGTATTCGGTCAACATCCCCATGATATACTACTGGAAGAAGCGTATGCACCGTGGCTGGATTAACATCATCAACCCGTTCCGCGGAACGATCGTGTTGGGAACGCCCGGCTCGGGAAAGTCTTTCGGCGTCATAGACCCGTTCATCCGCCAGCACTCGGCCAAGGGCTTCGCCATGATGGTGTACGACTTCAAGTACCCGGCGCTCGCCAAGACGCTCTTCTACCAGTTCTGCAAGAACCGCAAGGCAGGGAAACTGCCGCCGAACTGCGGCTTCAGGACGGTGAACTTCACCGACGTGGAATACTCCAACCGCATCAATCCCATACAGCGCAAGTACATACCCGACCTCGCGGCGGCTTCGGAGACAGCGGCCACGCTCCTTGCCTCGCTCAACAAGGGAGGCGGCGACAAGAAAGGCGGCTCGGAGGCGTTCTTCACCAACTCGGCGGAGAACTTCCTCGCGGCCATCATCTACTTCTTCGTAAACTTCCACCCCGTGGGCTTCAAGGACGGCAAGAAGCTCAGGCGTTTCATCCTGTATGAGGGAAAGAAGCTGGAAATCGTCATCAGGAACTGGGACGACTTCAACGCCGTAGATGAGAAAGGAAACGTGGTGCTGGACTTCGTGGACGAGAAAGGCAATGACGTGTCCACGGACGAGGACAGGATGTTCGTGGAATTAGAGGGTTTCAGTTATAAGGACAGGGCGGGCAAGCCCATAACCATCGGACGCTGCTGGTACGAGGATGAGAAGGGCAACGAGGTGGAGCCGGATACCGTCACCGGGGAATACTCCGATATGCCCCATGTGCTTTCCTTTCTCGGCAGGCCTTACGACCAGGTGTTCAACATCCTCATGCAGGACGACAGGATAGCCTCGCTCATGGCACCCTTCAAGAGCGCCTACGAGAACAAGGCCAACGACCAGTTGGAAGGTATGGTGGGCACGCTCCGCGTCAACGCCGCGAGGCTCGTCTCGCCGGAGGCCTACTGGGTGTTCACGGGCGACGACTTCGACCTGAAGATTTCCGACAGGGAGCATCCGAGCTACCTTGTCATCG
>ERZ857521.4161-NODE-4161-length-10867-cov-3.065760_pt1 | contig 10867 bp, 10 predicted proteins | sample MGYA00519701_ERZ857521 | MGnify/ENA primary metagenome ERZ857521 (study PRJEB31778, sample SAMEA3449346) | human gut metagenome | biome: human gut; feature: human-associated habitat; material: faeces | place: United Kingdom | collected 2010/2012 ...
GTCGGGCTTTTCCCGGAGGGCATCATCCTCCGCCGCCAACAGGTACGTCACGTTCATGTGGATGTGGCTGGGGACATACTCCCCCCGCTTCTCATGGCCGTCCACCGTCAGGCACTCCAGTGAGAAGATGCCCTCCGTCACCGGCGCCAGCCGCCGCAGCCCCGTCTCCTCCGTCACCTCCCGCATGGCCACCGCCAGCAGATCACGGCCGCCGTCGGCGTGACCGCCGGTCCACGACCACGAGCGGTACAGATTGTGGTACACCATCACCACCCGCCGCCGGTCCCGGCTCAGCACCCACGCCGAGGCGGTCATGTGCGCCGTGAGATTCGTCCGCAGGAAGGCGTCCTCATGAACCGCCAGAAATTCCAGCATGGCCTCCCGGTCCCGCTGCTCCTGTTCGCAGCCGGGAACGAAGGCCCGGATGTCCTCCAAAATACTCATGCTCGCCGCCCCCTTCGCAGATACACCGCCCAGTAGACCACGCCCACCAGACAGCCGCCCAAAATGTTCCCCAGCGTCACCGGCAGCAGATTTCCCGTCCACATGGAGGCCCAGCTCAGCCCCTCCGCCGCCACGCCGTACCTTCCCGCCGCCAGGATCCCCGCCGGCAGATAGAACATATTGGCCACGCTGTGCTCAAATCCGCACAGCACAAAGGTGAAGATGGGCAGATACATAGCCGCCAGCTTCCCCGGCACCGACTGGGCCGCAAGGCTCATCCACACGGCGATGCACACCAGAAAGTTGCACAGCACGCCCCGCAGCAGCGCCGTCAGGAACGGCAGGCCCGCCTTGGCCGCCGCCGTGGCCACCACGGACTCGTATACCCCGTCGAAGGTGCCTGCCGCCACGGTGAGAGCTGCCACTGACCCGGCCCCCAGCACGTTGGCCAGATACACAACGCCCCAGCTGCGGAGCATCCGCCCCCACGTCAGCTGCCGCTCCAGCAGCGGGATCACCAGCAGGCAGTTGCCGGTAAACAGCTCGCTCCCCGCCAGCAGCACCATAGCAAGCCCCGCCGGGAACACCGCCGCCCCGGCCAGCCTGCCTCCATAGCTCACCGCAAAGGTGGCCGATCCCCCCGCCAGAGCGATGAAGGCCCCTGCCAACATCCCCAGCAGCAGCATCCTTCCCACCGGCAGCGCCGCCTTGCTCTTTCCCGTCTCCACATAGCGCCGTGCCACCTCTGCCGGACTATACATACGCATCGCTCCTCTCTATACCCGCAGGCGGGCAGGGGGATCGTCCTCCTGCCCGCCGCATCTACGCCGGTCTTTCCGGATCAATAATTCTCTTTCCGCACCTCAAAATAGCTCTGAGGATGGGCGCACACGGGACAGACCTCCGGGGCCTTCTTCCCGATGACCAGATGGCCGCAGTTGCGGCACTCCCACATGGTCTCCTCGCTCTTTTCAAAGACCCGCTGCATCTCCACGTTGCTCAGCAGCGCCCGATAGCGCTCCTCGTGGGCCTTCTCGATGCGCCCCACCTGCCGGAACTTCTCCGCCAGCTCCGTGAAGCCCTCCTCCTCGGCCTCCTGCGCCATGCGGTCATACATATCCGTCCACTCGTAGTTCTCTCCGGCGGCGGCAGAGGCCAGATTCTCCGCCGTGGTGCCGATGCCGCCGAGAGCCTTGAACCACATCTTGGCGTGCTCCTTTTCGTTGTTGGCGGTGGCCTGGAAAATGGCCGCGATCTGCTCATAGCCCTCCTTCTTGGCCACGGAGGCGAAATAGTCGTACTTGCTGCGGGCCTGAGTCTCCCCGGCAAAGGCCTCCCGCAGATTGCGCTCGGTCCTGCTTCCCTTCAGTTCCATGATAAGCTCCTTCCCGCTCCCTGTGGGAGCCATATAATCTTTCCGTTTATTATACCATACCTTTCCCCGGATTGACAATTTTTATTTTGCTTGCGCCGGAGGGCCGGGTGGTGTAAGATAGTAAAAAAATCACGGGGCAAAGGCCCCGCAATTTCCGCAAGGAGGTATCACGTTATGAAAGTCGGCTTTATCGGCACCGGCAATATGGGGGGCGCACTGGCCCATGCCGCCGCCCAGTCCCCCGCCCCGGCGGAGCTGCTGCTGTCCAACCGCACCCCGGAGAAGGCACAGGCTCTGGCCCAGCAGCTGGGGGCCACCGTCTCCGACAATGAGACCATCGCCCAGACCTGCGACTACATCTTTCTGGGGGTCAAGCCCCAGATGATGGCGGACCTGCTGGCCCGGCTGCAGCCCATCCTGTCCCGGCGGCAGGAGGGCTTCGTGCTGGTGTCCATGGCCGCCGGCCTGACTCTCCAGCGCTTGAGGGAGATGGCGGGCCTCTCCTGCCCCATCCTGCGGATCATGCCCAACACTGCCTGCGCCGTGGGAGCGGGCTTGACGCTGTACGTCCCCTCCCCGGAGGTGACGGAGGAGCAGCTGTCCGCCTTTCTGACCCTGATGTCCGCCTCCGGCCGGCTGGAGCCGCTGGAGGAGCACCTCATCGACGCCGGCAGCGCCGTGGCCGGCTGCGGCGGCGCCTTCGTCAGCCTGTTTCTGGAGGCGCTGGCCGACGGCGCCGTCACCTGCGGCCTGCCCCGTGACAAGGCCCGGCGCTACGCCGCCCAGATGGTGCTGGGTACGGCGCAGCTGGCTCTCCAGTCCGGCCAGCACACCGCCGCCATGAAGGATGCCGTCTGCTCCCCCGGCGGCACCACCATCGCCGGGGTCCGGGCGCTGGAGCGGGGCGGCTTCCGCTCGGCGGCTATGGAGGCCGTCATTGCCGCCTATGAAAAGACGCTGGCACTGAAAAGCTGACCCGCCCCAAACGTAGAGGCCCTTCGGACGGAGGTCTGCCCCCCGCCCGGAGATCAGCGCACCACACATCCCCCCTTCTCCGGGCAAAAACGCCCCACCGGCCATGCCGGTGGGGCGTTTCCTTATAGAGAAATACAAAACCTGCTTACTTTCCGTAGATCACGCCGATGAGCCAGTTCAGAAACCTGTAGGGCAAAATGCGGGTCAGCAGGGCCAAAAACTGATAGTCAAAGCGGATGGTGTAAATGGGCTTTACCCGCTGCTTCATGGCCACCTTAGCGATGAAGGCCCCCGCCTTGGCCGGATCCATGCCCGTCTGCTCGTCGTGCTCCATCCGGGCCACGGAGCGGCTGATGCGGCCGCCGTACACGTCGTCGCCGTCGATGGTCTTTTCCCGTGCGGCGGTGAAGCCCGTGTGGATATCCCCCGGCTGCACGGCGCACACCGTGACGCCGTAGGGCCGCAGCTCGTTAGCCAGCGCCATGGTGTAGCTGTTCACCGCCGCCTTGGCAGCGGAGTAGTAGGCCTGAAACGGGATGGGAGCCGCCGCCGCCACGGAACTGAGGTTCACGATGCGCCCGGCGCCCGCCTGCCGCATATGGGGGATCACCGCCCGGTTCACGTTGACCATGCCGAAGAAATCTGCGTCAAAAAGCCGCTTGGCATCCTCCGTCTTGGTGAACTCGATGGCGCCGCTGATGCCGAAGCCGGCGTTGTTCACCACCACGTCGATGTGGCCCTCCTGCCGCAGCACCTCCCCGATGGCGGCATCCACCAGCTCCTCACGGGTGATGTCCGCCACCAGATGGTGCAGACCCTCTACGCCCTGCGCCCGGCGGCTCAGCTCATATACCGTATAGCCCGCCGCCTTCAGCGCCAGAGCCGTCTGCTTTCCGATACCGGAGGTCCCTCCGGTGACAACCGCTACCTTACTCATGCTTTACCAGCACCTCCGCCATAATGTCCATGGCCTCATCCAGCAGGGCCTCCGTGTGGGTGGCCATGTAGCTGGTCCGCAGCAGGGCCTCTCCCTCCGGTGTGGCCGGGGGCAGGGTGGGGTTGACGTACACGCCCCGGTCGTAGATCTCCTTGGCCACCTCCAGCGTGTGATACGTCTCGTAGGTGTAAATGGGGATGATGGGCGTGGGGGCGTTCAGGGCCGACTCCCGGATCTTCATTCCCCGGTCCGTCATGCCCTTCCGGGCGTACAGGCTCAGGCTCCGCAGCCGGTCCACCAGCTCCGGGTGCTGCTCCAGATGCCGCAGGGCCGCCAGTGCCGTGGCGCAGTTGGCCGGCGGGATGGACGCCGAGAAGATGAATGGTCGGGAGGCGTGGCGCACATACTCCGCCACCTCCTCCGAGGCCGCCATGTAGCCGCCCAGCGATGCCAGCGACTTGGAGAAGGTACCCATGTACACATCCACCTGATCCTCCAGCCCGAAGTAGCTGGCGGTTCCACGACCGCCCTCACCCAGCACGCCCAGTCCGTGGGCATCGTCCACCATGACCCGTGCGCCGTACCGCTTGGCCAGCGCACAAATTTCCGGCAGCTTGGCGATGTCGCCGCCCATGGAGAATACGCCGTCGGTGACGATGAGGGCGCCGTTCTGCTCCGGCACCCGCTGCAGCTGCTTCTCCAGATCCGCCATATCGCTGTGGCGGTAGCGCAGCATCTTGCCGTAGCTCATCTGGCACCCGGCGTAGATGGAAGCGTGGTTCTCCCGGTCGCAGATCACATAGTCGTGCCGCCCTACCAGTGCGCTGATGATACCCACGTTGGACTGGAACCCCGTGCCGAAGGTGACGATGCCGGGCTTACGCAGAAACTTCCCCAATTCCTCCTCCAACTCCAGATGCATCTGGAGGGTGCCGTTGAGGAACCGGGAGCCACTGCACCCGGTGCCGTACTGCTCCATGGCGTGGATGCCCGCCTCCACCACATCCGGGGCCGTGGTCAGGCCCAGATAGTTGTTGGAACCCAGCATGATGCGGCGCTTGCCCTCCATCATCACCTCCACATCCTGCCGGGACTGGAGGGCGTGGAAATAGGGATACACCCCCGCCGCCTTCAATTCCTTCGCCAGAGACGGCTCATAGCATTTCTGAAAAATATCCATAGCTCTCTCCTGTTATGTAATATAAAACATTAGTTATTTTCGTTTTGCAAGCCATATTATGTGGCTTTTTGCTGCAATAAATATTATATAGTGTTGTGAAAAATTTGTCAACCCCCCATCACCTTCGTCGGCTGCGGTAGGGGTACTTTCTCCCCCCGTCCGGCGTGTCCAAACAGGACGTTTTGCCCTCTGTCCAGCCGTACAGATCCGTCCGGAAAAATGTCCATTGGACGTCCACCTCGACCTTTGAAAGCGTCCCATGTCCGGTGGGCCTTGAAAACCGCCATGGCACGAAACGAGATCGGCAAAGCTGCGATGTGTGAAATAGAGTATCAAAAAAGCAGAAAGGCAGGCGTCGGTCAGAAAACCATAGAAATAAAAATGGCATCGGCAAAATGCCGTGCTGCAAAACCGAAGTACCCAAAAACGGTGCCATGAAAAAGCAGGGCGTCGGCAGAAATGCCGATGCCCTGCTTTCAAAAAATCTTTTGCGTAAAATTCCGCTGCCGCAAAGCTTATTTGCCCAGAAAGCTCTTTGCCAAAAACCATTCGGCAGCCGGTCGCCTCGGGCGGATCCGGTAAGATTTCTTTGGTCAGAGCCGCCTGCCCGGAGTGGCTGGTCCGTTTGTTCAGTGCTGCTGCGCCGCCTGACGGCCCGCCCGGAAGGCCCGGAGGTTCAGCTCCCGCACCTTCTCCGGCACGGTGTCCGCCACCACCTGCTCCCAGTCGATCTGGGGGCAGCCCAGACTGTCACACATAGCCCCGAAGAGCACCACGTTCATGCACTTGGGGTTGCCCAGCCCCAGCGCCATGTCGCTGGCCGGCACGGCAATGGTGCGGAACACCTTTGCCATGGCCTCCACGCAGCCCTCCGGGTAGGTCTCCGCCCCGGAGGCAATGGTGGTGGACTTGATGGCGTAGTCGTTGATGACCGCCACGCCGCCGGGCTTCAAGAACTCGGCATAGCGCACAGCCTCCATCTTCTCCAGCGCCACCAGAATGTCCGCCTCGCCCTTGCCGAACACGGGGCCGTACACCTTGTCGCCCCAGCGCACCTGCGTCGAGACGCTGCCGCCCCGCTGAGCCATGCCGTGTACCTCGCTCTGCTTCACGTCGAAGCCCGCCTGCATGAAGCCGTTGGCCATGATTTTGGAGATCAGGATGGCCCCCTGACCGCCCACGCCCACCAGCAGCGCACTTTTCACACCAGACATCACACTTCCTCCTTTACGATGGCACCGAAGGGGCAGACCTGAGCGCAGACGGTGCAGCCCACACACTGGGTACGGTCGATGACCGCCTTGCCCTCCTCCATGGAGACGGCGGGGCAGCCCACCTTCAGGCAGCTGCGGCAGCTGCGGCACTTATCCGGCTCCACATGGCACATTCCCTTTTGGAACCTATCCCGCTTGATGAGCAGGCAGGGCCTCCGGGTGACGATGGCGGGATGCTCGCCCCGCTCCAGCGCCGCCACGGCCCGGTCCACCGTCTCCTTCATAGCCGTCAGGTCCTGCGGATCCACCGTCAGCACCGGGGCAAAGCCCATGGCCGTGAAAATTTTCTCCACGCTGAGCATGGGGGCCTCGTCCCCCATCAGGGTATAGCCCGTGCCGGGGTTATCCTGATGGCCGGTCATGCCGGTGATGCGGTTATCCAGCACGCAGGGGATCATGCGGCCGTTGTTGTAGATGATCTCCGCAGCGCCGGTCATGCCGCTGTGGAAGAAGGTGGAGTCGCCCATGACGCCGAAGATGGTCTTATCGGTGACGCCCTCCCGCTCAAAGCTCTTGGCAATACCCATGCCGGCGGAGAAGCCTGCGCCCATGCACACCACGGAATCCATGCAGTTCAGCGGGGCGGCGCTGCCCAGCGTATAGCAGCCGATGTCGCCGGTGACGACATAGTTTTTGTTCTTGGACAGGGTATAGAAGAAGCCACGGTGGGGACATCCCGGGCAAAGGGCCGGGGGACGGCTGGCCGGGGTCACATCCGTCTTGCGGAAATCTGTTTTTTCGCCCAGCACCCGCTCCCGCAGCAGCTGGGTATTCAGCTCGTACAGAAGGCCCGTCAGCTCCTTGCCCACGCAGGGGATGCCGGCGGCCTTGATCTGATCCTCCATGAAGGGCTCCAGCTCCTCGATGACATAGAGCTTTTCCACACGGGAGGCAAAGTCCCGGATCAGATCCATGGGCAGGGGGAAGGTCAGGCCCAGCTTCAGGAAGGACGTCCCCTCCGGGAACACCTCCTTGGCGTACTCATAGGCCACGGAGGCCGTGATGACGCCCACCTTGCCGTCGCCCAGCTCCCGCTTGTTCAGGCCGTTTTCCAGCGCACGGGTGCAGCCGTACTCCTCCAGCCGCCGCAGCCGCTCCTCCACCAGCGGGTGGTTGGCGTAGGCGTGGGCGGGGGTGCAGACGAACTTGCGGACGTTGCGCCGGTAGGGCGGCGCCGTATGCTCCCGGCGCTCCCCCCACTGCACCAGCCCCTTGGAGTGGCAGACCCGTGTGGTGGTGCGGTACAGCACCGGGGTATCGAACTCCTCCGACAGCTCACAGGCCAGAGCCACGAAGTCCTTGCACTCCTGCGGGTCGCTGGGCTCCACCATGGCGATCTTGGCCGCCCGTGCATAGTGGCGGTTGTCCTGCTCATTCTGGGAGGAGTGACAGCTGGGATCGTCCGCCGTCACCACCACGAAGCCGCCGCCCACGCCCATATAGCCGGCGGTGAACAAGGGATCCGCCGCTACGTTCAGGCCCACCATTTTCATGGTGCAGAAGGAGCGGGACCCGGCAATGGAGGCTCCGTAGGCCACCTCCACCGCCACCTTCTCGTTGGGCGCCCACTCGCAGTAGACGTCTTTTCGATAGGGGGGCAGATTCTCTAAAATCTCTGTACTGGGGGTGCCGGGATAGGCGGAGCATATCTTGATGCCTGCCTCGTACACGCCTCTGGCCGTGGCCTCGTTGCCGCTCATGAGATGCTTCATATGATTTTTCACCTTTCTGTTCCGGTTGGTATCAACATGACTATGCCGGGATGTATTTAATATGTTTCCGCCTGCGCCTCACCGTGGAGCACCCGCAGGGCACCCTCCGCCAGCGCCCGCATCTCCTCCTCGCCGGGAAACCGCAGGACGGGGGCCAGCCGCCCCACATAGGCGGTGATATCGTCACAGAAAAACTGCTCATAGGCCATGCCACCGGTGTAGACGATGGCATCCACCTCGAAATGCAGCACCGCCGCCATGGCGCCGATGTCCTTGGCCAGCTGGTACACCAGCGCCCGGTAGGCCGCCGTGAACCGCTCGTCTCCGGACACCACCCTGGCGCAGATCTCCCGGAAGTCCGTGGTACCCACATAGGACAGCATCCCGGAGCGGCGGCCCAGCGTCCGCTTGACCTCCTCCCGGCTGCGCCCGGCATAACAGTAGTCGATGAGCTGATTCACCGGCAGGCCGCCGCCACGGTCCATGCCCATGGCCCCCTCATCCTTGACGTTGAACACGTCCACCACACGGCCATGGTCATGGGCCGCCACGGACACGCCACCGCCCAAGTGGCAGACGATGAGCCGAGCCTCCTCGTAGGACTTGCCCAGCTGGCGGGCCGCCTTGCGGCCCACGGACTTCTGGTTCAGGGCGTGGAACTGGCTCAGCCGCCGGAACTCCGCAAAGCCGGAGACATGGGCCACCTCCGTCATCTCGTCCACGCACACCGGGTCCACGAAAAAGGCCGGGATACCGACCAGATCACCAATGCGCCGGGCCAGATACGCCCCCAGATTGGAGGGATGCTCGCCGTAGGGGGCCTGCTCCACATCCTGCATCACCCGGTCGCTGACGGCGTAGGTGCCGGAGGGGATAGGGCGGTACAGGCCGCCACGGCCGCACACGGCATCGAAATCCTCCAAGCGGAAACCGCCCTCCGCCACTGCCTCCAGCACAGCCCGCTGGCGGAACTCCGCCTGATCGATGACCCGGTCGAAGCCCTCCAGCTCCTGAGCCGTGTGGACGATGCTCTTCTTCAGCAGTTCCTGCTCCTCCTCAAACACCGCCACCTTGGTGGAGGTGGCGCCGGGATTGATGACCAGTACCTTCATCCGTTCCCCCTCTCCCGGTGATGTCTTTCACCGAATTACTTAATGAATGATTTTATTATGGCAGTCTGCCGCCGGTTTGTCAATGTCCGGCGGGGAATTTTCCAAAACCCGTCAAAGCCCACAAAATTCTCCGCCGGAAGCTGGTGGAAACGCAGAAAAGAGGAGCCGGATGGCTCCTCTCTGGGATTTCTTATTCGTTGGGCGGCAGACGGTATACCTCCAGTCCGTCGGTGCGGCCCACATAGGCAAAGCCCTTTTTCTCAGCGATGTGCCGGGTGGCGGTCTGCTCCGGGACGCACTCGATGACCGCCGTCTTTCCCGCTCGGTGGGCCAGCTCCACCAGCCGGTCCGTCAGCCGGGAGGCATAGCCCTTCCCCCAGCAGTCCGGGGAGAGCACCCAGCCCAGCTCCATGCTGTCCGGGTCATAGGCGTGGTAGATGACGTAGCCCAGCAGACGGCCGTCCTCCTCTGCGCCGTATACAAGGGGCGGCTCCGCAAGCCCCGCCTCCCGGAGGAACTGCTCCGTTTGAAGGCGGTCATAAGGCGGCTCCAGATAGCGCATCACCTGCCGGTCGGACAGAATCCTATACAGCGCTTCGGCGTCCGATGGCCGAAGCCTGCGGATGGTCAGGGCCTTCATCCCCGCATCCCCTCCAGCAGATGCTCCGCCATGCGGCGGCCCCGCTGGGCCAGCGGGAAGCCGCCCTCATAGATGCGCCACTCGAAGAGCATCCCCCGGTGCAGCGTCACCAGCTCCTCCACCACCTCCGCCGTGGTCAGCTCCTGCCGGATGCTGCCCTCCCGGCGGCACAGACCCACCAGCTCCCCCAGCAGGCGGTAGTATACCCGCTTCTCGCTGCCCTTCAGTACGCCCTGCTCCGGGTAGCGCAGCCCGTGGATGAAGGCCTTGTACAGCACCTCGTCCCCCACGCTGATCTCCAACGACCGGCCCACGAAGTCCAGCAGCTTCTCTCGGCCGGAGCGATCGGTGTCCGCCAGATACGCCTGCTCCAGCACCTGATACGCCTCGTCCACGTGCTGGGTCAGCTGGATGGCCAGTTCGTCCTTGCTTTTGAAGTAGTGATAGATATTGCCCACGGAGCAGCCGGCGGCCTGTGCGATCTCCTCCACGGAGACGTTTTCAAAGCCCTCCCGGTCAAACAGATCCAGCGCCGTCTCCTGGATCCGGCGGCGCATCTCCATGGCCTGCCTCTTTCGTGCGGTGATCCTCTCTGCCATCGTACTTTCCCCTATGTCGTAAATTCTCCTTGTATCATACCGTTTTGACGGCGGAAAGTCAATATCCCGTTGACGCAGCGGCCTTTGACGGCTACAATAGAGAAAAAACGCAGGAGGCAGCCATGGCCCACATCATCTCCATCACCGATTTCGACACCCCGGAGCTGGACGTCTACGCCCGTCTGACGGAAAACCAGCTGGTCAACCGGGCAGACCCCGCAAACGCCCTCTTTATCGCAGAAAGCCCGCTGGTCATCGGGCGGGCGCTGGAGAGCGGCTGCGTGCCGGTGTCCTTTCTCATGGAGCCACGGCACCTGACGTCTCAGGCCCTGCCCCTGCTGGAGCGCTGCCCGGAGGACATCCCCGTCTACACCGCTGCGCCGGAGGTGCTGACCCGGCTGACGGGCTTCCATCTGACCCGTGGGATGCTGTGTGCCATGCGCCGCCCGGCCCTCCCCACGGTGGAGGAGGTGTGCGCCAACGCCCGACGCATCGCCGTGCTGGAGAATGTCATGAATCCCACCAACATCGGGGCTATCTTTCGCTGCGCCGCCGCTCTGGGTATGGATGCGGTGCTGCTCACCGCCGCCGGGAGCGACCCCCTGTACCGGCGGGCTTC
>ERZ857521.4176-NODE-4176-length-10836-cov-4.675262_pt1 | contig 10836 bp, 7 predicted proteins | sample MGYA00519701_ERZ857521 | MGnify/ENA primary metagenome ERZ857521 (study PRJEB31778, sample SAMEA3449346) | human gut metagenome | biome: human gut; feature: human-associated habitat; material: faeces | place: United Kingdom | collected 2010/2012 ...
CTACCATCTTCATATGCCATCTTATTTTTGGAGGACATTTACTGAATATCCCTATATAAGCAATTAAAAAATCACCTTATTACAGACAAAAAGGGAAAATCGTTTATTTAGAAGCTGTTTCGCCAATGCTCTACTTCTTAATGCTTCAGCAAACAAATCATTTAATATATTTAGACAGATAATAATATGTTTCCCGAGAAGGGAGACTTTCTATATGATAGCGTGTTGAAGAGGTAATGACAAAGAGATAACCTTGTTCGCGATGAGGAGAAACCGACAAATAAAGTTCTGTGCCATGGATATTCGTTGCCAGCATCTGTTGCGCGGACGAGGTATCAATCGAGTCTGTCAAGGAGTAATAGACGGTATAGGTCAGATCCTGCTTTTCACCGGCCGGTTTTTCCCAGGAAAGCTTCAGCTCATTCTCCAAGCGTTCTACGCGAATCTCTTCCGGGGCAGAGGGCATCGAATCATTCAGCCACGTGAGTGGAGGCAATTGCGCCGGATACCTATAATAATTATCCCGCAATTCTGTATACACCCCTTTTTCATCCGACAAGATGTTTCCGCAACGGAAAAAAGAGCATCCCGCCCCTCCAAAATAGCGGCTATAATCAATCTGATCAGTCAGGTCAGTCAAAGTCCAGTCGGCCTCCTCCTTCAGCAACCGGTATGCCCCCAATCCGGGGACTATCATCCGCCCATTAGCATTCTCCACCCAATTATCCACAAACGGGAAGAAATTCTCATGCAGATAATACATCATCGGGACAATCATATCCTGTTTCCCGGCAAGCAACCATTGAGCGGCATCCTGATAGACACTCTCGTAGGCCGTCCACCCGGCATTCGGAACCCGTGGAATCCGGTTATATTTTCCTAAAGGCGAGCTGCTCACCTGCACCCAAGGCTTTACCAGCTTCACCCAGTCATAAATCCGATAAACCATCTGGTTGATATTCTGGCGACGCCAATCTTCCAAGCGCATCTTCCGTCCATATTTCCGATATGTGATCTTATCCGGGAAACTCCGGGCAGCCTCCGGATAACGAATATAATCAAAATGGATGCCATCTATATCATACCCATTCACAATCTCTTTGACCAACTTCAGGATATAATCAGCCGTTCCGGGTACACCCGGATCCAGGAACCACTCCCCTTTATGGTGTTTGCAAAGCTCCGGGTGTCTTTTCACGATCGAAAGCCTCCCCTGCTCCTGCACAATCTTGTCCGAGCCTACCGGAAACGTCACAAACCAGGCATGACATTCCAACCCGCGCTTATGACATTCTGCTACCATAAACGCCAATGGATCATATCCGGGAAGGCGTCCATATTTTCCGGAAAAAACAGCTGATGCCGGCTCAATATCCGAACGGTAAGCCACATCCCCACGCATACGCACCTGAAAAAACACCGTATTGAAATTAGCCTCCTGCAAACGGTCCAACATCCCGCACACCGCTTCTTGCTGAGCCTTGCGAGAATCCTCTGACGCAGCCACCCTCTGCGGCCAGTCCAACCCATAAACCGTAGTAAGCCATACCGCTCTCACCTCTTTCTTCGGATACTGGATAGCATACGCCCATTGACTGCAAAACAAAACCGCGAGTAACAAAAAGAACGCTTTCTTCATCTTCCCCATTCCCTTCTTCAATCTTTCTTCTCCTCCTTCTTTTTCAAATCCGGATAACTGATACGCGTGTGATACATAATCTTCAGCTTCTCGATAAATACCTGCTTGACCGATTCAACATCCCGGAAAGTCAACGGAGCGTTCCGCAACAAGCCATCAGCAATCTGTCCATCTATAATTTTATTAACCAACTGCTTGATACCCTCCTCGGTATGTTCTTTCAAGCTACGCGAAGCAGCCTCTACCGAATCCGCCATCATCACAATAGCCGTCTCTTTCGAAAAGGGATTCGGTCCTGGATACATGAACAACGATTCGTCAACCGGCTTATCCGGGAACTGATTCTTATACGAATTATAGAAATATTTCGCTTTGCCACGCCCATGATGCGTCCGGATAAAATCAATAATCTCTTTCGGCAAACCGGCTTTCTCCGCAATCTTCACACCTTCCGTCACATGACTGATGACCCGCTGCGCACTCTCGATGTAAGACAAAGCGTTATGCGGATTGATTCCATTCTGGTTCTCGGTAAAATAAAGCGGATTGCTCATCTTTCCGATATCATGATACATGGCGCCTGTACGTACCAGCTGCGCATTCGCGCCAATCTTTCCCGCGGCCTCCGAGGCGATAATCGACACCTGCAACGAATGCTGGAAAGTTCCGGGGCAAGTCTCACTCAACCGTTTCAATATGCCGCTATTGATATTCGACAATTCCACCAAAGTAATGGTAGACAAATAACCAAATGTTTTCTCCAGCATATATACCAGAACATACGTAAACATCAACAGGATAAAATTAATACCGAAATAAAGCATCATGACCCAATGAATCTTATTCAAGTCCGCATCCTGATACAAAACCAAGCTGAGATAAGACAAGGTATAAGACAAGAATACAAACAGGGCACAATGCATTAATTGCGAACGTTGGGACAATTCCTTCAGACTGAACGTAACGACCATGCCGGCTATGATTTGCAGAATCAGAAATTCGTGCGGGAATGGAGCCATGACCGAGCACATCTGTACGGTAATCAGATGAGTAAACAATGCCGTACGCGAATCGAAAAAGGTACGGACCACAATCGGGATTATCGCATAAGGAATAATATAAATACTGAACAGATTATACGTAACGCAAATCTCCGTAATCAGAACCGCTGAAAATATGCAGCATAACAGGAAAAAGGTATTGCGCCGGTTATGCAGAATCTTCAGCCGGAAAGACCATAGGTAAAGCCAATAGCAAAAAAGAAGCCCGCACACCAGGATTATCTGCCCGGCCAGCATCAGGCTATGACGCTGTGCTCCTCCGGATTGAGATTCGTAAACCGTCTTTAAAGATCGGAGCACATTATACGTATGCGAATCGACAATCTCGCCTCGATCCACAATACGCTCGCCCGCCTGTACCACCCCGGACGAAATCGGGACACTCTGTACCAGCTCATTCCGTACTTTATCCGAAGTACCCTGGTCGTAAGATACATTTTCCGCCAGATAATTATTGATATCGCACGATTGAAGCAGAGCCTTATTCAAAGAAGCGGGGCAATTGTTGATGATAAACTCGTATGCACTCTTAACCGTAAACAAGTCGGAAACATAATGCTTGGTAGCAATCGTATTCCGAAGCAAATTAATATAGGTATAATTTTCCGCTTTCAGCTTATCAAACTCCTGGGGGGAAACGATTCCATTGGTATAGAGCTGCTGAAGCATTTTCTCGATATATTGCATATAGGCAGGGGTAACCTTGACCGACAAACGATTTTGGTAATCCTCCCTCAATTTGTCTATCTGAGTTGTTTCCACCATCGGATTGACCCGGTAATAGGGCTGGAACCGCTTTAACGCACTATCCTGCTCTGCCTTTACCTGAGCATCACTCTTGTAGATGGGGAAATTGCTGGGTGCGGTCAACAAACCGTAACGCCAAGGTTTTCCTTCATAAAACTGATATTTGAACTTACCTTCCCTCGGGAAAAAGTAAGAAAGCAACAAGGCCGCTACAATAAAATAGATAGCCGGATGTACATTATAATTCTTTATACTCATAATAAATTGCTAATTTGGCCGAAATGTACAAAAAAAGTTTAGGAACAGAAAAAAAAGGCGTAATTTTGCCGCATTAAATTATCAAGATTGTTAAATAACAGAATAAAAATGATGACTCAAAGAAAAGTTAGAGTCCGCTTTGCACCCAGCCCTACGGGCGCGTTGCATATCGGAGGTGTTCGTACAGCATTATACAATTACTTGTTTGCCAAACAAAATGGCGGGGATTTGATCCTGCGTATTGAAGATACAGACTCCCACCGTTTCGTCCCGGGAGCCGAAGATTATATTATCGAAGCCCTGACATGGCTGGGCATTCATTTTGACGAAGGAGTGGGATTCGGAGGCAATTACGGTCCGTACCGCCAAAGTGAGCGTCGTGAAATCTACAAGAAATATGTCGACCAACTCTTGGATTCAGGCCACGCTTATATCGCATTTGACACGCCCGAAGAGCTGGATGCCAAAAGAAAAGAGATACCCAACTTTCAATACGATGCATCTACCCGTATGCAGATGCGCAATTCATTGACTTTATCAACTGAAGAGACGCAAGCCCTGATTGCATCCGGACATCAATATGTAGTCCGTGTAAAGATCGAGCCCAACGAAGATATCCATGTGAACGACCTTATCCGTGGAGAGGTAGTCATCAATTCATCTATCTTAGACGATAAGGTATTGTATAAATCGGCAGACCAGCTTCCTACCTATCATTTGGCAAACATCGTAGACGACCATTTAATGGAAGTAAGCCACGTTATCCGAGGCGAAGAATGGTTGCCCAGTGCGCCGTTGCACGTACTACTGTATCGTTACTTCGGCTGGGCAGATACCATGCCTCAATTCGCACACCTCTCCTTGCTGTTAAAACCGGAAGGGAACGGTAAGCTGAGCAAGCGCGATGGAGATCGTTTAGGATTCCCCGTCTTCCCACTGGAATGGCATGATCCCAAGAGCGGAGAAGTTTCATCCGGATACCGCGAAAGCGGATATTTGCCGGAAGCTGTTGTCAACTTCCTGGCATTATTAGGCTGGAATCCGGGTAATGACAAAGAAGTCATGAGCATGGACGAACTCATCCAAGCTTTTGATTTGCGCCATTGCAGTAAAAGCGGAGCCAAATTCGATTATGAAAAGGCCAAATGGTTCAATCATCAATACATCCAGATGAAAGACAACAAAGAAATCGCCGCGCTCTTTATGCCTATTCTAGAGGCTCATGGGGTAAAGGCCGAACCGGCTTATGTAGAAAAGGTTGTAGGCATGATGAAAGATCGGGTCAGCTTCATCAAAGATTTATGGCAGACCACCTCTTTCTTCTTCGTGGCTCCGACAGAATATGATGAGAAGACCCGCAAGAAACGCTGGAAAGAAGATAGTGCGGCCCAATTGACCGAATTTATTGAAGTACTACGCGAACACGAACCTTTCGATATCGAAAGTACGGAAAATGCGGCTAAAGCGTGGATAGAAAGCAAAGGCTATCATTTAGGCAACATCATGAATGCCGCACGTTTAGCTTTAGTCGGCGAAGGGAAAGGCCCACATATCTTCGACATTACCGAAGCATTAGGCAAGGAAGAGTCCATCCGCCGTATTCAACGGGCTATTGAGGTTTTAAAGTAATGGGAAACACCCGCGAACGACATGTACAGCATACTCATTCACTTTTATGCATTCATCGTATCACTCATCGCTCCTTTCCACAAGAAAGCGCGGATGATGCGTGCGGGGCAACGGAAAACGTACGGGATTTTACGTGCCAACATACAACGTGGAGAGAACTATATTTGGTTTCATGCAGCTTCTTTAGGAGAGTTTGAACAAGGTCGCCCTATGATGGAGAAAATCAAAGCCTGCTATCCGCAGTACAAGATTCTGTTGACCTTCTTCTCTCCATCAGGATATGAAGTCCGAAAGAACTATCAGGTAGCAGACGTCATCTGCTACCTGCCTTTCGATACGCCATGCAGAGTAAGCAAATTTCTGGAATTGGCACATCCCATAGCTGCTGTTTTCATCAAATATGAGTTTTGGGGAAACTATTTGAAGGAACTGAATAAACGAAATATCCCGACATTCATCATCTCTACCATCTTCCGGCGTGAGCAGCTCTTTTTCCAATGGTTCGGAGCTCCTTACCGCAAGATGCTTTCCTATTTCACCCACCTTTATGTACAGGACGAATACTCGAAGAAGCTGTTGGCGGAATATGGGATAACGAATGTCACCCTTGCCGGAGACACCCGTTTTGACCGAGTACAGGATATCCGGAACGCGGCCAAGGAATTACCGCTGATCGACCGATTCGTTCACACCCGCTCCGGAGAGAAAATATTGACTCTGGTAGCCGGAAGCTCCTGGCCACAAGATGAATCGTTCCTGATTCCCTATTTCAACCGGCATCCGGAAATGAAACTGATCATCGCGCCTCATGAGATTCATGCGGAGCATTTATCCGCGATTGAATCTTTACTGAAGCGTCCGGCAATCCGGCTCTCCCAAGTACAAACAGCAGCCGATCTGTCTGATAAGGAGTGCCTCATCATTGATTGTTTCGGAATGCTTTCTTCGATTTATCGGTACGGAGAAATAGCCTATATAGGCGGAGGCTTCGGGGCCGGAATCCACAACACCTTGGAAGCAGCCGTATATGGTGTTCCGGTCTTGTTCGGTCCCAAATATCATAAATTCAAAGAGGCAAAAGACCTGATTTCCGTAGGTGGAGGCTTTACGGTACAAAACGGGAAGGAATTTGAAGCCCAAATGGATGAACTGATTGCCCACAAAGAGAAATTGGAACAGGCCGGTAAGGCATCCGGAGATTTTGTACACAATCAAACCGGAGCAACCGATCTGATTCTTCCGCAAATTATAGCCCGGATAAAAATCTAAAGAGAACAAGACTTCAGTTTTTCCTCTTGCCAACTGAAGTCTTGTTCTCTTTTTTACCCATTTACTCGTCAATCCTCTTCAAATCACTTTCACTCACATAGTGCATCTGATGTGAACGGATTACCTGAAGAGCCGTCTCCCGGTTATTGGTACGAAGTATCAGAATAGATTTATCCCGGATCGAAAAACAATACATATATTCTATATTCAATCCGGCTTCCGTAAACGCTTGCAAAGTCCGCGAGAAACCCGAAGCGTCTGAATCCGTAACAATAGCCAATACATCCGTCAGGTTCGCACTCACATTGTTTTCTTTCAAAATCTGATAAGCCAGCAACGGGTCGTTTACGATTATCCGCAAAATGCCATATTCAGAGGTATCAGCCACGGTAGCAGCTATAATCCGAATATTTGAAGCCGATAACAGATTCAATATCTGAGGCATCTTGCCGCATTTATTCTCCAAGAAAATAGAAATTTGATGAACCGTCATACTTATACTTTTTATAGGATTAACATATCTTCCGTAAATCTTTTACACGCACTGCCTTTCCTCCGTCGGCATTAGGCAAAGACCCCTTCGCTACCAGCCGGACACGAGGCGTCAACAGCAATTCGTCTTTCAACTGACGTGTCACGGCTTTCTCCAGATTCTGCAATTTACTGTAATCGTCCGTGAAAAGGTCGCTCAGTTCCACTTCGATGGTCATCTCGTCATTATAGCCCACCGTCTCGATAGTGATCAGGTAATTGCTACCCAACTCCTTGAAATTCATCAAAATCTTCTCTATCTGAATCGGGAAGATATTCACACCTTTCAAGATAATCATATCATCACTACGTCCCTTGAAACGAGCCAATCGCCGATGAGTACGCCCGCAAGGGCAATCACCCGGCAAGAAACAGGTCAAATCGCGCGTACGATAACGAAGCAGCGGCATCGCCTCCCGATTAATCGTGGTCAGCACCAGCTCGCCCACCTCACCTTCCGGAACCGGTTCCAAGGTAACCGGATCTACAATCTCGGCTATCACATTATCTTCCCAAATATGCAATCCGTTTTGCTCTTTGCATTCGAAAGCCACGCCCGGACCGTTCATTTCCGACATACCAAAGCAATTATAGGCTTTTACCCCCAGCAGCTCTTCTATGCGTTTGCGCTGTTCTTCCGAATGAGGTTCGGCACCAATACACACCGTATGCAGTTTCGTATCCCGGCGGGGATCAATGCCCATCTCATACATCACCTCAGCCAGACGGGTCGCATAGCTTGGAATAATATGCAGGCAAGTCGTACCGAAATCGGTAATAAACTTAATCTGCCGCTTTGTATTTCCCGCAGCCGCCGGAACCGTCAAAGCCCCCAGACGCTCCGCCCCATACTGGAATCCCAATCCACCGGTAAACATACCGTAGCCGGAGGTATTCTGGAACACATCGGTATCCCGCAATCCTACCATATACATACAACGCGCCACCTGGTTCGCCCATTGATCCAGATCTTTGGCCGAATGCAACACCACCGTAGGATTGCCCGTCGTACCACTTGAAGAATGAATCCGGACACATTGCTGAAGCGGAATAGCCACCATACCGAAGGGATAATGCGCCCGCAAATCATCTTTTGTCGTAAACGGAATCTTCCGCAAGTCATCCAATGTCTGGATGGAATCCGGTGTCAACCCGTTCTTCTCAAAAACTTCTTTATAAAAAGGCGACTTGATCGCCTGTTGAATAGTATCTTTCAAACGTTTCAATTGGAATGCCTCCAATTGGCTACGTTCCATCGTCTCAATTTCTTTTTGCCAATATTGATTATCCATTTTATTCTATTTTATTTACGTTTTGCAAGTGCTCAACTTATTCGTTGGCAAGGATTCAGCAGACAAGGTCTATTTTTTGTTTTCTCGTTTTCCGGTCAGCTCGTCAACCCGTCAACTGAAACCTTGTTATCTCGCCTGCTATTACAATTCCGGGAGCTTCCACGGGGCACGATAATACGCCTTCGATAGCGCTGTAGCCTCTTCATCTCCGACAAACAGATGCCGGTCATCATCCCAACGGACCTCCCGCCCGACACGACAGGAGATATTCGCCAAGTGAGACAATTTCGCCACCCGTGCGCCAATTTCCACATCCGCATTCGGACGTTTCCGGTCTTTGATGCAAGCCAGCATATTCCCCACATGGTTATAAAGCCCTTTCCCCTCGCCTTTCTTAAAAGGAACAGCCTCCATCCTCGCCTCTTTGCCCGCAACCACAGGAATCACTTCCCATCCGGCACGATCCAAGACCAAGGTTCCATTCTCTCCAAAGAAAGCCAGTCCTTCTTTTCTATTATACAAACCATGATTGATTCCGCACGCATGATCCCATACAATATTGAAATCCTTATACGTATAAGTAGCCATCAAGGTATCCGGCGTCTCCATCGCATCATTCGGATAAGCAAACTTGCCCCCGCTTCCATAAACCCGCAAAGGCAATCCGGCATTCATCCCTTCCAAGGCATAATCCAGCAGATGCACGCCCCAATCGGACATCAGCCCGCCGGCATAATCCCAGAAGAAACGGAAATTATAATGGAAACGATACGGATTAAACGGACGCTTCGGAGCCGGTCCTAACCACATGTCGTAATCGACACCAGCCGGCGGGTCACAATCCGGCTTGATCGGCAAGGTCGGCTTGCTATCCTGATAGGCCCACACCTTCACGGTACGGATACGCCCGATTCCTCCCTGCTTCAGATAATCGGCCGCCTCATTCCAATGCGGGTCACTACGTTGCCATTGCCCCACCTGGACAATCCGGTCATACTTGCGGGCCGCCTTCACCATCAAGTCACACTCTTCAATCGTATTGGAAAGCGGCTTCTCCACATAAACATCTTTTCCCGCCTGGCACGCCCACACAGTAGGCAGACAATGCCAATGGTCCGGCGTACCGATGATGACTACATCCACATCCTTATTGTCGATCACCCGGCGCCAATCCTTATATAAATGCGGGACTTTCTTTCCGGTACTTTTCTCCACATCAGCCGCCCGTTTGTTCAGCCACTCATCGTCCACGTCACAAAGAGCCACACATTCCACTTCCGGATATTGCAGGAAAGTACTCAAGTCACCAAATCCCATACTCCTGCACCCGATCAAGGCCACTTTAACCTTATTGCTGGGTGCCGTAGCCCCATAAACGGAAGCAAATGAAGAACCCATCAGCGGGCTTAACCCTAAGCCAGCAGCTGACAATGCTGTTTTCTGTAAAAAATCTCGTCTGTTCACGGTATTCATTTATCTATAAAATTCGTTGCAATATTACAAAAAAGATTCCAATTCTCTATCTTTTATCCTTTTTTTGCCCAAATTTCTTTCCAAAAAACATTTCTCCCCAACCCTGTTCTGAAAATTCACACGCCTAAATTACGATAAATATAATCCAAATCCACCGACTTCCGTACCCAATCGGCCAAACGATCGTATTGTTCTTCCTTGAAAGCGGCATAATCAAAAGAGATCTCGGCATGTTCCGGACATAACCCTTCGGCCAGACTATCCAATACCTCCGGATTATCCAAGATACCATGCAGATAACATCCCCAACAATGAGAATCCACATAATATCCATCCGGACGCCCGTCTTCCAAAAGAGCAACCGGACGTGCCGAAGCCTCTCCTACCAGCTCTGTCCGCCCCATGTGAATTTCATACCCTTTGCAGAGGAACTCATCCGGTTTCCCCTCTTTCCCGGCAAGAAATGCAAAACGGCTTTGGCGTGTTATCTTTTCCGGCTCAAGGACCGTAACTTGCGGAAGAAGTCCCAAACCCGGAACTGCGGGGAGCGAACCTTCCAGTCCGTCAGGATCCTCCAGACGCATGCCCATCATCTGATAACCTCCGCATATTCCTACCACCTTTTTCCCGGCTTTATAGGCACGGACGATGGCATCTGCTATTCCGTTGGCACGAATACTCTGCAGATCTGCCAACGTATTTTTCGACCCCGGGAGAATGATGATATCCGCCTTCTCAACCTCATCCACATGGTTTGTATAATAAGGATTAAAACGTTCGTCCATTTCCAAGACATCAAAATCGGTAAAGTTAGACAAACGTTTCAATAAAATAATAGCTACATTAATCTTGCCTTCCCGGTAAGAATGACTTTTCGAATCCAGCACGACCGAATCCTCCTCCTCTATCCGGATATCCTGAAAATAGGGAATCACAC
>ERZ857521.4181-NODE-4181-length-10821-cov-26.944455_pt1 | contig 10821 bp, 10 predicted proteins | sample MGYA00519701_ERZ857521 | MGnify/ENA primary metagenome ERZ857521 (study PRJEB31778, sample SAMEA3449346) | human gut metagenome | biome: human gut; feature: human-associated habitat; material: faeces | place: United Kingdom | collected 2010/2012 ...
TGCCTCACGTGGACGGCCAGTGGGAGCTCGGCGCTGCCGCTTACGAAAAGCGCGGCGTTGCCGTTTCCGTTCCCACGTGGGACGAGACGAAGTGCATTCAGTGCAACAACTGCGCTTACGTCTGCCCGCACGCCACCATCCGTCCCTTCGCTCTCACCGAGGAAGAGGCCAAGAATGCTCCTGCCAATGCCAAGATCGTCGACATCAAGGCCGGCAAGGGCAAGGGTGTTTACAAGTACACGATGGCCATCTCCCCGCTCGACTGTATGGGCTGCGGCGTTTGCGTCGGCCAGTGCCCGGTCGGTGCTCTGACCATGGTCGGTCAGGAGAGCGAGCTGCCTGAGCAGGATGTGTTCAACTACTGCGTCTCCAAGGTCTCCGACAAGAAGGATATGCAGGATCTCACCGTCAAGGGCAGCCAGTTCAAGCAGCCCATGCTCGAGTTCTCCGGCTCCTGCGCAGGCTGCGCCGAGACCAGCTATGCCCGTCTCGTCACTCAGCTCTTCGGCGACCGTATGTACATCTCCAACGCCACCGGCTGCTCGTCCATTTGGGGCGGCCCCGGCGCTACCTCTCCGTACTGCACGGATAAGAACGGCCACGGCCCGGCTTGGTGCAACTCCCTCTTCGAGGACAACGCCGAGCACGGCTTCGGTATGTATGTCGGCCAGGAGAAGATCCGCGAGGATCTGATGGCCAAGACCGAGCAGCTCCTTGCCATCGAGTGGGCACAGCCCGCACTGAAGGAAGCCGCTCAGAAGTGGCTCGATACCAAGGACGACGGCAACGCCAACGCCGAGGCCACGAAGGAATACGTCGCGGCTCTGCAGGCGAACATCGCCACCGTCGACGAGCTGGCCGCTGTGCCCAAGTTCGCTGAGCATGCCGCCGAGCTCAAGGCCAAGGGCGAGAAGTTCTGCGACTGCGATGCCTGCAAGCTCGTTGCTGAGATCCTCGACAAGAAGGATTACCTCTCCAAGAAGTCCGTTTGGATCTTCGGCGGCGACGGTTGGGCTTACGATATCGGCTTCGGCGGCGTGGACCACGTGCTTGCTCAGAACAAGAATGTCAACGTCTTCGTCTTCGATACCGAGGTCTACTCCAACACCGGCGGTCAGGCTTCCAAGGCTTCCAACATCGGTCAGGTCGCTCAGTTCGCGGCTGCCGGTAAGGAGACCAAGAAGAAGAGCCTCTCCGAGATCGCGATGAGCTACGGCTACATCTATGTCGCTCAGATCGCCATGGGCGCCAACCCGGCCCAGACCATCAAGGCCATCACCGAGGCTGAGGCTTACAACGGCCCGTCCCTGATCATCGGCTATAGCCCCTGCGAGATGCACTCCATCAAGGGCGGCATGATCAACTGCCAGAAGGAAATGAAGAAGGCTGTCGAGTGCGGCTACTGGAACCTGTTCCGCTTCAATCCTGCGGCTGACAAGAAGTTCACGCTCGACTCCAAGGCTCCTGCCGGCGGTTACCGTGAATTCCTGATGAACGAGGCGCGTTACAGCCGCCTGACCCGCGAGTTCCCCGAGCGTGCGGAGGGTCTCTTCACCCGCAACGAGGACGCGGCCAAGGAGCGTTACGAGCACCTTACCAAGCTCATCGACCTGTACGACAAGCAGTAATCGCTGCTTCTACCGTATTGAAAAAGGAGCATCCGAAAGGATGCTCCTTTTTTTCGTTATTTTATGTCTGCACTCAGCAGCTTTTCGCCGATCGTATCCATCTGCGCCTGACTCAGTGTGCCGGTCAATGCGCTGCCACCTATGCGCACGATGCGCTTGCCGCGCGTTAAGACCCACGAGACGCCCCAGCCGTCGCTTTCGGTATCGAAGGCCTGCCACGCGCGGTCCGCGCCCCACGGCGCGGCATCGACCTCGCGGTAGGCGTAAGGGAGACGGCGATGCTCGCCGTCGATAAGGGCAGTCTGCTCATAGTCCAGCTCGGAGGCGAGGCAGCGGTCAAACCACGATGCAAGATACACATCATCGATGTCGTAGTGAATCCACGCAGGATTGCCGCGCGCCGTCTCCGGATGCTCGGGATCATCCAAGCTGGCAAGCACATCATCCTGCCATCCACCGCGCTGAGAAGCAAAAGGCGAGGACATTTCCCAGCTCAAGCACGACCAGCGCGCGTTTTCATCCGCTACGCCGAGGTCAGAGAGATAAAGCGGCAGCGCGTCGTGGTAGACGGTCGCCCGAAATTCTTCATCATACAGCTCAGGCGGAACTTCATCGCTGTCAAAAAGTCCGTTCTGCTCCATGGTAAGCAGCACCCCCACCGAAGCCAGCGCGACCGCCGCCGTCACGCAGGCCGTGACGATGCAGCGCTTCGCCCTGCCCGCACCGGTTTTCACCGCCGAATAGGTGAGAAACATCGCAGCAAACGGCGTGATCCCGCACAGGATCGCGGCAAGATAAAGCCTCCCCATACTGCTGCCGCCGGTCCCCAGCAGGGCTCTCACCAAAATGCCGAAAAGTGTCAGCAGCAGCGCCGCGCGCTCCAGTATCTGGAGCCAGAGGTGCGACTTTGCAGGCAAAAAGCGATGTTCCTCTCTCGCCGTGCGCGCCGCCTTCCGATACCAGCTGTTATAGCAGATAAGGTCAGTCCCGCAGATCAGCGTGACAACAGGCGAAATACATGACAAAAAATCCCCCATTCCATAGATAAGCGTATTCAGAGGGTCTGTTTTCAGGCCGGTCAGGATATCCCAGATCCTGAGGAGCATATAGCCGAACCAAAAAATCATCATACTGTGGTAATATTTGAGGGCACGGTGCATCGCGTCCACCTGCAAAACAGGGTCGGTCTCAACATCCACAGCGTTTTCATCCGCTGTGCAGAGCACATGGCGGGTCCTTCCTCCAAGGCCGCCGCCCTCGCCCTCGGCTCCGTCTCCCCAGAAGGTCAGATCACCAACGCCCGCTGACTGCTGCCAGCCTGCCTGTGCACAGTACTCGAGGAAAACATCTTCGCCGTCTGCACCACCGTCATCGGGATAGTAGGTGATGGCAAAGCGCAGCTTCTGCGGCTTAATGCGGCGGTAGCGGATGAACAGGCCCACGCGGTCGGGCGCCCAGCCCTCCGCCGCCATGCGCTCAAAGTGGCGCGCAAGGCCCTCGGTGTCGTAAAAAGAATAGGGATTCAGCTCCCATTTGGTATTGCGCATCAGAAAAACCTCGCTTTCTCTCATTTCTCTCCGCCCGCAAGGGGCGTTATCTCTCAAATAGCTTCTCGTAGTCCCGCACCTGCGCTTGCAGGCGCTCCACCTCGTTTTGCAGCAGCGTTTTTCCCTCCGCTGTGAGCTGATAGCTGCGCCGCCGCCCCTCCGCGCGCGTTTCGACGATATACCCCGCCGCCAGAAACTGCTCGAGCAGGTTGTAGAGCGTCCCCGGGCCGACGGCCACGCGCCCGCCCGTCAACTCGTTCACGCGCGCCATCACGTCCATGCCGCAGCACTCCTCGCGCAGACACAGCAGGATGTAAAACATCTGCTCGGTCAGCGTGCTGAATTTCTCCCGCGCCATTGTCGGCCTCCTTTTATCGATATTCGATATTCTTGAGGAGAGTATATTATCGAATATCGATATTGTCAAGAGGGAGATTTTCTTTTTCAAAGAAAGACTCCCTCTTGTTCGCACAGGTGCGAAAGAAATGCCGCCTGCGGGCGGCAGGGTCAAAGGGGCCATTCTCTTTTGCGAAAGAGAATGACCCCTTTGACTCGCCCCCTGCACGGTGCAGGGACAGAAGCAGCCCTTTCGGGCTGCAAAATCCCCGCGCGCTGGAGAGCGCGCAAAAAAAGGAGCACCCCTGCGGGTGCTCCCTTTCTTCACTCTCCCAAGAGCCGAACGACACTTTCCCAGCGGAGTTGGTCCGTGTCGTAGCCATACGACTTCCCCTTCGCGTCCGTGTAGCGGAAAAACGGCCCCTCCGTCCAGTCGTTGGACGGATTCACGAGCTCGACCTTCCAGATCTCAAGCGTCGAGCCGTCGCCGTAGTCGATCACGGCGTAGGGCGTCTCCTCCGGCGCAGCGGCGGTGCGGCCCGCGCCGGCCTTGTCGATAAGGTATAAAAGGTCACTGAGATCGTCGATCGATACGTCCGTTTCGCTTCCGTTCACTGTGACGCGAAACGTCTCTGTGCTTCGCGCATCGCGCGTGCTGTCCGTCAAATCGGAGATAAAGGCATGAAAACGGAACTGGTAGTGACAGGCCCAGTACGTCAGGCCGCCGAACAACAGAAACAGCGCGCAGCAGAGCGCGATTGGGCCGGTCAAACGCTTGGGCTTCGGCTTGCCGCGGTCAACGGAATCGTAAAGTCCCATGAGTTTCCTCCTGTTCTCTTGTCCGATCAGTTTCTTTCCTCTCTATGCCGGTTGAATTGCGAAAATTACTGGTTCGCCGCGCGCTCCGCCGCCTCGACGACATGGCTTGCGAGGATCGTGCTCGTCACGGTGCCGACGCCGCCGGGGACCGGGGTGATAGCCTCGACGACCGGCTCAACTTCGGCAAAGCGGGTGTCGCCGCAGAGGTTGCCGTCCGCGCCGACGTGGATGCCGACATCCAGCACGACCTGACCGGCGCGCACGCTCTCCGCGCCGACCATACCGGCCTTACCGGCGGCGACGACGAGGATGTCGGCCTCGCGGCAGATGTCGGGCAGATTCTCGCTGCGGCTGTGGCAGATGGTCACGGTCGCATGCTCGGCGAGCAGCAGCAGAGAGACCGGCTTGCCGATGACAAGGCTGCGGCCGATGACGACGACGCGCTTGCCTTTGATGGGGATGTTGTAGTGCTTGAGCAGTGCCACGCAGGCCGCGGCGGTGCAGGGGGGATAACCGCCCTTGGTGCCAGCGTACACGGCGGTCATGGAGCCGTCGGTGATGCCGTCCATGTCCTTTTTCGGGTCGAGCGCCGCGCGCGCCGCCTCGTCGTCCAGGTGCCCCGGCAGCGGGCGGAACATCAGCACGCCGTGGACCTTCTCGTCCGCGCCCAGCGCGTGGATGTTCTCCATCAGCACCTCCTGCGTCACATCCTCGGGCAGAACGACCTGACGGACGGCGACGCCGACCTTTTCGCAGCGCTTAAGCGCACCGCGCTCATAGGCAAGGTCATCCTCACGCGCGCCGACGCGCAGGATGGCGAGGCAGGGCTCTACGCCGTTTTTCTTCAGTTCTTCCGTCTTTGCATGGAGCTCCTCGGTCAGCGCCTTGGCGACCTCGGCTCCCTTGAGCAGCATAGCCATGGTAAAAATTCCTCCTCTGATCGACGCGGTCATCCGCGTTCCTATCCATGATTAGGATAACAAAATTAAAAATTGCTGTCAATTTCTTTTGACAAGCGCGGCGGGATATTATTTTACTTTCTTCGGCAGCTTGCCTTTTCCCTCGCTTTTTGCTACGATAGGAACGATAAATTTTGAAAGCATCAGGAGGGGCATTCCCATGTCTGTGATCGAAGAGAAAAAAGCACTGAGAACCTTTATCCGCAAGAAAGAGCGCACGCTCGACCCCGTCTACAAGGCCGAGAGCTCCGAGGCCATCTGCCGCCACCTGCTCGCACTCGATGAGTACAAGAGCGCGAAAGTCGTCTTCGCCTTTGCCGGCACCGAAAAGGAGATCGACACCTCGCTCTTTATGAACGAGACCATTGCCGCGGGCAAGACACTGATCCTGCCCCGCTGCGCCGCCGAGCATGCCATCGACCTGTGCGTCGTGCGTTCGATGGATGACCTGGAGGCGGGCGCCTACGGCATTTTAGAGCCGAAAAAGAACTGCGCGCTCGTCACCGCGGCGGACATCGACTTCGCCGTCGTGCCCTGCCTGTCGTTCGACCGCAAGGGCCGCCGTCTCGGTCAGGGCGGCGGGTACTATGACCGCCTGCTGCCGCAGCTCCACTGCCCGACGGTGCTCATCTGCCGCGAGCAGCTCATGTCGCCCGAGGTGCCGGTCGAGGAGCATGATATGCGCTGCACGATGCTGGTTACAGAGAAGGGCGTTCTTACGCCGGAGGCGTAAAAATATTTCCCTGCACCGGTGCAGGAGGATGATTCCCGTACCGTGCGGGAGTGCGTAAAAGGGGGATACTCTCTTTCTCGAAAGAGAGTATCCCCCTTTACAACCCCCGAGAGAAAGGACGAGGGGTCTTCCCCCTCGTCCCCGCACATTGGCAGTCTGCGGCTCGAAGAGCTGCGCAGCCTGCGGATTGCACAGCCGTTGGCAGCTTTGCTGCCTTACGGATGTGGCATACCCCTTGCGGGTAATCAGGTACGGTGTACATGGCTTCGCCATGAATCCCTGCGATTCGAAACATTCAGCAACCGCGCCTTACTATCGTGAGGCGCGAGTGACGTTTGCTCGGCGGCAGATTGCTTGCCGAATGCGGCATTGCTGCGCTCGCCGCATACAAAGAAATGACCGCATCAGCGGTCGTTTTCTTGTTCTTTTAAGTCGTCAAGTGCAGCTCGGACAGCTGCGACGACGAATGCCGAGAATGTGCAGTCCTTGCCGCGGATCGCGTTCTCGATCTCTTCGAGCATATCATTTGGAAAACGCACCGATTTGTTGGTCGTCGGCGGTACGCTTGGAATTTTAAAAGCCATAGTTTCACCTGCAATACATTTCATATGACAAGTGTATTGCATTTTTGTCCAAATATGTGTAATATAAAAGTATTACATTTGTATTGCGATAGGAGGACTATACTATGAACTATGAAAAGATGTACCATCTGCTGTTCAACGCCATCACCGACGCACTGGAACAAATGGAAAAGCAAAACCTTGGCAGCGCAAAAGACCTGCTCACCACCGCTCAGCAGAAAACCGAAGAAATCTACATGGAATCCGCCAACTAACCCGCGGCGAGCGCAGCAATGCTGCCTCGGCAGGCAAAAGCAGGTTTGCACAAATCTGAAGTAGCCGGAAATTGCGTTAGACTGCCGAATCGCAGGCAGAGCGGCAGCGGGTAATAGGAGCAACCCAAATCGTTTAGCAGCACCACTTGGCAGGCACCCGATTCGGCAAGCACCTCAGCTCTTCAAGCCCCAAGCTCACAATGGCGGGGTCAAGGGGCAGAGCCCCTTGCGTTCTCTTGGGGGTGTAAGGGGGCCATTCTCTCACGTGAGAGAATGGCCCCCTTTATCCGTGCAGTGCCATCGGCACTGCTATTCCCCATCCACGCGCAGCGTGAAAAGTCTCCTCTTATCTGCAAAGATAAGAAAACCACCCCTCGCTGCTGCGAGTTTCTTCGATCGTCCAGCCCGCTTCGACGAGCTTCTCGCGCACCTCATCGGCACGATCGTCGATGATGCCCGAGCAGAGGAAAACTCCACCCTTTTTGAGGAGCTTCCCCACCTGCGGGGCGAGCGCGATGATGACGTCCGCGACGATGTTCGCAACGATGACGTCATAGTCGCCGCCGAACTCCTTCTGGAGCCTTTTGTCGCTGAGCACGTCTCCCGCGCGGACGGTGTAATGCTCCTTGCCGACGCCGTTGAGCGCGGCGTTTTCATACGCGACGCCGACGCACTTGTCGTCGATATCGCAGGCAAAGGCGTCCTTCGCGCCGAGCAGCAGCGCGGCGATGGACAGAATGCCGCTGCCGCAGCCAAGGTCTAAAACCTTTTCCCCGCCGTGGATATGCTGCTCAAGCGCCTGTAAGCACAGCCGCGTCGTGGCGTGGCTGCCGGTGCCGAACGTCAATCCGGGATTTAAGACAAGCTTGACGCGCCCGTCCTCCTGCGCCTGCTCCCATTCCGGCACGACGAGCAGCCGCTCGCCGATCTCCATGGGCTTGTAGAACTGCTTCCAGTTGTTCTCCCAGTCCGCGTCTTCGACATTTTCCATGCTGAGGATCAGCGGCGCGTACTCGGGATGCTGCTTTTTGAAGGCCGACAGACCGATACGGAACTGCGCGAGGGTGTTGTAGCCCTCGGCGCTGTCCTCCAAATAAAACGTGATGCGGCTCTTGCCGTGCATCTGCTCCATCAGCTCGTCGTCGACATAGTCCCAGTACTGGTGGTTATTTTCGAGGAAGTCCTTGAAGTCGCCCTCCTCGTCGATCATCAGGCTGTCGATGCCGTACTCGCTCAAAAGCTCCGTCGCGGGTTCGATGCCCGCGGGCTGCGTGTCAAGGTGTAATTCCAGCCACTTCATCGCTCAGTCCCCACAAAGAACAGGCCCAACGTACCGCAGCCGGTGTGCGCGCCGATGACGGGACCGATGAAGTCATCGCGCACATCCGTCACGCCGAAGCGCTCCTTGAGTAGCCCCTTGACGTACTCGACGGACTCCGGGCAGTTGGCGTGGCAGATGAGCATGGGCTGGTTTTTCGCCGGCTCGACGCCGATCTCGCTAACCTTGTCGACAAGCGCGCGCAGCGCCGCCTTCGTGCCGCGGGCCTTGCTCACGGGGGTCAAGCGGCCCTCGCTGTCCGTGTGCATGACGGGCTTGATGCCGAGCATCGTGCCGACCAGCGCCGCCGTGGAGCTCACGCGGCCGCCGCGCTTTAAGTGGTTCAGATCGTCGACGATGAACCAGTGGCACTGGCTCTGGATGATGGAGCGGACGTAGGCATCCAGCTCGTCGATGGTCAAATTCTTCTCGCGGCGCTCGCGCACGGCGCGATAGAGCAGCATGCCCTGCCCGCGCGAGGCGGACAGCGAGTCAATGACTAAGACCTTCGCCTCGGGGTACTTTTCGCGCAGGTCTTCCGCCGCGATGCAGGCGGACTGATACGTTGTGGACAGCGCGCTCGAAAAGCAGACGCAGAGGATGTCCTTGCCCTCCTGCAAGACCTTTTCCATCGCGTCGGTGAACTGGCCGACGTTGACCGCGGCGGTCGTGCAGTCCGCGCCCGCGGCGATCTTGGCGAAAAATTCCTCAGGCGACATGTCCGCGTGGTCAGGGGTATTCAAAAGTGTCTTGCCCTCGATGGTGAACGAGAGCGGCAGGACCGTCAACTCGAGCTCTTCGACCTCCTGCTGGCTCAGATCGCAGCAGCTATCGGTCATAATGATATAATCACGCATTACAGCACTTCTCCTTTCAGGGAAGAAAATCACGTTTTTGTCTTTTGTATCCTGTCGGATGCCATATTATACCAAATTCCCCCACAGCCTGTAAATATGCCGTGAAATTTATTTTCCCTTCCGCTTCGGCATAGCCGCATGGAATTTGCAAAGGGGCGCGGCCATGCCGCGCCCCTTGCCGTGCTTTTATTTTGTATCCGAGCACTGCTCCACCTGTATTCCCGCAAGCTTCAGAAATTTTTTGTCCGTTTGAATGCTCTGGGTCAGGAACTTGCCGTCCTTGAACAGCGCGTAGGTCGTCACCGGGGCCGGTACGCTCTGTGCCCGCTCCCTGCTAGTGACGTGGATGACCTTCAGAGGCACGCGGTACGCTCTCGCGGCTTCTTCCACACGCGGCACCCAGTAGTAAGTAAACGGGCACTGGTCGGTATAATAGAGGACAAAGCCGCTCTCTTCCACCGCAGGGTGCTTGGCACAGGCCTTGAACCTCGGCGGCTCTGCATCCTGTGCAAGCGGCAGATACATCAAATTGATCCCGCATTCCGATGTATCGGCAACGGCAAATCCCTTATATGCCAGATACTTCTGGTCGGAGAGGAACTCCCGCTTCCGCCCCTCGGACGAGAGAATGCACAGCCCCTTTCGTCCCTGCTCCTTTGCGTCCCGGATGCACTCTCCCAGCAGATCATTGGAATATCCGTGCCCTTTCATAGAGCCGGAGACCCACAGGCAGTCAATATAAAAATACCCGTCCGCCTGAATAGGGACCCACGCGTTTTCCGCCGGAATATACTCAATGAAGCACTTGCCGCGCTCCGTGCTCCGGCAGAAGACCAGCCCCTCTTTAAAGCGCTGCTTGAGCCACTCCTTTTTGATGACGCCCTGCTTGCCGGACATCGCACAGCAGATGTGCTCTTTCTCAATATTATCATCGGTGATTCGGATATAGTCCATTGGAAGCCCCTCCCCGATCCTCATAAATTCTCCGCACCCTGCGGATAAAGCGCTTGCTGTCCACCCCGTCCGGCAGCTGTCGATCTTTCAGATTCGCTTACGCCGCCGCAAACCGATAGGTGACCGAGTTCTGCCATGGCTCCTCGTTTGCCAAGTCCGTCCTGATCACCTCGCCGCCCATCTTCTCATAGAATGCTCGGGCATTCAGATTCTCGGGAACACAGTGGCAGGTAAAAAACTTCGCCCCGTGTTCCCTGCAATACGCCTTGATAAAATCAAATGCCGCCCGACCGATCCCCTGCCGCTGATATTCAGAGAGAATATACAGTGACTGCAAGACGATCCCGTCGGTTCTGCTTATCGTCAAATAGCCGATATTTTGATCGTCTTTTTGGAGCAGATACACAGAATACGCCGGATCATTGATCCGCAGCAGTTCTTTCTCCTGATGCCACGCCCAATCAAAGTTGTCGATCATATCATCGGGGTAGATTCCTCTGTAAGTAGTGCCCCAAATTTGATGCCGCAGGGCAATGATCTCCGGCACATCCTCTTTGGCCGCCTCGACAAACATACTATCGCTTCTCATAGGGCAAGTTTCCTCCCCGTAACGCTTTCAACTTTTCCACATCCAGCATACCATGCCGCCGATTTCGCCGCAAGCGCAAAAAAAGCAGCGCCGGTTGGCGCTGCTTTTTCATTCTCTTTGGGAAGCCGAATTACTGCTGTTCGGCGGCCTTTGCGGCGGCCTGCTGGGCTTCGATCTCGATGAGGGCGTCCTTGCGGGAGAGGTTCCAGCGGCCCTTCTCGTCGATCTCCATGAACTTGACCC
>ERZ857521.4189-NODE-4189-length-10793-cov-4.095549_pt1 | contig 10793 bp, 14 predicted proteins | sample MGYA00519701_ERZ857521 | MGnify/ENA primary metagenome ERZ857521 (study PRJEB31778, sample SAMEA3449346) | human gut metagenome | biome: human gut; feature: human-associated habitat; material: faeces | place: United Kingdom | collected 2010/2012 ...
CGTTTTTTTACAAATGGGCACAAACAAAGAGTCCGCAGCCATGCGGAATGCTGAATTATCATAGCACAATGTGAAACGGATTGCAAGAATTATTTCCAAAAAATACGTGAAATTTTCGGCGTTTCTCCGAAAATTCCACGTTGAGCTGTTTTTTATCAGAATTTTTTCCGCCGGCGGCGTTCCAGTGCCGGGTCCCGGTGCTGGGCGGGCTTGTCGATGAGGATGATGTCATCCCCGATCCGCTGGATGCTGTCCCACGGGACGTAGTACTCCTCTCCCCTGCCGAACAGCCCGAAAAAACGGGCGGGACCGTAGACGATCAGGGCTGCCGTCTGGCCGTCCGGCATCCGGAGGTCCACGTCCCCCACAAAGCCCAGCCGCCCGCCGTCCGTAATGTTGATGACCTCTTTCCGCCGCAGTTCCCGTATCCGCATCTACGCCGCCCCCTTTCAAAAAATGGTATGCCGATCCGGGACTGTCCTATGCCGCCGGAATCGGCAAAAACCTCCCGTATAGGAAAAACGCGGCAGGGGCATACTGACTCCGTCGAGCTTAACGGCAGGAGGCGGATATATGCAGGGGAAAGTGGAGATCGCGGGGGTCAACACAGCAAAGCTGAAGGTCCTGAAAAGCAGTGAGACCATGGAGCTGCTCCGCCGCAGCAAGGCCGGGGACCGGCAGGCCCGTGAAGAACTGATCGAGGGGAATCTGCGGCTGGTGCTGTCGGTGATCCAGCGGTTCGCGGGGCGAGGTGAAAGCGTGGACGATCTGTTTCAGGTTGGCTGCGTAGGGCTCATCAAGGCCATTGACAATTTCGATATTTCCCAGCCGGTAAAGTTTTCTACCTACGGTGTGCCCATGATCGTAGGCGAGATTCGCCGCTACCTCCGGGACAACAGCGCCATCCGGGTCTCCCGCTCCATGCGGGACACCGCCTACCGGGTCTTGCAGGTGCGGGACCGGCTGGTGGCCGAAAACCAGAAGGAACCCACCGTGGAGCAGATCGCCCAGGAGCTGGACATTCCCCGGGAGGATGTGGTCTTTGCCATGGACGCCATCGTGGACCCGGTATCCCTCTACGATCCGGTGTACTCCGACAGCGGCGACACCCTGTGCGTCATGGACCAGGTCCGGGACAACAAGAACACCGACGAGGACTGGACGGACCGCATCGCCCTGAAAGAGGCCATGAAGCGCCTGGATCCCCGGGAGCGGCGGATCCTGTCCCTGCGGTTCTGGGAGGGCAAGACCCAGATGGAGGTCTCCGCAGAGGTTGGCATCTCCCAGGCCCAGGTATCCCGGCTGGAAAAGGGCGCCATCAACACCATCCGAAAAAGTCTATAAAAATACCGTGGCCGCCCGGCGGAACTTCCGTCGGGCGGTCCGTTGACGCTCCGGCCCTTTTGCGTTAAAATGGCAAAAACAGCAAGAAAAGCGAGGTTTGGTAGATGGACTATCAAAAGATCGTGGATTACCGCAACAACAACAATCCCTACGCCAAGCGCCTGGGCATCGTGGTGCAGGAGATCGGCCCCGGCTATGCCCGGGTCACCAAGACCGTGGAGCCGGAGGACTGCAACCCCATCGGAAAGACTCACGGGGGCGTCTACTTCTCCATGGCGGACACCGCCTGCGGCTCCGCCGCCGCCTCCTACGGCTATCTGGCCGTCACCGTCTCTTCCCAGTATAATTTCCTGCGCAGCGCCGTCCCCGGGGACACCCTCACCGCCCAGGCCCGGGAAGTCAAGCGGGGTAAGACCATCTGCGTCTTTGACGTGCGGATCACCGACCAGCAGGAAAAGCTGTTGGGGACCGGGTCTTTCACCTTCTATCTGCTGGATCAGAAAACCGACGTGTGACGCCGCTTTCCGAAAAACGCCGGAATCCCTTGCAATTTCCAGGAAGATTCTATATAATAATGTCCACTTTTGATTAATGTTCGACAGGAAGGATGAGCTGCCCATGGCAGAGGAGATCAAAACAACCCAGGAAGAAGCCCCCGAGAGCCGGAACTTCATCCACGCCTTTATTGAAGAGGATATCGCCCCCGGCGGCCAGTTTGAGGGCATGACCGTCCACACCCGGTTCCCCCCGGAGCCCAACGGCTACCTGCACATCGGCCACTGCAAGGCCCTGATCATCGACTTCGGCACCGCCGAGAAATTCGGCGGACTGTGCAACCTCCGGATGGACGACACCAACCCCGCCAAGGAGGACACCGAGTACGTAGACGCCATCAAGGAGGACATCCACTGGCTGGGCTTCGACTGGGGCGACCGCTTCTTTTACGGCTCCGACTACTTTGAAAAGACGTATGAGCTGGCGGTGGGCCTCATCAAAAAGGGCCTGGCCTACGTGTGCGAGCTGAGCCCGGAGGAGTTCAAGGCCAACCGGGGCGACATCGGCATCCCCGCCACCTCTCCCTACCGGGACCGCCCCATTGAGGAGTCTCTGGACCTCTTCGAGCGGATGAAGAACGGCGAGTTCCCGGAGGGCTCCAAGACCCTGCGGGCCAAGATCGACCTGGCCAGCGGCAACTTCAACATGCGGGATCCCGTCATCTACCGGATCCGCTACATCGAGCATCACCGCCAGGGCACCAAGTGGTGCATCTTCCCCATGTACGACTTTGCCCACCCCATTCAGGACGCCCTGGAGGGAATCACCCACTCCCTGTGCTCTTTGGAGTACGAGGATCACCGGCCTCTCTACAACTGGGTCATCGAGCATGTGGATGTCCCCTCCCACCCCCGCCAGATCGAGTTTGCACGTCTCGGCATCAACTACACCGTCATGTCCAAGCGCAAGCTGCGGGCCCTGGTGGAGGGCGGCAAGGTCTCCGGCTGGGACGATCCCCGGATGCCCACCCTCTGCGGCCTGCGCCGCCGGGGCTACACCCCCCAGTCCATCCGCAACTTCTGCGAGCGCATCGGCGTGGCCAAGACGCCCTCCACGGTAGACTACGGCTTCCTGGAGCACTGCCTGCGGGAGGATCTCAATGAAAAGGCCCAGCGGGTCATGGCAGTGCTGCACCCTGTAAAGCTCACCATCACCAATTACCCTGAGGGGCAGAGCGAGACCGTCACTGTGGAAAACAATCCCCTGGACGAGTCCGCCGGTACCCGGGCCGTCACCTTCTCCCGGAACCTGTGGGTGGAGGCCGACGACTTCCTGGAGACCCCGGTGCCCAAGTACAAGCGCCTCTTCCCCGGCGGCCCCGAGTGCCGCCTCAAGGGCGCCTATCTCATCACCTGCACCGGCTGCGTCAAGGATGAAAGCGGCAATGTCACGGAGATCCTGGCCACCTACGATCCCGAGAGCCGGGGCGGCAACCCCGCCGACGGCCGTAAGGTGAAAGGCGCCACCATCCACTGGGTGGACGCCGCCACCGCCGTGGACGCGGAGGTGCGTCTCTACGACTACCTCTTCTCCGACCCCAATCCCGATGCCGCCGACAAGGATTTCATGGAGTGTCTGAACCCCAACTCCCTGGAAGTCCTCACCGACTGCAAGGTGGAGGCCGGCCTGGCCAAGGCCCAGCCCTCCGACCGCTTCCAGTTCATGCGCCAGGGCTACTTCTGCGCCGACAGCAAGGATTCCGCCCCCGGCCATCTGGTGTTCAACCGCAGCGTCTCCCTGAAGGACAGCTTCAAGGTCTGATCGCGTAATTGAAAAAGCTCCCCTGCGCCTTTCGGCGCGGGGGAGCTTTTTGCAGATAGAAAGCGCCGCTGCCTGCCGCAGCGGCGCTTTGTTTTCTCAGTACAGCAGGTAGGGGGCCACCATGGACGCCAGCAGCGCAATGACCATGACCACCACCAAAATCAGCGCCACGGCGCGGGTACGTTTGTTCATTTGGGTACCTCCTTTGTCAAGATCTTCCGGATGCTCTTTTCCGCCTTGCTGCGGGGCAGCATCAGCTCATGCCCACAGCCCAGGCACTTGAGTTTGATGTCCATGCCCACCCGCAGGATCTCCCACTGGGTGCTGCCGCAGGGATGGGGCTTTTTCAATTCCACCTTATCGTGCAGGTGCAGGTCCATTCCAATTCCTCCAGTCAAACCTGTGTCTTTTTGCGCATAGTATGGTTTCAACAAACCAACCGCCGCCTGTGCGGCAGATAGGATGCGATATCAATGCCGGAAAACAAGCTGTTCCCGCCGGAGGGACTCCGTCCCCCGACTCCCTGTTCCTTACCGCTGCTCCAGTCCGCCGCAGCCGACGGCTCCATTCTGGAAGGATGCGTGGACCGGTGTGACGGAGAGCTGGCCCTCCACCTCTCCCTGGACGGCATCCGGGGCTACATCCCTCCATCGGAAGTCCTCTCCCCCTGGATCAGCGGCGCCCAGCGGGAGATCTCCGTTCTCTCCCGGGTGGGGCGCCGGGTGTGCTTTACCGTGCAGTCCGTGACTGCGGACGAAAAAGGCGCGCCGCTGGCCCTCCTCTCCCGGGCCGACGCCCAGGAGCGGGCCCTTGACTGGTTCCTCACCAATCTGCGTCCGGGGTCCGTCATCACGGCCCGGATCACCAGCCTGGCCCCCTTCGGCGCCTTTGCGGATATAGGCTGCGGCGTCATCGCCATGCTGCCACTGGAGCACATCTCCGTCTCCCGCATCTCCCACCCGGCGGACCGCTTCTCCCCGGGACAGAAGATCCTGGCGGTGATCCGGGCCATGGACCCGGAGCGGCGCCGCTTCACCCTCACCCACCGGGAGCTTCTGGGCACCTGGATGGAAAACGCCAGCCGCTTTCAGGTGGGAGACACCGTCACCGGCATCGTCCGCAGCATCCGGGAGTACGGCACTTTTATCGAGCTGACCCCCAACCTCTCAGGCCTGGCGGACAACCGGGAGGGCATCTGCGAGGGAGACGCCGTCTCCGTGCGCATCCGCAGCATCCGGCCGGAGAACATGAAGGTCAAATTGCAGCTCATCGACCGCCTGCCGCCGCCGGAAAATCCCGCGCCGTTGCGCTATCAGATCACCGACGGGGTGCTGGAGCGGTGGATCTACTCCCCGCCGGGGTGCGTGAAGACGCCGGTGGAGACGAATTTTACAGAGGCTCGCCCTTGATCTTTTCCCAGTAGGCCCTGGCGGCCTGCTCCGTCTTGTTGTCGCCCCAGTGGTAATATTTGACGTCCTTGATGGCGTCCGGCAGATACTGCTGGGGCACCCACCGGTTTGGAAAGTCGTGGGGATAGAGGTAGCCCTGCTCCCGCTCCTGGCCGGAGGTATCCACGTGGACATTCTGCAGGTGGCGGGGAATGTCCCCGCTCTTCCCTTTTTTCAGATCCGCCATGGCGGCGATGATGGCGTTGTGGGCGGTGTTGGACTTGGGGGCCGTGGCCAGCAGGATGGCCGCCTCCGCCAGGGGAAGCCGGGCCTCCGGCAATCCCACCTGTACCGCCGCGTCCACGCAGGCCTTGGTGATGGCCATGGCCATGGGATAGGCAAGGCCCACGTCCTCCGCCGCGATCACCAGCAGACGCCGGCAGGGTGAGAGCAGGTCTCCCGCCTCCAGCAGCCGCCCCAGATAGTGGACCGCGGCGTCCGGGTCAGAGCCCCGGATGGACTTTTGCAGCGCCGAGAGGATGTCGTAGTGGGCGTCCCCGTCCCGGTCGTAGCGCATCGCGCTGCGCTGCGAGACCTGTAAGGCGTCATCACTTGTCAGAATCAGCTTCCCGTCCACCGGCTGCGCCGCCTGGCACAAAAGCTCTACGGCGTTGATGGCTTTGCGGACATCGCCTCCGCAGGCGGCGGCGATCTGTCCCGGGACAGCTTCCTCCCAGGAAAGGGGCAATGTACTGCGCTGGCGCTCAATATGCAAAGCCCGCAGCACCGCCGGTTCCGCCTCCGCGGCGGACACCGCCTTGAACTCGAACACCGTACTGCGGGAGAGCAGGGCGCTGTACACATAGAAGTAGGGATTCTCCGTGGTGGAGGCGATGAGGGTCAGCTGCCCGTTCTCCATAAATTCCAGGAGGCTTTGCTGCTGCTTCTTGTTGAAATACTGGATCTCATCCAGGTACAGCAAAATCCCGCCGGGGGCCATCAGGGTGCCCACGTCGGCGATGATGTCCTTGATATCCTGCAAGGAGGCGGTGGTAGCGTTGAGACGGTAGAGGGTCTTTTGGGTCTTTTGGGCGATGATGTTGGCGATGGTGGTCTTGCCGGTGCCGGAGGGCCCGTAAAAGACCATGTTTGTGTCAGTGCCGCTCTCAATGAGCCGGCGCAGTACCGCGCCGGGGGCAAGCAGGTGCCGCTGTCCCACCACCTCGTCCAGCGTTTTGGGCCGGATCTCATCTGCCAGGGGGCGTCCCATGTCCACCCCTCCTTTCATACTGACTAAATTGGAATTATACCACACGCTCCCTGTGATTTCCACGGTTTTTTCCCTGGCCTTGTGTCGAATTTTGTGGTATGCTGGGGAGCGAGGTGATGACCATGAAATCCAAGGCCGCCGTGAAGCGGATCATTGAAACGCTGAAAGGGCTCTATCCCGACGCCCTTTGTTCCCTGCAATATGAAAAGGACTACGAGCTGCTCTTTGCCGTGCGGCTGTCCGCCCAGTGTACCGACGAACGGGTCAACAAGGTCACCCCCGCTTTGTATGAGCGCTTTCCCACCCTGGAGAGCTTTGCCCAGGCAGATCCGGCGGAGGTGGGAGAGTACATCCACTCCTGCGGGTTCTATAACGGCAAGGCCCGGGACATCGTGGCCTGTGCACAGCAGCTGCTCCAAAAGCACGGCGGCAAGGTCCCCGGCACCATGGAGGAACTGACGGCCCTGCCCGGCGTGGGCCGCAAGACCGCCAACCTGATTCTGGGCGATGTCTACCACCAGCCCGCCTACGTCTGCGACACCCACTGCATCCGCATCACCGGGCGGCTGGGCATCACCGATGGGTCCAAGGATCCCGTCCAGGTGGAACGGCAGCTGCGCAAGGTACTGCCGCCGGAGGAGTCCTCCGATTTCTGCCACCGGATGGTGCTCTTCGGCCGGGATACCTGTACCGCCCGCTCCCCCAAGTGTGAGGGCTGCCCCCTGGCCGGGGACTGTGCTGCTGCCAAGGCTGCCAAGAAAAAATAATCATGTCTCTGGAAAGTGCCTGCCGCCGTGCAGGCACTTTTTTTCATTTCCCATCATATACTGGGACGGAGTACGGGAATCTTCCCCTATAAGGAGGCACACATGGACGAGAAAATGGCCCGCATGGCCCAGCAACTCAAGAACAACCCCGCCCTGCTGGGACAGCTGATGCAGTCCCAGGACGGTCAGGCCCTGATGCGGATGCTCTCTGACGGCAGCCGGGGGGCCTCTTTGCAGCAGGCGGCACAGTCCGCCGCCAACGGCGACACGGCAGCGCTGGCCGCCATGATGCAGCAGATCATGAGTTCTCCCGGCGGCGCTGCCCTGGTGGAGCACATCCGGAAAACAGTAAAGCCCTGAAAAAGCGGGGAAAGGCGGTGGCCCTATGGCCGAACTGGACGAGAAGATCAACGCGCTGCTGTCCGACCCGGACAGCATGGCCAAAATCATGCAGCTGGCCCAGTCCCTCTCCGGGAGCTCCGGCTCTTCGGAGTCCCAGCAAGCCCCCCAGGGACCGTGGAGCGCCTCTTCCCCGCCGCCTTCTCCCCAGCAGGCCGCCCCTGCCTTTTCTCCCGCCGGTTCCGGCGGCGGGGGCGACCCACTCTCCGCCCTGACGGGTGGGCTGGATCCGCAGCTTCTCATGCGGCTCCTTCCCCTGGTGCAGGAGCTGGGCTCCGGTCAGGACACCAACGCCCGGCGGCTTGTATACGCCCTGCGCCCCTATCTGAAGCCGGAGCGCCAGGACAAGGTGGAGCGGGCGCTGCAGCTGGCACGGCTGTTCCATATCGGGAAGAAATTCTTAGAGGGCTGGGGAGGGATCCGGGATGTATAACCGCTATATCCGCAATGACCAGGGCGGGTACACCCGGGTCCCGGAGCCGGAACAGTCCGGGCGGGAAACGCCGCCCCAGGCTCCATCGGAGCCCCAGAGCGGCACCGGGCCTCCCCCCGGCGGCGAAAGACCGCCCCGGGACGGGCCATCCCCTCCCCGGCAGGAGGCTCCCCCTCACCGCCATACCTCAGAGCGGCCCGCCTATGAAAACGCCGACAATCCGGGAAACAGCGGCCTGGCTGACGGCCTCACCGGCTTTCTGCGCCACATGCTGGACCAGTTTCACCTGGACAGCGTGGATACCGGGGATCTGCTGCTGCTGGGGCTTTTGTTCTTCCTCTTCCGGGAGGACGCCGATGAGGAATTGCTGGTGGCCCTGGGATTATTGCTCATCCTGTAAAAAAGAGCGGAGGCAATCGCCTCCGCTCTTTGCTGATTCTCCTTATCCCATGACCACCGTGCCGTCCGGCAGGGTAAAATCATTGGTGAATGTGGGATCCGACACCATGGACAGCTCCCCCATGCGGTAGATGGTCTCGCCGTCCTGCTGCCGCTCCGCCGCCACCAGCAGCCCTGTATCCACATTGACCCAGAAGCGGCTTACGTAACCGTCTTCATTCTCCGCGGTCTCCACATAGATACACTTCATGTCGGAGGCCATCCGGTAATCCGCCAGGGCGATCTGCTCCACCTCCAGAGCCAAGACATCTTCATAGGTGGGGATCATCTGCTCCTGATCGGCAGTGATGGAACCCGCCGCCAAGGTGGCAAAGTCCTTTTCGCTGTCGTACCAGATATAGGTGACTTCTCCGTCGGTAAGGCTGTGGCGCACCCGGCCGTCCGCCTGGGTGCGGTCCGTACGGGTCCAGGGACCGTTCACCGCCACACTGACCTCGTTTTCGCCGCTGCCACCGCTCCAAAACTGCATCACCCGGAAGGTGCGCCGGTACTGGGTAGGCCGTTCCAGAGCGGCAATGGCGGATTGGACCGTGTCCGGCCGGATCTCCACCAGCGTCAGATCGCTGCCGGACAGCTCGCCGTCCTCCTGGGCGTTGTCCGTGACATCCGATTCCTGGGGAAGCGTGATATGGGCGGTGCGGCGCAAACCGTTCACCAGCATCAAAATGATCACCAGAGCCATCAGCGCCACGAATCCTACGGTGATCCGGTTGAGTTTCCGCTTGTCCATCAAACGCCTCCTTCCCCTCAGGATGGTATGGAGCTGCTCAGAACTCCTCCGGCCGGTCAGCGCGCAGGCCGAAGCGCCATTCGATAGCGTCGGCGATCCGGCGGCAGGCATGGCCGTCGCCGTAGGGATTCACCGCATGAGCCATCTGGGTATAGGCGGCACTGTCGCGGATGAGCCGTTCCGCCATGGTGACGATGTCATCCTGCACCACGCCGCACAGCTTCACGGTGCCGGCGGCCACAGCCTCCGGCCGCTCCGTCTCCCGGCGCATCACCAGCACGGGCTTTCCCAGGGCGGGCGCCTCCTCCTGGAGCCCGCCGGAATCCGTCAGCACCAGGAAGCTGCGGGCCATGAGGTTGTGCATCTCGTCGGCGGGCAGCGGGTCGATGAGATGGACCCGGGGCGCACCCCGGAGATAGGTGTCCACCGCCTCCCGCACCACCGGGCTCAGGTGCACGGGATACACCAGCTCCACATCTTCATTTTCCTCGGCGATCTGACGCAGGGCCAGCATGATGTTCTTCATGGGTTCGCCGTAGTTTTCCCGGCGGTGGCAGGTCACCAGAATGATCTTCTTCTCCCCGTAGGGCAGGTGGTTGAGCTCCTCCGTGGCAAAGCGGTAATCCTCCCGTACGGTGGTCTTCAAGGCATCGATGACGGTATTTCCGGTGACGAACAGCCCCTCGGTGATCCCCTCTTTCAGGAGGTTCTTTTTGTTGTTCTCCGTGGGGCAGAAATAGAGATCCGCAATGGCGGAGACCAGCTTGCGGTTCATCTCCTCCGGAAAGGGAGAATACTTGTCATAGGTCCGCAGCCCTGCCTCCACGTGTCCAACAGGCACCTGGTGGTAGAAGGCGGACAGGGCCCCGGCGAAAGTGGTGGAGGTATCGCCGTGAACCAGGATCATATCCGGCTTCAGGCTGTCGATGGCCTCGTCCATCCCCAAAAGGCACTTGCTGGTGATGGTGGAGAGGGTCTGCCGGGGGGTCATGATGTCCAGATCCCAGTCGGGCTTGAGATCAAAGACCTCCAGTACGCTGTCCAGCATCTGGCGGTGCTGGGCGGTGACGCAGCAGAGGCTCTCGATTCCCGGGCGGGTGCCCAGTTCCTTCACCAGGGGGCACATCTTGATGGCCTCCGGCCGGGTGCCGAAGACGCTCATAATCCGTACGTTCTTCATTTAAGACTCCTTCTCCTTCCCCTTTTCCTCCTGGGAAGGCTTGTCCTCGTAGGCGTGGGCCCCCTCATGGTGGCCGTGCTCCTTGAGTTCCTCCAGCTCCTCATGGAGCTCCTCCCGGACCTCCTTGGGGAACACCACCCGGGCGGCCACCAGCGCCACAATGCACAGCGCCGCGAAAAACAGCATGGCCTTCTGTTCGCCGCCGGTGGTGAGCACCACGGCGGAGAGGCCCAGAATGGCGGAGATCACATACAGCGTGGCCACCGCCTGTTTCTGGTTGAGGCCCATGTCGATGAGCCGGTGATGGATGTGGCCGCGGTCGGCGTGCATGGGGCTCTGACCGTGGGCGATGCGCCGGATAAAGGCAAAGGTGGTGTCAAAGATGGGCAATCCCAGAATCAAAAACGGCACTGCGAAGGAGATGACCGCGTAGAACTTGAAAAGGCCCTGGATGGACATGGTGGCCAGAATGTATCCTAAGAACGTGGCGCCGGTATCTCCCATGAA
>ERZ857521.4197-NODE-4197-length-10778-cov-8.390842_pt1 | contig 10778 bp, 7 predicted proteins | sample MGYA00519701_ERZ857521 | MGnify/ENA primary metagenome ERZ857521 (study PRJEB31778, sample SAMEA3449346) | human gut metagenome | biome: human gut; feature: human-associated habitat; material: faeces | place: United Kingdom | collected 2010/2012 ...
GAAGCACATACGTGCTCTGTCCACCAAACGTAATTTCCGACTTCGGACCCCGGCAAGGATTCGGATGCTTAGTCCACGGGCCCCAAATACTGGGAGCGGAAAACATGCGGGCTTCATTAGGGGCCCAGCCTGTACATCCGGAGGTAATCATCCAATATACGCCGTCTTTCTTGAACAAAGCCGGAGCTTCATTGTGGCCGGCAGGAGCCACCCGCACATACTTGCCGGTATGGCTCAGGAAATCCTCACTCAGCTCTGCAATCTGTAACGTCAGATTGTCTTCCGAGGAGTAAATGTGATAAGCCTTTCCGTCGTCATCTACAAACAGCTGCATGTCGCGCGCCATCTGTCCTCCCGCCAAATCGCGTTTTACGAACAGACCTTTATCGATTGCCTGATACCAGGCCGGTGTCCACCATTCCTTGTATTTCTCCGCATCCAAGGTATCCAAAGCGGCACGCTGCGCTTCAGTCATGTCGAAAGGCAGTTTCCCCGCATTGATGCGTTCGGAACGGATATACTTGAACGGTCCTGTCGGAGCATCGGAAACGGCTACAGCCGAACGGGCTGCCGCATAACCTTTTCCTTTCAGTTCCAGATGGAACCACATGACAAACTTTTTGGTTTTCGGGTTATAAATCACTTTCGGACGTTCCATGATACAGCCTTGTACGATATCGCTGTTCGCATCATCCTTTACCACCGGAAGTGCGACCCCTTCATTTTTCCAGTCCACCAGATTGGGAGAAGAATAACACATAATGCCTACCATCGCACGGCTCGTGGTATCCGATTTATTCTCTCCATACCAGTAATAGGTACCGTCATGATACAACACCCCTCCACCATGGGCATTGACGTGCACTCCCTGGTTATCGGGCCAGATTTCTCCACTCCGGATTTTCTTCGGATTCGCTGCCGTGCAGACCATTGTCCATAACAGGCAGAAACATCCCAAAAGGCAAAGTCTTTTCATTTTCATCTTTATCTATTTTTTGTTATTTATGGTTTGTATTCTTTTCCGACTTGCAACTTATCCCCGGATAAGTCTACTTCAAACAAATGAGGCACACGGATATACACCCCGTTCACCTCCTTATGGCTATGTACAGCCATCAGCCATTTACCTTCCAAGGTCTGAAACAACATACCGTGTCCGAAATCGGGGGGAGTGATGGGTTCAGGCTCCTGAATCCAAGGGCCATCCAGTGTGCCACTCTGTGAATAGGCTACCCCTTGGGTATAGACATTGTGAATCCAGCTGGTCCATATCATCCCCAGCCGCCCGGTGGCCGTCCGAAACAGATAAGGACCGTCGGTTACTTTGTTGGGCATTTCCTTCCCGTCACGCATCTCCCGGCTCCAAGGACACTCGCTGGAACGGAACAGCAATTTTCCCTCACCTACCGAACCGCTCAAATCGGGCTTCAACTCAATTTTTTCAATCGTCCCGTCCCAATTCTGCAACCACTCATAGCAATAAACCATATAAGGCTTCCCATCCGTATCCACCCAGAACGTACCGTCCAGCGTCGGCTTATCAGCCGGCAAATATACCTTGTCCTGCATCGGACGATAAGGGCCCTCCGGACGGTCACTGACCAGGATATGGGAGGCTCTCCGTTCAATGACATTGCCTCTCACCGTATCGATTTTCACGGCCCGATTGGTGAAGGTCGCAAAATAATAGTATTTATCCTTATACGCATGCAGCTCCGCGGCCCAAATCATCGGATCTGGCCCCATCCAGGAATGTGGGTCCGTGTGAGCCACCTTATACGGGCCTTCCCAAAGTTTCAGGTCCTTGCTTTTCCATAAGAGACCTCCAGTACCCGTCATATAATACATGCGACTGGGTTGGTCGGCCAAGATACAGGGGTCGCTTAACCGGATGGAATCCAACGGAACTGTCTTTACTTCCTTCACATTCTGTGCCCACAAAGGAGAGGCCATACTGCAAACCACACACAATAACCCAACAAAATAAAAGATATACCTATGCTTGTTTCTCATAAAGTCTACATAATTATCTGGTTAACAAATAAAAGATTGATTCTCGCAAATATGGGAATAGCGACGAAACTCTTTCAACAAGAAACAGACAAGAAATTCATGCCCTGTCCCTAGAGATTCGCCGCCATTCCACTATTTACTCACAACCCCAATATCTTAAAACAAATCCCTCGTACGGATTTCGTCTTTCCATTGATGATCTTTCGGGAACGGTTTTTCACCCCATGCCCGCACGCTGGTCCATTCCTGAGGCGCATCGGTCCAGAAAGGATGAGAAGCCGGAAGGCCCAATGGCAGGAAGGCCAGAGAAGTCATATACAAGCTTCCATTGTTGGTGTACCAGTCGGCAACATTCGGCTGGCGACCGGTAAAACCGATGGTCAGGAAACCGCCTTCATTAAAATTATGACCGGTAGCAAACATGCGCTTCATCACGGCAGTCAAGGCACAACGTACCTGCGCCCCTCTCACCCCTGCCGGAAGTTCCTGATACCAAGCCATCAAGGCCAATGGCTGCATGGTAGCCATACGGTACGGGATGGAACGGCCAAATACGGGGAAAGTTCCCTCCGGTGAAATGAAACGTTCCAATATCAGACTGTATTTCTGGGCACGCTTCAACGCGCGGTCATAATATTTTCCGTAGTCAATCCGGCTGCGTACCTTGGCATCCTTCATGGCCTGGAGCGTCTCCAGGTACATGGGATGGAACACGTAACTGCTGTAATAATCGAATGCAAAAGAAGGACCGTCTGAGTACCATCCGTCGCCGGTGTACCACTCTTCCACTTTACGGATGGCAGAATTTACCCGATATTCGTCGAACGGTGCACCTGCCTTGGCCAGGAAACTTTCAATGGTAGACGAGAAAAGCAACCAGTTGGTATAAGGAGGGTCGATGCGACGCAGCTGCTGGAATTCCTCGATATAGCGTTTCTTGGTAGTTTCATCCAGCGGCATCCACAACTGGTCGTAGGCACGGAGGAAACTCTCAGCCACATACGCCCCGTCCACCAGTGTCTGTCCTTCCTGACGCCACAACAGATAATCCGGACTCTGCGGATCTACGGCGTTGGCGTAACTCTTCAACGCCCATTCACGCAGTTCCTTGCGCATCTTGCCTTCTTCCGTATCGTCATCTGGCAACGTGAGCCAAGGAGCAATACCGGCCATCAAACGTCCGAACGTTTCCATGTAAGCTACTTTCTTGTTGCGTCCGTCCCAGGTAGGGCTGACTTCCAGCTGCATGTTCTTCTGCAATTCTCCTTTGGCCATGTTGCGCAATACCGGAGCCGCCATCTGGTAAGCCAGCTTGCACCAGTAGGCACGGTCGGCAGCCTGAGGAGCTTCCAGATAACGTACATATTCACAGGCTGCCAGCAAAAATGCCCCCACCCCGAAATTTGCCGTAGAATTGGCGTTAATCACTTGTCCGGGAATGGCCTTTTCACCAATCGGCTGCACATAGCCCACCGTACCATCTTTCTGAAGTGCCTTTTTTGACAAATAGTTCCATGCCTTCTCTACGACCGGCATGTATGTATCTTTACTTAAATACCCATTGTTGATTCCCCATAAAAATCCGTATGTAAACAATGCCGTACCACTGGTTTCCGGTCCTGGGGCAAAATCCGGATCCATCATGCTGCGGGTCCAATAGCCTTCCGGCTGCTGGATGGCAGCTACAGCCTTCGCCATTTTCTGAAACTTCTCCACAAAGAACGGATGATGCTTGTACTCTACCGGCATATCTTTCAACACCTTAGCCAGTCCGGCCAGTACCCAGGCATCTCCTCTGGCCCAGAAATCTTTCTTTCCGCTGGCTGTCTTATGCTTCGGATAGATGTATTTCGCATCACGGTAATACAGGTTCTCGTCCTTGTCGAACATGATGCTGTCGGAATATTGCAGATACGCATACAGTTTGTCCAGATACAGCGTATTGTGCGTCACCTTATACAGTTTGGTCATCACCGGCATGGCCATGTAGAGCGCGTCGCTCCACCACCAGTAATCGTTCTGTGAGGTACTCATCTGATATTCCATCACTTCACGGGCACGGCGGATTTTCCAATCCTCCGGAGCCAGGTTGTATAAATCCACATACGTCTGGAAACAAATCTGATAGTCGCCGAAAAGTACATATTCATCCGATTCCCCGTAGGAGTATTTCCATTCCGAACGGTTGTCACTCTTGGCTCCTTTCCACTGATTGTAGTTTGCCCATGTTTCCGAATAAGTACGATACGTCTCGTTTCCGGTCAGGAAATAGGCTTCCATGTTTCCCGTGTGATATACGGCATTGTCCCAGAACGAACGTACTTCCGGTGAGTTTTCGGCCTGCCAGTGCTGGTTCACCTTGTCAATCATCTTGCGGACCTGACCCGCTTCGGAGTCCTTGGCACCCGCCGACCCGGACCATATACCCAACGCACAAGCCAATAAAAATTTACATACTTGTTTCATAGTTTTATCTTGAGATTAATTTACTTCCAATACATATACCGGGGTGGCAGCTGAATCCTTCACTTTCTCGCCGTCTCCCTGATGGGTTTCCTGCACGAACACATGCAGCTTCTTCTGTGTTTTCCACAGTTCCGTGTCACAGCTGGGTTCCCAGGCATCCACGGAAAAATCGGTCAGGTCTTTCACCTGCCATTCGCCCGACTTCACATTCTCTGTATAAGCCACAGAGACCTTACTTCCCCGCTCCGCATCACGGAACACGAAATAAGCCTTTCCTTTATCCACCGCAATGCGCGGACGAGAAATCGGAATCATCTTCGTACCCCCGCCTTTCAAGGTAAATCCTTGTGACCGGTTCATTATCTGACGGTTCTGCCAGCCTTTACCATCGTTCCACACAAGCCGGTATTGAGGCACCTCACTGTCTGCATCCCTCCAATAAGTTACAATATAAGGATGTCCTTCCGCATCGGTACTCATACTTGTCTGGTTAATCAGCTCACTGTTCTGCGGAATGTAACAAGCATATTCCGCATTGTCTTTCCGGATAGGAAGCGTATATTTTTCGCCGGTCGACTTATACCACGTTTTTCCTTCATCGGGAGAATACGCATAGCAAAGGTCGTGGTTGGTTTCCACCATCCACGTTTCACGCCACACCCACGACAGATGAATCACTCCGGCCTCATCCATATACAGCTGCCAATACGCATTCCGCTGGTTTTCCCCATCAATCAGGATATCCTGCACACGCGACCACCGACGGCTCTTCAAGTCATAACGGTTCAACACCAGATTTCCCCTCCCGGATGCTCCCGAACGATAGGCAAACAGCAAATCGCCGCTGGGCATCCGATAGAATTCCGGATAAGTCACATCATCCTCGTCCTTTCCGGTCATCGGTTCTTTTTCTCCCAAAGTCAACGCGCCGGGAGCCGTACTTTTACAATAATTCAGTTTATTGCCGTGATGGTCAAAAGATAAATGCAGATAGCCGTCTCCATCTACCATCATGCTGATGACATTGTGTGCATCGGCCACGTTTCCTTTATACTGGCTACGATGCAACGTCCAGTTCTCCGTACCCAAAGCACGTTTACCTACCACCAGATAACCGTCCGCATCATAATAAGAGATGTATTGTGTACCTTTATCCGTCACCAGTGAACTGTTACGGAATACGGTTGTATTTACAGAAGTGGAGCTGTATCCGTCGGCTACCCTGACAAGGTGCTGTGCGGAAAGTGTTCCCAGGAAAATGAATCCAATTAGAAATAAAAAGATGTACTTCATAGCTGATAATTAAGTTCATTTTCACAAAAGTAAATTTTTCCACCCAAAAAAGATATAAAAATTTCGTCAAGGAGAGAGAAAAAACGGGCAAGAAAAGCCGAATGGATAAAATCCTGTTCTTTTTGACAGAATCGTCACCTAATCTCACATTTTGACTTATCAGATATGTAGTAGTTAGCCATTCTTACTAATACAACAGCAGCCCTATCCGCAAGGAAAGAGCTGCTATTGATTCAAGAATCTATTTTCAACCTTGAAATAAAATTTTCATTAATGTCTGCCACCTCCGATAATAGTATTACCTTTTAAAATTTCAAATGAGTACAATTTCGCAACATTAAGATTGCGGCTAAGAAAAATAGAAGCTGAATTATCACCTGCTTTAATGAATATAGTTGAACTTGCACTAAAAGAGTCCCCACTATCACTGTATGCGTAAACATTTATGGTTACAGCCTCATTCGTCATACCATAATAATCAAAGTTTAGATATCCAGACAAAAAATTGAACTTAGTTCTCTTAACAATGAAAGGTTGGCGACCCCTAATTATTCTCATTAGAGTCTCAAGTTTGCTTTCCGCTCTAACTCGTTGGATTTGTTCTGCTTGCCAATTTTGTTCCAATTCTTGATTTTCGCTATGCAGATTTTCAAGGTCATTTTCCACTTTAACCCGTCTCATTCGTTCATTTTGGCAACGTTGTTCCAATACACGATTTTCACTATGTAAAATTGAAATACGGTCGCTTTGACTACTTAAAGAATCACTCTGCACATTAATAGTGTTATTAGCACTAAAGAGAGCATCACGCGTAATGTTCAAATTGTCATTCAAAGAGAATAAACCAATAACACATCCTAGTAATACAAGAGATAGTACCAGAACAAATTTAAACTGCTTCTTTTGGCGAAGGGTCTTGCCATATTCTATTTGTAATTTTTCAAGTTCATTTTGTAATTCTTTTTTTTCGTTACTTAGCCGGGCAAGTACACCTTTGTAACTATTCATCTGAACGGTATTAAAACCCTTTGATTTATAAATAAAGGTGTAACCATTTGTGTAACTCGATTTAATTATTTCATTCAAATCATCATCGATGACAAAATTCTTAACGGAATCTTTTGAGATATTGTAACTAATAACTGGAAGTGTCCTTATATTACCCTCGAATCGATTAAAACCTGCACGCAAAGACTCATTAAGCAAATCTACTTCCTCTTTATTCATATACAACTTCTCTACTTTGGTAACGATGTCGCCTTGTTCATTAAAATGAATCAACTGACCTTTGGTCACCAACCCTGAAATTATATTTTCAAATAAAGAGAAAAGGCCATCAAGGCGCATTAAAAGTAGTCCATTTAACACAACACACAAACCGATATAACGCTCTTGTTCCAGTTTACGGATATATCCATAATACATCAAATTGCCATTTCGATGAATGACAATCTGTGTAGTCGATTTTGCATTCTCATGGAACTTACGAAATATGGCGAATGTATAATCATCTGGATATTGAGTATATCCACTATTAAACTCACCAAACAAATATACTGTTACATTCATACAATCATTTGAGTTTAAAATTGATTGTCTTCTTCTTGTTATCTACCGAGTAAACTGCCACCCTGTTTAGTACTTCGTTACCTAAAAGAAGCGGTGCATTATTATTGGCAGATACAGTAGCCGTCACATCCGTACAACGAATCTTTCCGTCAAGAACAATCTCTTTCAAATTAACTACCATATTCTCTACAATACTACCATCTGCTATTTGAGATTTAGCAACACCAATAATGTCATCCTGAACCAAATAGCCTTTTTGATACAGATAATTTGCTTCGGCTACGGAAATAAGTGTACCTGAACATCCGGTATCAAATATCATTTCAAATCCAAATCCATTCACAGAAACATTGACATACTTCACACCATCTCTCTCCGAAAATGGAATAGAAACGATTTCCGCATCTGTCATCTGATCATAGTCTGCACTGATTTCACTCCCATGCATAAGTGAATCAATCTCAGTTTCCGCTCCATTATCATAAAAAGCAGGCCTCTTTTTCTCGCCGATACATGCAGTCAGCATGATAATCGCAAGACACATTATACAGTATTGGAGATTCATATTACTTTACATTGATCGTTCTTGTTACAAGTGTATCATTACCAAAAACATAAGAAATCGTACATTGTCCCAGTTCTTTTGGAGTTATATGATTTTCGCTTATATCAAAATCATTTGAAACCCATTTACCATCTAATCCATTTTCGACAATTTTTAAAGATACCATATATGATTTACCTTTTTCATATTTCATCGTTTCTTGAGAATCTATACCAGCTATATCAATCTCTGCCCTTGATAATATTTCTTTCAATGATGGTCGAAACTCTTGAACAACAGTTTGGGGGCTCTTAATATTATTTTTGCCAATTCTAGATACATCACTCCCGAGGTTAACTTCACTATCCCAAACTTCTCCTCCTATATGTGTAACATTCTTATCACTACAACTCTTAGGCAGAAATATTATTATAATTAGGAGTAAAATAATTACCCCCTGAAAGACAAAAGAAGTAAATGGATGTAACCTACGTATAACTTCCACCCAAGGCAAAGATCTTTCTTCTTTCTTGGGTATCTCATTCCTTCTATCTTCATAAGGCTTTGTATTCTTACCTTTAACTTCCGATATTGCGCTAAGTTCAGAATAAACTTCACCAATTTTTACAAGACATTCATTTTTATTATCCAAATCCTTCTTAACCTCATCATATTTATTCTTGTATGCCTCAGCCTTTTGGAGTTTTTGATTTAATTCTTTATTACTTTCACATAAACTTGCAATTTCTTTATTGGTCTTTTCAATCTCCTTACGAAGAGAACTGATGGTTTTATCTGCATCCTTGTACTCTTTACGAATAGCCATAATACCAGCCTCTTTATCATGTATAGCAGCGGCAACATCTTGCTGAGCTTGGTCTCTTGCTGCATTTACATCACGTCGAGCATTCTGTTGAACCTCACTAATCTGTTTCTGAGCCTGAGCATTGGCCGCATTAACCTTTGCTGTCATCTCTTGAGTGATTTGCTGTACTCTAACACTTGGATGTAACGGAGATATAGAAATTGAACCGTTATTCTTTACATGACTAGCAATGATTCTTACATCACATTCGAGAAGATTGACTGGCACAGATTCACTCTGTCCCTTAACGCTGAACCCACTGAGAGGAATGAAATCTGAATCTGATGAAAACTGCATCAGGTACTTGTTGATTTCCTGTTCTAATGATTTAAGCATGGTATCTTCCTGAACGAAATCTGTTATAAGATATTTTATCACTTCTTCATTCACACCCACTATGGAACCAATAATAAACTTATTATAGGCTGCATCAAGCAGGTTGTAAATATTTTGAACGTCCGCATAATAATAATTGATACGAAGTGTAAAAGCAAAATAACTTCCCGGACGCCCGGTATTATCATATACATTGCCTATCCGGAAATAAGTGTAATAACAATAAGTAGAAGAAGCAAACTGTCTTACCTCTACAAACATTTGCACAGGGACATTTGACTTACGCCCATAAAATGTCTCTATATAATTGGCATCAAAGTTTTCTACCCCCCATGTATCCTGTCCATTCGGCACACCATGGACATATAATTTTATATCGTAATTCATATTCTACCCTCTAATATTATTCATGATAGCATTCCAAAGTTTAACGCAATACTCTCTTGGACCTTCTTGATAAGTAAAGCCATTAAGAGCAGAGGTATAATATCCTGTCTGGAACGGAACAAACTCACAATTGTATTCCTTAATCCATTTTGTAATAGGATTTTGATTCATGAAGGGAAGAAAAATATTTGGATAAAGATTCTTAATATCACGGATAGCTGCTGACTTATCAACATCTCCAACACTGCGGACATAACCTGTACGATCAATCTTATTGAGTACAAAAATCACACTATCTTTTGAACGCATACACTGTTTCAAACGTGTAATCTTTGTAACATAATTCATACGATCCGTATTATCCATCCAATCAGGCTCTATCATAATTGTCCAAACCTTTCGATTTGAACTGGCAATGATAGTATTGACATAATTGGGAAAACTATCATTGGGCTTCTTGGGATTAAAATAATACTCACCAGGAGCTTCAAGAATTTGGCATAATCGATGCCCATTCTTGATAACTTCAACTAGCATAAAACTAATTCGGTTTGTTGAGGCTGCCGCATTATTGCTATTCATTGTCTCGTCAAATTTCTCACAAATCTCAGCATAGTTTGTGTCTGACGTAGGACGGAACGTACGTATAGGAGACACAGTATAGCCTTCAGACTTAAGAAATCGAGTCATGCGAACTAATGTCATGGTTTTTCCGCATGCTGGAGGCCCAAACAATATCACTAGTGGAGCTTTAGGATCAGATACGGTAACTTTGATACTATTAGGATCATTCATCTCTGCAGCACTAAGACCAAGAACTCTATCAGCAGGCTGTGCCTCCTGCATAAGTTCTGGAGCTTGGGCTACATGTTCATGGAGATTTACGTTTTCTACAACAGGAGTCACAGAAGCATCTTGTATGGGATTGTTTGATACAGGCATAATATTAATTTTTAGGATTATTGTTATTTCGTTAATCTTCTCTTTTCTTGAATGCTATGTCAAAGAATATAAATGCGGCTACATCCACTAAGATAGAAATGAGTACCCAAAAGAAGAATCCATGACCTTCATACTTACCTGTAAGAAAATCCTCCCACACATTAAACACACTTAACATACGCTTCACCTTGGTTACAGCGTTAGGTGCAGTATAGGCTGCTTGGTCTGTTTCGTCCTTAAAATCTACGAATTGCTTGTAGGTGCGAATAGTAGCATATCCTTCATTCAGCTTATCACATACAGACTTAAGGGGACTTCTATAAATTAAATCCCTGATTATAAGTTGCATAAGCGGATAAAATG
>ERZ857521.4201-NODE-4201-length-10770-cov-2.286888_pt1 | contig 10770 bp, 6 predicted proteins | sample MGYA00519701_ERZ857521 | MGnify/ENA primary metagenome ERZ857521 (study PRJEB31778, sample SAMEA3449346) | human gut metagenome | biome: human gut; feature: human-associated habitat; material: faeces | place: United Kingdom | collected 2010/2012 ...
ATGGCTTATTTGAACAGCTTTTCCCAAGCTTAACACCTTATTTTACCGAAAAAGAAGACAGCCTTGCAGAACGCATGATTTTAACTTCGTTAAATTCAACTGATGAACGTATTGCCGACAAATTACGTATCAATCCAGCCTTTTTATTTGCGGCATTCTTCTGGTATCCATTACGCGAAAAAGTGGATGTGCTGAAAAATGAAGGTGGCTTAAACAATCACGATGCCTATGCCCTTGCGGCAAATGAAGTGCTTGATCAATTATGCCGATCATTAGCCGCACCTCGTCGTCATACATCCGTTATTCGTGATATTTGGATGTTGCAATTACAATTGCTTAAACGCACGGGTTCTCACCCTGCTCGCACGATGGAACATCAAAAATTCCGTGCGGCCTTTGATTTATTGGCGATGCGTGCCGAAGTGGAAGGTGGTGAAACCGTTGAATTGGCAAAATGGTGGCATGAGTACCAACTGAGCAATCAAGAACAACGTCGCCAGTTGGTTCAAGAACAACAAAAATTGCATCCTGCACCGAAGAAAAAATATTATCGAAGACGTAAACCTAAGGCGGCTAACTAATGGTTCAAGTGTATATCGCCCTTGGCAGCAATTTAAATACGCCGACAGAACAATTAAATTCCGCATTAGAGGCAATTTCTGCGCTACCTAATACCGAATTAAAATCGGTGAGCGGATTTTATCAAAGCAAACCATTAGGTCCGCAAGATCAACCTGACTATGTAAATGCGGTGGCTATGATCGAAACCACTCGCCCACCTTTAGCCTTACTCGATGAATTACAACGCATTGAAAATGAACAAGGTCGCGTGCGTTTACGTCGTTGGGGGGAGCGTACACTGGATTTGGATATTCTGCTTTATGGCGATCAAATCATTCAAAATGAACGCTTAACCGTGCCTCATTACGATATGAAAAATCGCGAATTCGTGATTGTGCCGCTTAATGATATCGCACAAGATTTGGTTTTACCGGAAGGCGAAAAAGTCGCAGATTTGGTGAAAGCCTTTGAAAATCATCAAATGCATAAAATCAAAAACAGCGAGAAAATTGACCGCACTTAACTTAAAACAAAGGGCTGATATTCACTATCAGCCCTTCTTTTTTGCCTATCAAATTAGGCAGCAACGGAAACAAAGATTTCTGTGCCGATAATCACACAAATAAAACCAACCAACATTGGGACAGACATACGTTTTACGATTTCAAATGGTGAGATGTTTCCCATACCGGATACTGCTACAACCACGCCAGAAACCGGTGATAAACCACGACCTAAGTTAGAGGCTTGTAACATTGGAATGGTTAAGAATGCTGGGTTGACGCCCATTTGTGTGGCTAATTTAGGAATTAATTCTGCAAAAGCGTAGAACGCCGCGTTACCTGAACCGGTCGCCATGGTGGCTAAAATGGTAATCACCGCAAGCACTAACATCATAAAGAAGGCTGAACCGCCGAAGGTTTGTGCTGAGTCGATTAAATTAGTGATAAAGCCGATTGTACTTAAACTTTGTGCAAATACACCTGCCGCCACTAAAAGCATCACCACACCCGCAAAGGCATCTGCCATACCGCGATATGCCACAATGAGATTATCGAAGGTTTGTTTTGCGTTAAAGCTACGTAAGAAATCTACCGCAGCAGTAATGATAAAGCAAAGCACCATCACGGTAACGATGTGTAAATTTGGTAAGCCCCATTTACCATCAAAAATCAATACGCCAATAATGGGTAATAATGGCAAAATCGCGTAGTAGTTTGGTGCTGTGGTTTTAATTTCATCTGCATTAATGCGTTCTACTTGCACACCTTCTTTTTTATCTAAATAACGCTGCCAGAAGAAGTGTGCTACAGCAATCCCTAAAATCGCAAAAATCGAAACCGGCAATGCGGTACCAAAGGCAAACTCACCTAAAGGAATTTTTGAAATTTCAGCCGAAAGCACCACGTCGCCTGATGTTGGGGAAAGGATAATGGAAATTGGCGATGCGCAAATTGCAGCCGCTGCCCCACGTGAAATCCCCACGTTTACCATCACAGGGAATAATGTCGCCATTAATAACACGCCTAAACCTGTTGCAGATGACACAGCAAAAGACATCAAACATGCAAGGAAGTAAGCAAACACCATTAAAATATAAGGTGAACGAATGTTTTTCAGTGGTTTTGACACCAATTTCACCACCACATCATTCGCGCCAAGATGGGTCATATACACAGAGAAACCACATAACACCATAATCATCAAGCCTAAGCCGCCGCCACGATTACCGAGTAGATATTTCACATATTCTAAAATATCAAAATAAGTAGAACCGGTACTTTTCACACCATCCGGTAAAATCGAATGCCCCATCAGCACTGAAATGAATAACAAGACCAAGCCACCGAACATCAATACGCCTGTCGCTGAATAGCCTTTCACGATGTAATATGCCACCAAGACAATGGCAATCAAACCTATTATCAGATCCATAATTTACCTCTTTATTAAAATAATAATATCAGCAAGATAGCGATTGAATTGGCACTTGTAAATCAGTTCAATACGAAAATTTGAGGTAGATCACAAAAAGAGTTTTGGGGAGAAAGTGCGGTTGGTTTTAGAGCATCTTTAAAGCAAAAAATCTTGCGAAACCAACCACACTTTTAGTTTATTATTAGAACAATAGAACCGTATAAGAAATTATTTATTTCTAAATGGATTTTTGGAATGACAAACTTTAGAACTATCTCTTAAAGCTCTAATAAAGAAATCTTCATACTGAGATGCTCCAATTGATAAATATATTTTATCTATATACTCTCCAATTGCCTCTTCATATTTTAAATACATTGATTTCTCATTTACATTTGAAACAATTCGCTTATCAAATAAATTTGTTATAAAAAATATTCTACATTCCTGCTCATCCTCAAATGCGGCATGTTTAACTAAAAACCTTAAGGGTAATAAAATATAATTAATCACATCAAACACATCATCATTAATATTATTTTTAATTATATTTCTTAATATAGACTTAATCTTATTAAGGTTATTTTTTGTTTCTATAGTTTTCTCATTAATAGTTCTTAAATAATCATTAAAATCCTTAGAAGACATTCCCCTTCTATAGAAATCAATCTCATTTCTCTTAGCTAATTTAATATAGTCGGATTCCTGATCTATATATATACACCTATAAACTGGTAGTTTTTTTATTTCATTATTATTAGCATTTGTATTTTCTTCTAAATAAGGTAAAGAAATTGGCAACTCTTTTCCTTCATAGTCAATAAAGTTATAAAATTCTGAATATTCATCAAAGAAATCTTTTCTTAAAACAATACTTACTCCTGAAGCTTCTTGGTTATTTTCTTTTCCATATAATCTAAACTGATTTAAGCTATCATGATTAAATGTAAAACAGCTAATAAATGAAGCAAGGCCAATTTCTCGATTAGGAAATCCTAGATAATCAAATAAAATTTTACCCTCTTTTGGATCATTTACATTTTTTATAGTACTTAAACGTAAGTTCGATGGCTGTTTATCATCACCTGAAAATCCTAATAATGAGAACGCTGTACTAGGTCTTGTATAATGGCAAATACAATCCTCATTCTTATTATCTAATTTTAAGCTATTTAAAATAGAAACAACTATTTCTTTTAAATCTTTTAATATTTCAATAAATTCATTTGAAGATTCTAAAATTCTTATAAAACACTCACTTTCATAACTATGAACTTTTTTAGAATATTTAAAATAAGTCATTGCATCAGAATATTTACCTTTGCAAACCAATATACTTCCAATTATAAATCTTGCTCTACAGAAAAAATATTCACTATCTTCTATCTTTATATCCAACAAGACCTTTATTGCCTCGTCAGATCTTTTTTGTTTATCTAGTAAAAGACCTAAATTAACACTTGCTCTTGCAAATTCTTTTGGAGAATCGTCTCTACCAACCTCTGAATAACTCTTCTCTGCAGCTTTATATTTTCCACGCTTGTTTAACAAATATCCTAAATTATTTCTTGCTCTAGCAAAGTGTTCTTTGTCATCTTCTTTTTTGACATTTAGATAAGCTTTTTTTGCCTCTTTATATTTTCCCCAATCACTATATAGAATTCCCAAATTCATTTGAGCAATTGCAAATAAACTCTTATCATCGTTACGCTCAACTTCTTTATAAACCAGCTCAGCTTCCTCATATTTTCTTCTTTTTTTTAATAATACACCTAAATTAATTCTAGATTTGGCATATTGTATTTTATCATCTTCTCTTCTAACCTCTTCATAGACTTTCTCTGCCTCTATATTTCTATTTAACTTACTTAATAGCACTCCTAAATTAATACTTAGAATAGCAAAATCTTTTGGAGAGTCCTCTCTAACAACTTCTCGATAAACTTTTTCAGCCTCTTCATATTTCCCGAATTTCTCTAATAATCTTCCTAAATTATTCCTTGATTTTGCAAAATATTCTCCACTATCCTCTTTTTGAATTATTCTATGAATTAGTTCTTCTTCTTTGTATCTTTCTTTTCTATTTAATAATTCACTTAATAAAAACATTGCCATAGCAAAACATTCTTTATTATCCTCTTTTTTTACTTTTAAATAAGCCTTTTCTGCCTCCTCAGATTTTCCCCATTCATCATATAAAATACCTAATTTCATTTGAGCAATGGCAAATAAACTCTTATCATCTTTTCTTCTTACTTGCTTATAAACCTGCTCAGACTCCTCATATCTTTTTTGTTTTTTTAACAGCACCCCTAAATTAATTCTAGATTTGGCATATTGTAATTTATCGTCCTCTCTTTTTACTTCTTTATAAACTTTTTCTGCCTCTATATTTTTGTTTAACTTGCTTAATAGAAGTCCTAAATTAATGCAGAGCATAGCAAAATCTTTTGGAGAATCGTTTCTAATAACTTCACGATAAACCATTTCAGCCTCTTCATATTTCTCTAGTTTTTCTAATAATCTGCCTAAATCATTTCTTGATTTTACAAAATATTCACCAATGTCATTTTTGTTGATTTCTCTATAGTACCTTTCTGCATCACTATATAAACCTAATTTTTCTGACAAAACGCCCAATTGTAATCTAGACTCTAAGAATTTATTTTCATCTGAATTAATCCTTGATATATTTTTTAATTCTATAATTTTACTTTTAATATTTTCATTATTTAATAAATCATTATTTATTTTGTTCATATTATTTCCTTTAACTAAACTTCATCAATCAAATTCAAAATCCGCTTATCCGACACCTGATACTTCGTGCCTAACTGCTGTGCAAATAAACTCACACGCAATTCCTCAATCATATAGCGAATTTCCGCCACTTCATCAGAAATCGGTTTCGATTTAGGCAGTTTAGCCAGCAATTGTTGGTAAGCCTGTTGTACTTGTTCCACGCGTAGCATCGCCGCACGATCGCGATTTACATCTTGAGCTAATTTATCAATACGTTTATCAACGGCTTGCAGATAGCGCTGTAAATCCGGTAGGCGATCATAACCGCTCTTTTGCACAAAACCTGGATAAATCAGCCCGCTTAATTGCGCCTTAATATCAGAAAACGCAAAGGCCATGGTGAAATCCATTTTGCCTTTTAAACGTTGGTTTAAGGCGTGATTGAGAGATAGGATTTGTTCCACTTTCTGCGCTATATCCACGGTCACTTCGTTAAGGTTTTCTCGAACAAAATCACGCAATTTTTCAAAGCCTGCTTCATCCCACACAAAACCGCCAAAATCGCCAATCAGTTTATCCACCGCACAAGCGATACAGTCATCAATCAAATCCAACACACGACCGAACGGGGTAAAATACAGCCCCAATTTAGCTTTATTCGGCAATTTTTCATGCAGATATTTAATCGGTGATGGTACATTGAGCAACAACAAGCGGCGCAGACCTTGTTGCATCGCCACTGCTTGCTCAAACTCTGTTTCAAACAGTTTGATACCAACCGCATCTTTTTCATCTACGATGGCTGGGAACGCTTTGACGCTAAAACCACGTTGTTTTTGTTCGTAACATTGTGGTAAATCTGCAAAGCTCCAAATATGCAGCCCGCTTTGTTCAATGCCATCATCTGCCACAGCAGAAATGCTTTCCTGCACACGATCTTTTAAGTTGAATTTCAGCTCATCCAAATTCATGGATTCGGCAATTTTCTTGCCGTTTTCATCCACCACACGGAACGTCATTTTCAAATGGCTTGGAATTTGTTCCCAATTCCAATGTTCCGCTTCTACTGTGACGCCCGTCATACGACGCAATTCATAAATTAGCGTATCTAATAACGGTTTTTCCAATGGCACAGCTCGGCTTAAAAAGGCTTGAGCATAATTAGGTGCAGGCACGAAGTTACGGCGATAAGATTTCGGCAGAGATTTAATCAACGCAATCACCAGCTCTTCACGTAAACCTGGAATTTGCCAGTCAAAACCTGTCATTTCCACTTGATTGAGTAACGGCAACGGAATATGCACGGTCACCCCATCCGCATCGGTGCCTGGTTCAAATTGATAAGTCAGTTTGAGTTTTAAATTGCCTTGATGCCAGAAATTTGGGAAATCCAACTTGCTCACTTGTTCCGCATCATCATTAATCAAGAAAGAACGTTCAAAATTAAGCAATTCAGGATCTTTTTGCTGCGCCTTTTTCCACCAGGTATCAAAATGTTTTTGGGAAACTACTTCCGTGCCAATACGCTGATCGTAAAATTCAAAAAGCGTGCGATCATCCACCAAAATATCGCGTCGGCGACTTTTGTGTTCCAACTCTTCCACTTCTCGAACGAGTCGTTGGTTTTCTTTAAAGAATTTATGTTTGGTATTCCAATCCCCTTCCACTAAGGCTGATTGAATAAAGATCTCGCGGCTTACCGTTGGATCGATAGAGCCGTAATTCACTGGTCGCGCTGCTACAATAGGCACACCGTAAAGCGTGACTTTTTCATCTGCAATCACGGTGCCACGAGATTTAGACCAATGCGGCTCTGAATAGGATTTTTTAATTAGATGCTCGGCAAGTGGCTCGATCCATTCTGGCTCGATTTCCGCCACCATGCGCCCCCAAAGTTTGGAGGTTTCCACTAACTCTGCCGCCATCACCCATTTCGGTTGTTTTTTGAAAAGCACAGAATTGGGGAAAATTGCAAAATGGGCATTACGTGCACCAAGATATTGGTGTTTCTCCGCTTCTTTTAAACCGATATGAGAAAGCAAACCGCTTAAAAGTGCGGTATGAATTTGCTGATATTCTGCTTTTTCAGAATTAATCGGCAAGCCCATTTCACGCACGGTTAAACGAATTTGATGATAAATATCCTGCCATTCGCGAATACGTAAATAATTTAAGAAATCCTTTTGGCATTGGCGGCGGAATTGGTTTTTACTCAATTCTTTTTGTTGTTCTTGCAGATAACGCCAAAGATTGAGGAAAGCCAAGAAATCCGATTTTTTATCGGCAAAACGACGATGTTTTTCATCAGAAGCTTGTTGTTTTTCTTGTGGGCGCTCGCGAGGATCTTGAATGGATAACGCGGCGACAATAATCATCACTTCATGCAACGCACCTTGTGAGACAGCGGTCAGCAACATCTTCGCTAAACGAGGATCTACAGGGAATTGAGCTAATTGACGACCCACTGCCGTTAATTGACGTTTCTCGCCCGCTTTGGTGCGAACTATTTCAAACGCACCCAATTCTTCCAACAGTTTTATCCCATCTTGAATATGGCGTTTATCTGGTGCATCAACAAACGGGAAAGCTTCAATATCGTCCAAACCCAATGCCGTCATTTGCAAAATAACAGAGGCTAAATTGGTGCGCAGAATTTCAGGATCGGTAAACTCTGGACGAGAATTAAAATCCTCTTCCGAATATAAACGAATACAAATCCCTTCGCTTACACGACCACAACGACCTTTACGCTGATTCGCAGAAGCCTGTGAAATGGGTTCAATCGGTAAACGTTGTACTTTGGTGCGATAGCTATAACGGGAAATACGCGCTGTACCTGGGTCAATCACATATTTAATGCCCGGCACGGTCAATGAGGTTTCTGCGACGTTGGTCGCTAATACAATACGATTTAATCCGCTCGGATGGAAAATTTTATTCTGTTCTTGCGCAGACAAGCGAGCAAAGAGCGGTAGAATTTCCGTGTGTTTTAGATTTTGTTTTTGTAAAGCTTCGGCGGTATCGCGAATTTCACGCTCACCGTTCATAAAGATCAAGATATCGCCCCGACCTTCCGCTTGCAGTTCATCCACCGCATTAAGAATGCCTTGTAGCTGATCTTGATCGTCTTCCTCTACTACGGGACGATAACGCACTTCAACAGGATAGGTTCTGCCCGACACTTCAATGATCGGTGCATTGTTGAAATGTTTAGAAAAACGTTCCACATCAATGGTCGCGGAAGTAATGATAAGTTTCAAATCACGACGACGTGGTAAAAGCTGTTTCAAGTAACCGAGAATAAAATCGTTGTTCAGGCTGCGTTCGTGGGCTTCATCAATAATCAAACAAGAATATTGATTGAGGAAACGATCGTTTTGAATTTCCGCTAACAGGATCCCGTCAGTCATCAATTTGATTTGTGTATCATCACTGATTTGATCGTTAAAACGAACCTTATAACCGACTAAACCGCCAAGTTCTGTTTCCAGTTCCTCCGCAATACGCGCCGCCACCGAACGAGCGGCTATACGGCGAGGCTGGGTATGACCAATCATGCCCAAATTGCCGAAACCTAATTCCAAACACATTTTCGGCAATTGGGTGGTTTTACCTGAACCGGTTTCCCCTGCCACCACAATAACCTGATGTTCAGAAAGCAGTTTTTGAATTTCAGCTTTGCGTTGACTAACCGGCAAACTCTCTGGAAAAACAATCGGATTTTTGACCGCACTTTTACGATTTTCTACACGTAATTTAGCCTGTTCAATCTGCAGCTGGATTTCAGCGGCAACAGCTTGTTGAGCCTCTTGGCTTTTAATTTTTCCAATACCATGAATACGGGCGGATAAACGACGTTGATCCACCAGCATGATATCCTTGAGTTTCGAAAAGAGAGATTGTTGTATCGGGTTTAATTCACGTCTGACTGATTTATTCTTCATATCTACTTTTAAAACCACCGTAAGCCAAGCAAAGCCAACCAATTAAAAAGAGCGTGCCACCAATTGGTGTTACCCAAACAAGAAATTTACTAGCCCCAAGGGCAAGTGCATAAAGACTACCGCTAAAAAGAAGAATACCGTACGCCCAAGTCCCTGCGGCAAGATTAACTATTTTGTTTGCAACCAATGCTTCACGGCATAATTGCAAAATGCCAATCGCTAAAATCGCAATGGTGTGGAACATTTGATATCTCACACCTGTTTCAATCCACGCTAACTCTTTAGGCTCTAAAACTTTGCTTAATCCGTGGGCGGCAAAAGCGCCAATCGCCACACATAAAAAACCGCTCAACCCAGCGATAAATAACCATTTGTTTTTCATCTAAAATTTTCCTACTAATATCGCTAAAATACCGGCGGCAATAAGTGGACCTACCGGAATCCCACCTAAGAAAGACACACCAATAATCGTACCAATTAATAATCCAGTCACTAAAACGGGTTGTTCTCCCATTAATGGCACGCCTTTGCCTGCTAGCCACGCCACTAATGCCCCGATTAAAATAGAGATGCCCATTTTCCAATTAAAAAATGAACTGAGATCGGGCAATTGGATTTTCCCCGAGACTAACGGAGCAAGCACACCAATCGTTAAAATGATGATCCCAATTTTTATCCCGTATTGTTCAAGTATGGGAATGTATTTGGATAGTAAGGTTTGCTGCATGATTAATAACACAGCCGCTGAGATGGTGATTGCGCTGTTTTGACTCATTAAACCTAAAATGATTAAGAAAACCAACAACAACGCTATCATATTGAATTGTAATGACATAATACCTCTAAAGTGCGGTCAGAAAGATGACCATTTTTTGGCGTGTAAAGTTTTTGTAAATTATACCAATTTCTTGCTTTTCTGTGTTTTTTATTTACCTAAAAAAGGCTAGAATACAAGAGAACTTTCTTCTCATACTCCCTGTTTTTACTAAGGTTTTTTTGCCCTATGTCGAATGCCGTCAGCCCTGAATTAATTAAAACTGTTGTTCTACTTGCTACTAGTGTAACCATTGTGCCGCTTTTTAAGCGTATTGGTTTAGGTAGCGTATTAGGTTATTTAGTGGCAGGCTGTTTAATTGGCCCTTCCGTTTTCGGCGTAGTAAAAGATGCCGAATCGGTTCTCCACATGGCGGAACTGGGCGTGGTGATGTTCTTATTCATTATCGGTTTGGAGATGCATCCCGAACGCCTATGGGCAATGAGAAAAGCAATCTTCGGGCGAGGTTTTCTACAAGTAGGACTATGTGGCGCACTGCTTACCTTTGCCGGTATCTATATTTTAAATCTTCCAAAAGAAGTCGCGTTTATTGCAGGTATGGGGTTTACGCTCTCCTCTACGGCTATCGTCATGCAGGTATTAGAAGAACGCGGGATTACGAACACACCAAAAGGCCAACGGGTGATTTCTACCTTAATCTTTGAAGATTTATCCATTGTGCCATTATTGGCTTCTATTGCCTTTTTAACGCCTGAAACCAAACACATTGAACATCAAACCAACTGGACATCTATTGCTATTGCACTCGGTGCCGTTGTCGGTTTAGTGGTT
>ERZ857521.4202-NODE-4202-length-10769-cov-3.829289_pt1 | contig 10769 bp, 9 predicted proteins | sample MGYA00519701_ERZ857521 | MGnify/ENA primary metagenome ERZ857521 (study PRJEB31778, sample SAMEA3449346) | human gut metagenome | biome: human gut; feature: human-associated habitat; material: faeces | place: United Kingdom | collected 2010/2012 ...
ACCGGGGCCCTGGCCGACGGCCACGGCATCCAGATCGTCGGGCGCGATGCCCGTTTCGTGCAGCAGTTCATCGACGAACACACCGACCTTACGCGCATGGTCGCGCCCCTCGTCGCTCTCGCGCAGCGAGATCAGTTCGCCATCCTTCGCAATACCCACCGAACATACGTCGGTTCCGGTTTCGATACACAATATCAAGCTCATATCTTCGTGTTTTTTATCGTTTTCCTTTCGGTCTCCGCACCCGGGCGTCAGATCACGCCGAAGTGCTCGAGGGCTTTCCGGATGCCGTCGTCATCGACCGATGCCGTCACCCAGTCGGCAGCCGCAAGGGCCTCCTCGCAGCCGTTCCCCATAGCGACGCCGACCCCTGCAGCCCGCAGCATGGGCACATCGTTTCCGCCGTCGCCGATGGCCATCAGCGCTCCGGCCGGCACCCCGCAGTCGGAGGCGAAGGCAAGCATCCCCGTAGCCTTGTCTACTCCGCGGACATTGACGTCCACGAAGAGCGGGCACCAGCGACTCGACACAAGCGACGGTAGCTCGGCCATCACACGGCGCTCCTGCTCGGGCGTGCAGTAGAAACACATCTGGCAGCAGTCGCCTCGGTCGAACAGCCGTCCGAGGTCGGTCTCGGCCGGCACCGGATGGGCCACCAGGCGGGCCAGTTCGCGCACGACGGACGTCACGCGATTGACGAAGACCCCCTCCTCGAGTTCAAGCCCCAGCGGGAAATCCAACTCGTCGGCCAGTCGCAGGGCCCGCTCGAAATCCTCGCGCGGGATCCGCCGCTGGCTCACCACCCTGCCGTCGGCCGTCAGGCAGCGGGCGCCGTTGAGCGACACCACCCCGTCGTAGGGAATTTCAGACAGCTGCTCCAGATCGCTCGCGGCACGTCCCGTGGCGATGAACAGCCGCACACCCCGGGCGTGGGCCGCCCGCAGGGCCTCGACGGCCGAACGCGGCACCTCGTGCGTGCGGAAGCTGATGAGCGTCCCGTCCACATCCAGAAAAACGGCTCCGATCTCCATACGCACGTCAGCGGTAGTTTTTCAGCGCCTTGTCCATCTCGCGGCGGGCATCGTTCTCCTTGAGGTACTCGCGCTTGTCGTAGGACTTGCGGCCGCGCGCCCGGCCGATGACCACCTTCGCCAGGCCGCGCTCGTTCAGGAACAGCCGCAACCCCACGATCGTCAGCCCGCGGTCCTGCGAGGCGCGCTGCAGCTTGTCGAGTTCGCGCCGGTTGAGCAGCAGTTTGCGGTCGCGGCGCGGCACGTGGTTGTTGCACGTACCCCACGCATACTCGGCGATGTTGATGCCGCGCACCCACAGTTCGCCCTTGTCGAAATAACAGAACGAATCGACCATCGAGACCTTCCCGGCCCGGATCGACTTGATTTCGGTTCCGGCCAGCACGACGCCCGCGACGAACTCCTCGAGGATCTCGTAGTCGAACGTCGCGCGTCGGTTCCGGACATTTATCTTCTTTTGTTCACTCATAACTGCCAAAACGGTACGTTACTTGCAATTTTCACCGCAGGGGTGGGAATCGGCCTCAGATAACTATTTCTTTTATCTTCGATATGTTTTTACACATCTTTCTGTTTATTTTCTGTTTGCACACGGTATGCGCAGTGATGCGTGTACAACCGAGGCCCACCCCCCCCTTTTTCCCGCTGCATCACAGGATCGACCGCTGTAACTTGCGGGCAATCGACACCTTCACCCGGTTGAGCCCCGCCAGGCGCTGGAGCAGCGTATCCTGCTCCTCCTCCCCGAGCCCCTCGTCGGCCAGGCGCTCCTGCAGATCGCGGATCATCCCCTCGATGACCTTCGACTTGTAGAGCGTCACGGCCTTCGGCACCCCCACGGCCAGCATCTCGGCATCGCTCTCGACGTGGATGTCCTTGCGCTTCCAGATTTCGCTCGGCACGTAGTTGTCATCCGACGTGAGGATGTCCACGGCCGTGTTGCAGACCTCCGGGTCCACGTGGTTGATGAACAGGTGCACCGGCACCTCGACCCCCGTGCCGAGCTGCTCCCACTGCTCGCGGTAGGCCGCCATGATCTTGGCGTAGACCGGATTGCGGAAGACGATGCTGTCGTCGCTCAACTCCGAGAAGATCACCTCGGCGACGTTGCAGGCCACCATCGTGCGCCCCTCCTTGAAATCGAACGAGCAGTGGCCGTACTTGAGCAGGTACTTCACGATCTCGCGTTCGAGCGCCTCGATGCTGCTCCCCGCCTCGACCTTCTGCACGAACTCCACCTCGGGCTGCACCTCCTCGCTCCTCCGCTGCCGGGCCTGCCGCTGCAGGAACTCGTCCGTCTCGCGGTCCCCGGAGGTCGTCAGCCGCTTGCGGGCCACCTCCGAGATGAGGATCTGCTCGTCGATATCCATGATCCGCGCGCACTCCTTGATGTAGACCGAGCGCTGGATCGGGTCGGGAATCTGCGCGATCGACTGCACCATGTCACCGATGAGCGCCGCCTTGCGGATCGGGTCGCCCTCGGCGTCATGCAGCAGCAGGTTGGCCTTGAACTCGAGGAAGTCGCGTTCGTTGTCGCGGATGTAGGCCTGCACCTCGGCGGCCGTATGGCTGCGGGCGAACGAGTCGGGGTCCTCGGGCTCGGGCAGCAGCACCACGCGCACGTTCATCCCCTCCTTGAGGATCATGTCGATGCCGCGCAGCGAGGCGTGGATGCCGGCCGAGTCGCCGTCGTAGATCACCGTGATGTTGCGCGTGAAGCGCCCCAGCAGACGGATCTGGTCGGTCGTGAGCGACGTGCCGGACGACGCCACGACATTCTCGATACCCGCCTGGTGCATTGAGATGACGTCGAGGTAACCCTCCACCAGGATGGCATAGTCCTGCTGCTGGATGGCCCGTTTGGCGAAGTAGAGGCCGTAGAGTTCGCGTTTCTTGCTGTATATCTCGCTCTCGGGCGAATTCTGGTACTTGGCCACCTGCTTGTCGGTGCGCAGGGTCCGGCCGCCGAAGGCCACGATGCGGCCCGAGATGTTGTGCACGGGGAAGATCACCCGGTCGCGGAAGCGGTCGTAGAGCGACCCGTCGCTCTCGCGCGCCAGCGAAAGGCCCGTCGCAAGGAGGAACTCACGCTTGTAGCCGGCCTCCAGGGCATCCTTCGACATCCGGTCGCCCTTCGATGGGCAGAACCCGAGCCCGAACTTGCGGATCGTGGCGTCGGTCAGGCCGCGCTTCTGCCTGAAGTAGGTCATCCCGACGCTCATCCCTTCGGGGTCGTGGCAGAGGAAATTCGCAAAGTACTCCGCGGCCCATCCGTTCACGACGAACATCGACTCGCGGTCGTCGTTGCGCCGCACCTCCTCCTCCGTCAGCTCCTTCTCCCTGACCTCGATGCCGTAGCGTTTGGCCACCATCTTCAGCGCCTCGGGATAGGTGATGTTCTCGTGCTCCATCAGGAACGTCACGGCATTGCCGCCCTTCCCGCAGCCGAAACACTTGTAGACCCCCTTCGAGGGCGAGACGACGAACGACGGGGTCTTCTCGTTGTGGAACGGACAGCACGCCTGATAGTTCACACCCTTTCGCTTGAGCGTGACATAGTCGCCGATGATATCCACGATGTTCGCGGCGGCATAGATGCGGTCTACCGTTTCCCTGTCGATCATAGTTTGCAAAGGTACAAATAAATCGGATTACGAACGAAAAATTTATCCGTATTCCGCACCCCCGGCTTTGTTTCTACCGGCTGATCACCGCATCGATCTTCTCTTTTTTGGAGACGATATACAGTTCCCCACCCCACTTCCAGGGAGACCAACGGTACTCGATGTAGTATTTCATGCCGCTCACCTGGTCCTCCACCATATAATAGGTGGAGGTTCCTTTGGTGTAATTCCGTTCGATCGGCCCCAGAATGACTTCAGCATCACGATATCGGTCCATCAATGCATCAAGAAGGAACTCATACGTCCCGACATTCCGTTTCGGGAAATACTCCTCCATGCAAAACAGCCTCACATACTCCATTTTCTTCCAATAGGTTGCATACTGCGTCTGTTGTTCCACACGCAGAATCAGGTTGCCAAGCAGATTGGAATCGAAAGAATATGACTCGTACAATGAAACCATTGCTTTCTTGAATCGAATGATATCCTCGATTTCAGACCTGTGTTCCGCCGGATCATATCCATTGCAAGAGATGCAAAGCACGAGTCCGGCCAAAACGCCCCATATCTTTCGGCTCATGGCTCCAGCATTTATTTCAATGAAATCAGACCGCTATTCCGATCAAACCATGCGCGATAACGGCTTACACGCGCAGACACCTGAGACGCAGGGAGTTCCTTTCCGTTCTTTCGCCGATAAAGCCCCCTGCGATTAATCTCGTCCGCAATCTCCCGAACCGATTTCACACCATCCTGCAACACCGTTGCAATTGCTTCATGCAAAGTCATCATAACCATATAGATTTATGTCCGCCGCCGACTCCGGACGACCGTTTTCCGCAAAAAGAAAGTGTGGAGTCGTTCGTTTATCTGGCAATAGGCATTTGGCGTAGCCCGAATACAAATAAACAATACCCCACACCGAACGGGGCACATCGAATGACATGCCACCATACACGGTGATGAGTGTCCGTATTGCTTTCCCTGTATTCGTAAAATCGCCAAATTTTATTGCCAAGGACCAGCGAAACACTTTCACTGAACTCAATCATATGTTGCTACCCCGCGGATAGCGGAACAAAGGTACGAAAATGTTTTCAAAACACCAATTAACGGATTTCGTCACTCCTCTGCCGCAACAATCGTCCTTTTCTCAATTCATGCGACAGAAAAACAGACTGGGAAACAAACCCTGTTCCACAATATTTCGTAACTTTGCAGACCATGGATTTCAAACTCGTATCCGATTACGCCCCGACGGGCGACCAGCCGGAGGCCATTGCGCAGCTCGTCGGCTCGATCCGCCACGGCTCGAAGCACAACACGCTGCTGGGCGTGACAGGTTCGGGAAAGACCTTCACGGTGGCCAACGTCATCGCCGAACTCAACCACCCGACACTCGTCCTGAGCCACAACAAGACCCTCGCCGCACAGCTCTACGGCGAGTTCCGCAACTTCTTTCCCGACAACGCCGTCGAGTATTTCGTCTCCTACTACGACTACTACCAGCCGGAGGCCTACCTCCCGGCCACGGACACCTATATCGAGAAGGACCTCTCGATCAATGCCGAGATCGAGAAGATGCGGCTCAACACCGTGGCCACGCTGCTCTCGGGACGCCGCGACGTGATCGTCGTGTCGAGCGTCTCGTGCCTCTACGGATGCGGCAACCCCGCGGACTTCCACGCCACGGCGATCCACATCGAGGTCGGGCAGGTGGTCAGCTACAAGCACTTTCTCTACAAGCTCGTCGAGGCGCTCTACACGCGCACCGAACGCGAACTGGAACCCGCGACCTTCCGCGTGAACGGCGACACGGTCGATATCATGGCCGCCTTCGGGGAGTTCGGCAACCAGTGCTTCCGCGTGATGTTCTTCGACAACGAGATCGAGGCCATCCACTCCATAGACCCCGTGACGGGCCAGCGCATCCACTCGCTCGACAACCTCACGCTCTACCCCACGAACCTCTTCGTCACCACCAAGGAGCGCATCAACTCGGCCGTGCAGCAGATCTACCTCGACCTGGGCAAGCAGATCGAATACTTCGAGCGGGCCGGACGCATGATGGAGGCACAGCGCATCAAGCAGCGCGTCGAATACGACCTCGAGATGATCAAGGAGCTGGGCTACTGCCCCGGCATCGAGAACTACTCGCGCTACCTCGACGGACGCGCCGCCGGCACGCGCCCCTTCTGCCTGATCGACTACTTCCCGAAGGATTACCTGCTGGTCGTGGACGAGAGCCACGTGACGCTGCCGCAGGTCCACGCCATGTTCGGCGGCGACCGGGCCCGCAAGGAGAACCTCGTCGAATACGGATTCCGCCTCCCGGCAGCCAAGGACAACCGCCCGGTGACCTTCGCCGAATTCGAGCAGCTGCAGGGGACGTCGATCTACGTGAGCGCGACGCCCGCCGACTGGGAGCTGATGAAGAGCGAGGGGGTGGTCGTCGAGCAGCTCATCCGCCCGACGGGTCTGGTGGACCCGCCGCTGGAGGTGCGCGTGACGGCCAACCAGATCGACGACCTGATCGAGGAGATCGACAAGCGGGTGAAGAACGATGACAAGGTGCTCGTCACGACCATCACCAAGCGCATGGCCGAGGAGCTGTCGAAATACTTCGACCGCGTGGGCATCCGCAACCGCTACATCCACTCGGACGTCGATACGCTCGAGCGCATCCAGATCCTCGAGGACCTGCGGGCCGGAATGTTCGACGTGCTGGTGGGCGTGAACCTGTTGCGCGAAGGTCTGGACCTCCCGGAGGTGGCGCTGGTGGCGATCCTCGATGCCGACAAGGAGGGATTCCTGCGAAACGTGCGGTCGCTCACGCAGATCGCGGGACGCGCGGCGCGCCACTCGCAGGGCAACGTGATCCTCTATGCCGACACCTGCACCGAGTCGATGCGCTACACGATCGAGCAGAGCAACCGCCGCCGCGAGAAGCAGGTGCACTACAACATGGAGCACGGCGTGCTGCCGCGCCGCGCGCAGAAGAGCGGCTCGGGACAGCGGGCCCTGCTGGCCGGGCGGAGCGAGACACCGGAGGCAATCCCGACGGCCTACCCCATCGCCGAGGAGCACTACGCACCGGTAGCCGCCGACGTACAGCAGGGCTACACGGCCGGCACAAACCTCGATGCCCTGATCGACCGGGCGCGCGAGGATATGGAGCGGGCCGCCAAGTCGCTGGACTTCCTGGCCGCGGCGAAATTCCGCGACCGCATGTACGAACTGCAGAAACTGCGCGAGGAGAACCGGAAATAACACCGGGAGGCGCACCAAGAGACGCACCGACACGGCACACCGTCCGTATTCCCGGTTTCAGGGTCCCGGCCGCATCCCGCAATCCCGCCCGCCGGTTCCGGGCCTCACACCCCGAAGTTACGCATACTCCTGCCCCGCCGGACGGATCTCCGGGCAGGCGGCTACTCCGCCTCGGCATGCCGGAAGGTGAAATACTTTGCGGCAAAGAAGCTGTAGACGGTCGTGACGCAGGTGGCAAGCATCTGCGAGGGGGTGGCCCAGATGGCGCAGTATTCGACAAAGATTTTCAGACAGACATAGTTCACCACGACCGATCCCGCGACAGAGAGCAGGTAGCGGAACAGCTGCGTGCCCGAAGGGATCGGCGAACGGCGGAAGGCCACATAGCGGTTGAGCCAGAATCCCGCGAAGAAGGTGAATGGGAAGGTAACGAGCATGGCGGCGACGTGAGCCGACACGGCCACGAAGCCCAGATCGACCAGCTGCTTGTCGATCAGGAAATTATAGATCAGGAAGTAACATCCCCACCCGAACACGACGTTTGCACCCCCGCAAGCGGCATAGCGGAACACCTGCCGGGGCATGACCGCGGCAACGGGCCGCAGATAGAACAGGTCGATCGCCCGGATGATCCAATCGGCAAGACGCATCAACGGGCCGTATAAGTCCACATTCCGGGGAAGCGGTCGGCATGTGCGCGGATGAAGAGCCGGCACGCCTCGGGATCATCCGACTCGAAGGGCGAGACCAGGAACTTCGCACCGAACCGGTAGACGCCGCAGGTCAGCGCCGCTTCTTCCGAATCCGATGCGGCCTTCTTCGCCGCCCGCACGGCATTCTCCTGCGAACTGAAGACGCCCAGCACAACGTAATTCCGCTTCGAGGTCATCGCCGCAGGCTCGTATCCCGCAGGACGCTGTACCTCATCCGGGGACTGCACCGCCGCAGCACCCTGCTCCGAAGTGCCTCCGGCCGCAGTGCTCCCCGCAACGGCCTTTCCGCCCTCCTCCGGAACCGGAGCGGCATTTCCAGCCGCCGCATGCTCTGCCGAAAGCGAATCGGCCGGCACGCCCGGCGAAACGGGAGACTCGGCCGTCGCAAGTCCCGGGACTGCCGTCCCGGCCAACGGCTGCGGACGTTCGGTATCGTTCAGCAGGAAAGAGCAGACACCGATTCCTATAGCGGCAACAACCGCCGCAGCGCCTACCCAGATCACCCAGTCGGGGCGTCCGGAGCGAATCTTCATCGGGGCGTGTCCCTGCGGATTGAGCCTCCGGTCGAACTCCTCGTCGAGCGAGAAGTGCTTGTACTTCAACACGCCTACCCCCTCTACGACCAGAGCGTCACCCCGGCGGGCGCGCTCCGTCCAACGGGCATAGACCGTCCGAGCCGCGGCATCGGCCTCCCCGGCCGGAGTTCCGTCGGCACTCAGGATGCGGGCGATCTCCGCAACCAGCGATGTGCCCTGCTCCTGCGACGAGAAGACCACCGTCCGGCAGGGCGGTTCGACCATGCGGCGGGCCACCCGCCGGGCAGCGCGGCGCTCCGGGCAAAGGCTGCCCACACCGGGCAGAAGCACCGTTCCGCCGGCAGCCAGCAGGTTGCCGATGATGCGGCCCACCTGCTCTTCCATCGGATTGACGTTCATTTCTTTCTCTTTTTAGGCGTTGGATGCGCAGCCTGCCTCGACTGCGCGGGGAACTGTGCGGGGGTCAGCGCAGGGCGCGACAAACCGCGCCAGATCATGAAGAAACCCAACAGGATGAACGGGATGCTGAGCCACTGTCCCATGTCGAGCGCCCAGCCCACCTCGAAGGCCTCCTGCTCGGTCTTAATGAATTCGATGAAGAAACGCGTAAGGAAGACCCCGATCAATCCGATGCCGAACAGTACACCGGGACGGCGGCGCGCCATGTCGCGGCCGTAATAAAGCCAGCAGAGGATGCCGAAGGTCACAAGGTAACACAGCGCCTCGTAAATCTGCGTAGGGTGTACCGCTGCCGGAGCGAACTCGTGCACCCACTTGGCCGAACGGACGAACTCGAAGCCCCAGGGAAGCGTCGTGGCCGTACCGAAGATCTCGGAGTTGAAGAGGTTGCCCATGCGCACGATGGCCCCGCCCACACCGACGGCGATCATGATGCGGTCGAGCGACCAGATATAGGGCAGGCGGTTCTTGCGCGAGAAGAGCCACAGGCCGATCAGCAGGCCGATTGCGGCGCCGTGGCTGGCCATGCCGCCGTCGCGGAAGCCCGTGATGATGGTCCACGGCCGGGAGAGGTACTCCACCGGATCGTAGAAGAGGCAGTGCCCGAGGCGGGCTCCGAGGATCGTGGCCAGCGTACCGTAGATGAAGATCGAGCCGGAGACCTCCTGCGACAGTCCTTCGCGTTTGCAGAAGTTGTCGAAGAACCAGGCGCCGATCAGGATGGCCAGGGCCCACATCAGCCCGTAATAACGGATATCGAACGTGCCGATGCTGAGGAGCACCGGATCGAAGTCCCAGACTATACTCAAAGGTTGTATCATTTATCGAAGTTTAATGCGTTACACGCCGCCGGAGCGTCCGCGGCCGGAATCCAGGTTCCGCACCCGGTTTCCTGGCGGACGGATTACCGGATATCCTGCAGATTGACCTTCTTGAGCGTGAAGGAGAAGGTGCTGCCCACGCCCAGTTCGCTGCGCACGGAAATCCGCTCGCCATGCGCCTCGACGATGTGCTTGACGATCGCCAGGCCGAGCCCCGTACCGCCCTGCTCGCGCGAGCGGCCCTTGTCCGTGCGGTAGAAACGCTCGAAGACCCGCGGCTGATCCTCCTTGCCGATGCCCTGCCCGTTGTCCTCGACCTCGACCAGGATCTTGTCGAGCATGTCGCGGAAGCGGATGCGCGTCGTGCCGCCCTCCTTGCCGTAGTGGATCGAATTGATGATCAGATTGACCAGTACCTGTCCGATGTAGTGTTTGTCGGCCAGCACCCAGAACGGTGACGGCAGGTTGTCGGCCCCCTTGACCGAGATCTTGATCCCCTTGCGGTCGGCCTCCATCTCGGCCTGGTCGGCGATCTCCTTGGCCAGCGCCACGATGTCGAAGCGCTCCATATCGAGCCGGTTCATGCTGCTCTCGAGTTTCGAGATCGTATCGAGGTCATTGACGATATTGATCAGACGGTCGATGCTCTTCTCGGCACGCTCGAGGTACTTGCGGTTGATCAACTCATCCTCCAAACCGCCGTCCAGAAGGGTCGAGATATAGCCCTGCACGTTGAAGATCGGGGTCTTCAGCTCGTGCGCCACATTGCCCAGATACTGCTTGCGGAAGTGCTCGGCCTCCTTCAGGCGGGCGATCTCCCGGTCGTTGGTGTCGGCCCAGGCCGTCAGCTCCTCGCCGATGTTCTCGACCTTCTTGTCCTTGAGTTCGGTGAAGATCTCGTCGGTATGCACGTTGCGCGAGAGGACGATCGAATAGATCGGCTTGAGCTTGTAGGCCACATACTTGCGGATGATGAACAGCGCCGCGAAAAAGACGACGCAGAAAGAGGCCGACACGGCGACGAGCGCATAGCCCCACCGCACGTGCACGGCTCCGAGCACAATCCCCACGATCGCCGCCGCCAGCAGCGCGATCCACAGCGAGGAGGCCTCCTTGGTCTTGATTCGCAACATGGCTCCGGTCTATTTCAGGTAACTGCCCATCAGGCGGGCGATGTATTTGCCCACGATATCGAACTCGAGGTTCACGACCGATCCCACGTCGATCCGGCAGAAATTCGTATGTTCGAACGTATAGGGGATGATCGCCACGCGGAACGACGACTCCTTCGAGTCGCAGACCGTCAGGCTCACGC